>ENA-UOOK01003092-UOOK01003092.1-fermentation-metagenome-genome-assembly--contig:-NODE-3092-length-19331-cov-82.068686_pt1 | contig 19331 bp, 9 predicted proteins | sample MGYA00245777_ERZ724023 | MGnify/ENA primary metagenome ERZ724023 (study PRJEB28704, sample SAMN03018312) | fermentation metagenome | biome: anthropogenic terrestrial biome; feature: soil; material...
CAAAAACGTTGTTACATACTTTAACATCACTACTTATAGTAGAACCTATACCAATGAAACAACATTCACCTACTTCAACTCTCCCAGCAATAGATGCAGCTACTGATACTAAACTATGTTTCCGTATAATAGAAACATCAGCAATGCTACAATTAATTTGTAAAAACACATTGTCCTCTATTAATGAATCTATAAGCAAAATAGAATTAGGAAAAATTACGACCCCTTTTCCAACTTTTGCCGTTGAATCAACAATGCAACTAGAATGAATAAAAGTAGCAAAAGGAATTTTATTTTCGAACCTTTCAAAAACCTCTTTTCTATATTGCATTCTAGTGAAGCCAACTGCAATACTAAGCTCATCGAAAACGCCTTGTTTATATTGCTTTTCTACATCATCTAATTTACCAAGAATAGGATAATTGTTTACAATTGTACCTACTGGTGTAAAGTCATCATAATATCCTACAACTTCAAATTGTTTATCTTCCACCATGTAATGTCCTACATGGCGTGCCATTTCGCCAGATCCTATAAAAGCTACTTTTTTCATATTTTATCAGTATTTACTTTTATTTGATTAAGAATATTTTCTTTTAAATCGAATAAGCTATCTCTGTTGTCGGTTTTTAAAATAAAATAACCATATCTATCAATACTGGAAGTAATTTCGGAAATTTTATCTCCAATTTTTAAATTGAAAGAGTAGTCAATTACTTCTGGTATATTTAAAATTTGTTTGACATCATTTATTTTAGAAATAATTCCTGGTTCAAAACAAAAAAAGAATATTCCAGAAACGCTATCTTTGCTATTTGATAAATTGGGTTTTTCGCCTAAAGCAATTTGCAACAAAGCTTTTTCCATGTTGATACCTGTTGATGCTTTTACTAATTTTGAAGATATAAAGTCTCCACCAAGTCTAGGACTGATTTCTATAAAAGTTATTTTACCATCTTTAATTTTCACCTCATTGTGTGAGCCACAATTTTCAAAACCAAACGCTTTTGTAACTTTACCAAGCAAAGCTTCTAATTTTTTATAGACTTCTTTATCTAATACAGCAGGTTGCACATGTCCTAACTCAACGAAATAAGGTAAAGAACTAACTGTTTTTTCAGTAATTTGTATAATTTTTGATTTGCCGTTAAAATGTAGAGACTCTATACTATACTCTTTTCCATCAATAAATTCTTCTGCTAGCAAATAAGGCTTTCGAGTGTATTGTATTGATTCTTTAAAAATATTTTCTAATTCATTTTTATTTTTACAAAAAATCACTCCTCTACTTCCAGAATTATCTGTAGGTTTAATGACAATTGGAAAATTTATTTTATCATTTGCTGTTTTAATAATGTTTCCTTTAGCAAAAGGTAATTCCAATTCAGCAAATTTTTGTTTCATCAAAAATTTGTCAGTACATAATTTAGCCGTTTCTTCAGAAAAAAACTTGAAATTATATTTTTTAGCAATTTGTGCCATCATTACCAAAGGTTTATCAGTTGCCGCTGTAACAATAGCATCAATTTTATATTTTTCTACAACCTTGCATGTCCCCTCAAAATCTTTTCCGTCAACAACTTCAAAAGCATTGGCATATTGTTGAGCAATAGCATTAGGATTGGGGTCAATAACAACGGTATAAAGACTCATATCTAAACACTCTTTTATTAAAGATAGTTGAAAATCGGCACCACCAAATACCAAAATGGATTTTTTATTATCTTTCATAAATCTTTATTTTCTTATTAGTGTTTTGATAACATCTAAATTTAGCCAAAAAACAGATGATTAAATATTATAAATCCCTGTTTTATATTTTTTTAAATTTTCAGTTTTTGTAAACCATTTTATAGTTTCTTCCAAGCCTTTTTCAATATTATAATTAATTTTAAAATTTGTTAAACTTTTGATTTTAGAATTATCACCCCAAAGTCTAAATACTTCAGAATTTTTAGGTCTTAATCTTTGAACATCTTGGATAAATTTCACATCGGCTTTCATGATTTTTGCAATTAACTCTAAAGTATCAAGCATAGAAATTTCATAATTACTTGCAATGTTAATTTCTTCGCCTATAGTTTTTTCACAATTTGCAATTTCCCAAAAACCCATGCATGTATCTTTAACATAAGTAAAATCACGAGTAGGACTTAAATCGCCTAGTTTTATTTCTTTTTGTCCGTCTGCTATTTGTCCAATTATTGTAGGGATTATTGCTCTAGCCGACTGACGAGGTCCATAAGTATTAAATGGACGGACTATAGTAACAGGCAAGTTAAAAGAATTGTAAAAACTCATTGCCATGGCATCTGCTCCAATTTTAGATGCAGAATAAGGTGATTGTGGTTGCTTCGGATGTTTTTCATTTATTGGTACGTATTGTGCAGTTCCATAAACTTCACTTGTAGAAGTTATTAACACTCGCTTCACTTTATTTTCTAATGCTGCCTGACAAATATTAAGCGTTCCTTTTACATTTGTATCAACATATGAATCAGGAGCTACATAAGAATATGGAATAGCAATTAAGGCAGCCAAATGATAAATAACATCAATATCTTTTGTTATATGTTTGCAAAAATGAGGGTCTCTTACATCGCCACTAACAATTTCTAAATTAGTGTTTTTTACTTCTTCCAACCAACCCCAATAATTGAAGGAATTATAATAAGACAATGCTCTTACTTTATAACCTTTCTCTAACATTAGTTCTGTAAGATGCGAACCAATAAAGCCATCTGCTCCAGTAATTAATATCTTCATTGTATTTTTATGTGTAACAAAAATTATAATTGGCAAAATTAAAAATTATTTTCATAAAACATATTATCTGTTAGTTTTGTGTTGTATTTTATTTTAATTTTGTATTTTTATATAATTATGTTTATATTGAGAAGTTACAATAAAAATATTTGCTTGTTTTTTAAAATTAAGGAATTAATCAATTTTAATTGTGATTTTAAAATCTTAATAATTTTAATATTTTTATTTAATTTTTCTTTTACTTATGCTCAAATCCCAAGCGAAAATTTAAAACTTTGGTATATTGGAGATAGCGTTGTGCTTGAAGGTGGCTTTGTAAGCGAATGGACAGATTATAGCGGAAATAATTTGCATGCTATTCAAACAACAAATAATAATAGACCTATTCAAACCAACACAATATATAACATACATTCTGCTGTTAGGTTTGATGGTACAAATGATTATTTAATTACAAACTTTCTTGATAGCTTAGAACAGCCAATTACAGTTTTTGTTGTTTGGAAAAAAAATGCAACTAAACAGCAAACTATTTTTGATGGGCTTGCTAATGGCTATAGAATGTCTTTTTCTTATCCTTATAGTAATATAGAACTTATGTCAGTATTAGCAGGAGGCTTAGGAAATGGTTTAACATATACTAAGCCTTTAACAGATCAATTGTCTATAAATTCAATAATTTTTTCTTCTAATTCCAAAGTGTTTGATAATGGTGTCTTAAAAGGAAGTTCGCCTAATGTTGGAAATAATTATGTTGACGGATTTATTTTAGGTTCTTATTATAATTTTACAAGATTTTTTAATGGTGATATCACAGAATTTATTGTTTATGATACGGAAATATCTGCAGAACAGAGAGTAGATGTAGAAAATTATTTAATAAAAAAATATGCTCCGGCATTAGAACTAGGTGAAGATATAGAAGTTACTTATGGCTTTTGTGATGTAGCTTTAAATATTGGCTCCTCATTTACTGATATTTTATGGTCAACAGGAGAGACTACAGACACAATACATGTAAATAAAAGTGGACAATATTTTGTCCAAGCAAAAAATATTTTTGGAAAAATTTGTTACGATACAATTAATGTAACATTTCCCACTCCTAATATAAATGATGAACAAATTTGTTTAGGTGATTCTGTTTTGTTTAGCCCTCAATTATCTGGAACTTATTCATATAATTGGAGTAATATTAGTACAGAACCTCAAATTTATATTAAAGATGCTGGCAATTATTGGTTAAGAATGGAAGATAACTCTTCTTGTTTTGACACAGTGTCTTTTTCGGTAGTAATAGATAGTTTTCCTGCTAAAATATCATTAGGTAGTGATGTTAATTTGTGTTCAGGAAATATAATTTCTTTAGTAGAAGGAGAAGACTTATGTACAACTTTTTTATGGACAACAAATTCAAATACACAAAACACACAAATTGTAACAGAAACTGGTTGGCAATTTCTTGAAGTAACAAATGAAAATAATTGTTTTGCGAAAGATTCTGTATTTGTAAATATTATTGGCACTATTCCTTTAATAGATTGTAGTGTGCAAAATTTGTGTTTTGGAGACACAACAAAATTTTATGACTTATCAAGTTCACAAGATAATATTACCTACAGGGAGTGGATTATAAATAATTTAGATACATTAAAAAGTCAAAATATTGAGTTTTTATTTGAAACCTTTGGAGATCATAATATTAAATTTAAAATTGGAACAGAATCTGGTTGTTATGCCGATACTTCTTTTAATATAATCATTAAAGAACTTCCAGATGTTGCTATAAATTATGAAAGTTTATGTGTAAATATTGATAAATATTTTACAAGCGAAATAGTTTTGCCAGAAAATGTTGAGATTTCGACATTTTCTTGGAAAATTGACAATATGGAAGTAAGTTCAGAGCCTAATATGAGCTACTCTTTTTCAAGTGGAGGAGAATATAATCTTAGTTTCAGAATTGAAACAAACAATGATTGCTCAGTTACAATAGACAGTATAATTGAAGTGCCTGAGTATTTTGAGTTAGAAGAGAAAATTTTAACAATATTGCCAAGTAATAATATTGTTTTAGCTCCAACAGCAACATATTTTAATTGGAATAATTATGACAATGCTTTTTATTATGAAATAATTTTTGCATCAGATTCAGATTTTGAAAATATTTTATTTACACAATCAAATATTTTAGAAAATTATACTAATATTGATATTGATTTTGGTTCAGATTCTGTTTATTGGAAAGTTCGCAAATATGACCCATGTTTAAATTTTTCAGAATCACAAGTAAACTTCATAAATATTTTCTCTCCTTTAAATATTGGAAATATTAAATTGTGGGCTCATGCAGGTAATGTTCAAGAGACAAATGGATTTGTTGATACTGTATTTGATAATACAATGAACGGGTTTAATTTTGTTCAACACGAACAGAATAAGAAACCAACTGTTTTTACAAATGAGTTTAATAATCAAAAATATTTAAAATTTGATGGAGTAAATGATTTTATGAAGTCTAATTTTGGACAAAGTTTTCCACAACCAGCAAGCATTTTTATTGTTTGGCGACATACAAAAAAAATAAATCAAACAATTTTTGATTCATATTCCCAACCAGGATTTACTTTTATTTTTCCTTATGCAGCACTAAATGCACTTACTTTTAGAGCTGGCCCTTATATTGGTTTACAATATGATAAGGCGTTATCAATAAATACTTCTATTCATAGCATTATGGTTTCAGCTACTTCTAAATTATACGAAAACGGTATTTTAAAAGTAACTAATTCTACAATTGGCACAAATCCTCAAGATGGTTTTACTATTGGTTCTTCATCTGCTGGGAACCATAGTTTTTTTAATGGTGAAATTGCTGAAATTATTTATTTTGACACAATTATTTCTGACACAAGTCGAATACAAATAGAACAATACCTCCGCAACAAATACTCCCCCCCTCTCTCCCTCGGTTACGATATCCGTGTTCCTTATGGTTTTTGTGATACTGCAATTTCAGCTTATAAGCCTTGGTTTACTTCTTATTTGTGGAGTACTGGCGAAACAGATTCTGTGATTCATGTAAATAAACCAGGAGTTTATTCATGTACAGTAACAGATATTTTCGGTTTTGAGTCTAGTGATGATATTAGAGTGTTTTATCCACAAGTGAATAATTTTGCAGATACAATTATATGTTATGGAAATTCTGTAATTTGGGACGCAGAACTTACAGGAGATTATTCCTATGAATGGCTTGGCTCGCCAGAAACTACTCAATCAATCGAAATTTTTTATGAGGGCGATTATGCTTTGATTATTACCGATAGTTTGGGCTGTAAATATTATAGCGATACAATAAACTTTAGTTTTGATAAATATGAATTAACAGCTTCTATAGGTCCTGCAGATACTTTGCTTTGTGCTGGAAATAGATTGAGTTTGGCAACAAATTCTGACGAAACTGTAAGCTATCTTTGGAGTACTGGAGCTGAAACACCTGAAATTACCCTTTCTGAGTCGGGAACTTATTCTGTAACTTGCACAAATTGGCGTGCTTGCTCGGCTAAAGATGAAATTGCAGTAACAATTATGGGAACTGTGCCAAATCCTGATTTTTCTGTGCAAGGACATTGTGCAAAAAATCTAATTTCGTTTAACGATCAATCTACAAGCCCAGAAGGAAATATAAACTTTTGGCAGTGGTTTGTAAATGGTGAAGTGTTTGCAAGTTCTCAAAATAGCGAAATTACTCTTGACGAACCTGGTAATTACAATATTCGCTTACAAATAAAAACAGATTTAGATTGCGGCGATTATTTAGATGAAACTATTGAAGTTTTCCCACTTCCAGAACCAAAGTTTTTCCCAGATTATTATTGTCAATGGGCAGAAATAGATTTTATTTCTAAAACAACAATTTTAAGTGGAAATATTTTAAATAATTATTGGCAATTTAATGATTTTGATCTTTTTGGAGACACTGTATCTTATGTTTTTGAAAATTCTGGTATTAATACTGTAAAGTTAATAAGCGAGTCAGAGCAAGCATGTAGGGATTCTATTATTAAAGAAATTTTTGTAAAACAAGCAGTAAAACCAGATTTTCTTTCCCAAAACGCCTGTGTTAACAGCGAATCGTCATTTATAAATATTACAGAGCAAAGTTCTTATAATTTACCTGTTTCGTGGAATTGGAATTTTGGTGATGGAAATTTTGGTGAAAATTCAGACCCATCACATGTTTACGAAAATTCTGGTATTTATGATGTGAGTTTATCTGTTGTTTGGCAAAACACTTGTGAAACTTCAATCACTAAGCAAATTGAAATTTATGATAATCCAGAATTAGAATTATTGGTTGAAAACTCATGCGTAAACAGTGAATTTACTGTAGCGAAAAATATTGAATCACAATCAGGTGAAATTGTGGAATATATATGGAATTTTAATGGAAATGAAATTATTTCAAATACAGATGCTTCGCCAACTTTTGTTTGCGATACGATAGGAGAATATCCAATTAGTTTAGAAATAAAATCAGAATATGGTTGTGAGGCTTTTGCTCAAGATACTATAAAAGTTTATCCATTACCACAAGTTGATTTTGCAATGTCAAGAGATTGGGGCGGATTTCCTTTTACTGTTGATTTTACAAATTTAAGCCAAGGAGCAAGCCAATATTTATGGTCTTTTGGAGATTCTGAAAGTTCAATAGAAGAAAACCCAACGCATATTTATATTTCTGAAGGAGAGTTTTTTGTAAACTTAACAGCTGTGTCAGAATATGGTTGCTCAGATTATATAGAGAAAAAAATAATATCAGTAAACCCAATAATGGACTTGATTTTATATGATTTACGTACAAAATTAAATGGAAATTATTTAGAAATTTCGGTTTATATAATCAATAATGGAACTTTACCAGTAAGCAAACCTGAACTAGTTTTAAATTTGGGTGAGGGAAAAATTTACAGAGAAAGTTTAGACTCAATTCCAGTTAGTCAAGTAATTGATTATACATTGAAAACAGAAATTTGGCGAGCAGAAAAAACTCTTCCAGAAATTATTTGTTTAGAAGTTTTTGCTAATCCTTATGAAGGACATTACGAAAACAATACTGAAGATAATTTAATTTGTTCTGCTAATGTTAAAAACTTATTTGTATTCCAACCATATCCTAACCCAACAAATCAAAGTTTAAATATTGAATATATTCTTGCAAAACCTGCAGAATGTTTAATTACAATTACAAACAGTATGGGCAAGCAAGTTTATGTAAATAAGTTTGAAAATCAAACACAATATAATAAACTTGAACTTGATGTTTCAGAATTTGCAGTAGGAGTATATTATTTACAAGTACAGTCGGGAGGAGAAAGAGAGAGTAGGAAAGTAGTGGTGTATTAAAATATAGAAAAATTTCATGGAATACTTTTCTAATATGCAACTAAATATGTTTAAAATCTTAAATTGTTTAACCAAAATATATTAAAATGAAATCGAAAATATTAGTTTTATTATCACTTATTGTTTTTGCTTTTTTGGCTGAAGCTCAGGAAGTTAGTAATGGTGTAATGTATTTAAAAGAATTGCGTAAACCTACTTACAGAAAAATAATAAATATTCCTGAAGTGGATGGTTATCAAGTGTTGAAATGCGATTTTCATACTCATACAGTTTTTTCTGATGGTTATGTGTGGCCCACTATTCGTGCTCAAGAAGCTTGGGAAGAAGGATTAGATGCAATTGCTCTTACAGAACACATTGAGTATCATCCATATAAAAATTATGTTGAAGTAAATCATAATCGTTCTCATGAGCTTATCGAAGATGTTTCTAAAAGAAATAATGTTATTTTGATAAAAGGAACAGAAATTACTAGAAAAACTCCTCCCGGACATTTCAACGCTATTTTTATTGGAGATGCTTCGTCTTATATCGAAGATAATGCTTCCGAAAAAGATAGAGAGGCTGTTATGAAAGCTCATGAGCAAGATGCTTTTATTTTTTGGAATCATCCAGGTTGGCAACCAAATATCGAAGGCTCGTATGAATGGCTTCCTTTTTTAGAAGATTTATATAAAAATAATGCTCTGCATGGAATTGAAGTAATTAATGGATTTGGGTTTCATCTAAAAGCTCTTGATTGGTGTATAGATAAAGGTTTAACTGTGATGGGAACTTCTGATATTCACAATCTTATTGGACACGATTATGATAAAAGCAAAGACTATGTTCATCGTTCAATGACCCTTGTTATGGCAAAAGACAGAACGCCAGAATCTATTCGAGAAGCATTGAAAGCAGGAAGAACAGTTGCTTGGGCAAGCAAATATTTAGCAGGAAAAGAAGAAAATGTTAGAAACTTATTCAATGCTTGTGTAAAACTGTTGCCAAGCCACTTTAGTCAAGAAAATAGAAATGGGATATTAATGAACTATTACGAAATCCAAAATAATAGTGATTTGTATTTTGAGTTAGAACTCACATCAGGAAAAGGAAGTCGCAAAATAACACTTTATCCTATGTCTTCACAACTTATTTCAGCAGAAGCAGATCAGCAATCTATTTCTTATGATGTAACCAATGCCTATATCAGAAGTGATAAATACCTTAACGTAAGTTTCAATTTGAAATAACTTTTAATAAATTTATTGTGTTACCCTTGTGGGCAAGGCAAATCAGTTAAAAGTTAAAAGTCTAAAGCGATGCACTGAACGTAGTTGAAGTGTTAAAAGTAGCTTGCGGGTTCGGTTTTACTTTCTTTATGAACTTTTAGCTGTATTGGCTGCGCCTACGGTTAATCACAAGTTGTCCTACGGACAAGCCTTTGACGGTCTTGTGTTGCCCTCACAGATGACCCACAACCGCTCGCTTCTAACCCCACCAATGCTCTCTCTCAGCATCCTTGTCGCTCGCTCGGATTTGTAATCCGAGCGAGCGGGGAAGTTTCAATTTGAAATAATCCTTAATTCTTAATTATCAATTATCAATTATTTTTTAGTTTCATTTCAAATTCTCCTTCACCAACTTTTTTAAAACCAATTTTATTCAAATATTTTATATGTGCTTTATTTTTGGATTGTGTTTTGACTGTAGTGCAAGATTGGATTAAAAATTTTTCTTTAATTTGTGAATAAATATATTTTCCATTTTTAAAATCACGATACTCAGGTCTTACATAGTCCAAATCAACATTATAAGTTTTGTCGTCTATTTTTTTTGCCATAAAAACTCCAGTAACATTCATGTCTCGTAAAATCAAGAACTGTAAGTTTTTCGAATCTGGTTTATATTCAAAGTTTGGAAAAAATTCCTTGATGTCGTTTTTATAAAACTCAATAAACTGTTTTAAATAATGGTCGTCTTCACTTAATTCTAATGTTTGAAAAACTTCATTTTTTGTGTATGCTTTGTATAGATAATAAATGTCTAAAATTACAATCAAAGCATTGACAATCGCCACAGGGATTGCAGAGATTATTATAGAATAAATTGTTAATCCAAGTGCCCCAAATAAATTTATCCATCTAAATTTAATAATCGAGCTTACTGCCATCGACCAAGCAATAAGAATTGAGGCTATGTATCCCAAAATTTCAAGTGCTGTTAATTCCATAAAACAAATTTTTTAATTAATTTCTAAATTATTTTCAAATTCTGCTTCTGCTCTGAAACAAACTTTATCATCAGATTTTAAACTTTCCCAATATATGTAATTATTTTCTTTTTTTGTAAAAATAGAAACTTTATCTCCCAATTTCAACTCGTTAGAAAACTGAATTTTAAAACGTTTAATTTTATTTGGTAAGATATTTCCCATAATATTTTCTATCCAATTCACATAAACTGCATTGTTTACATGATGATGCATATCAATATCGGTGTAACGAGCTGTTTCTTCAGTTTCAAATTTCAAATCTTTATGCAAAGGGATTTTTTTCAATAAATTATCTGTTGCTTTTTCTTTTAAAAGTTCGTCTAAGTAAGAAAATTCTGGTGGTAAAATTGGGCGTAAAGTGTTTTTATCAATTATTACCCAAGACGAAGATGCTGCAATTAATACGTTTTGTTTATCATCATAAAATTGAAATTCGCGAGTGTATTGTATGCCTGAAATTCCGCTGGGCCAAGTTTCTAAAATAAGTTGGTCTTGCCATTTTGGAAGTTTGTTGATTTCAACATTTACAGAATTTAAAACCCAAAATTTGTCAACATTTTTTAATTCTTCAAAACCTATACCTAATGTTTTTGCATGTTCCCAAGCTATTTCGCTGAACCACTGAAAGATAACATTTAGTTTTAATTCTAGATTTTCATCAATGTCATAAGACCTTACTTGTTGTTGTCGTCTATATATTTTAGTTTTTATTTCCATTTTTTCCTTTTACTAAACTTAAATAATTTATAAAAAACAATTTTGCTGTACCAGTCTCTTCTTCGTATTCTACAATTCTAATAAGATTTCCGTATTCGTCATATTCAAAAGAAGTGTCGCTAATATGTATTCCTGCAGAATTAGTAATTATTGTTCTAACTAAAGCTCCATCATCATTATAAACAAAATTTTTCTGAGTTCCCAAATCTTTGTCATCATAAACTATTTTGCTTCTTAAAGCATATATTTCATCATAATCGAACAAGTTTTTTTCAATAATATTGTGGCTTGAATCAATTTTATACATTGACTTTAACAGTGATTGTCCATTTTTATTTTCAAAAATTAAGGCATTTCCATATATAAACTCAGCACTGTTATTAAAAACTGACATAAATATTGTATCTTGTTTTCTTAAATATTGTTGAATAGCTGTTATAACACCACTTTCATTATAATGAACTTGCTTGTTCAAAAGTCCATTTTTATCATATTCAAACAAAATACCACCTATTAAACTAGAGTCTGCCGCAAATTTTATTTCTTCGAAAGGTAAATTTTTAGAATTATATTTTACTCTTGTACTAGATGTAATCTTTTGATTTTCATCGTATTGCACCACTAATTCGGGCAAACCTTGTTTTGAATAAAAAACTTCGGAAAGTAAAATTTTATTTGAAGAGATGACATTGTTTTTAACCATATATAGCCAAGTTTGAGACAAGTCGATTTTCATTGCCATAATTGCTTGACGCTCACGATTATATTGTTCCATTTCTTTTTCGCTAATAGGAACAGTTACTTGTGAAAACAAAAAATTATGTGTAAGTAAAAACAAAGACAAGCTAAAAACTGTTTTTATAAAAGTTTGCATAAAATGTAATTTTTTAAATTTTATAATATAAAAAAACTTGTTAAACAAAAAACTTGAGTTATTTTTGTTCAAAAATATAATAAATACTTAAAACAATGAAAAGAATTTTAGCAATTTTATTAGGTTTTACTATCATTTTTAACCTAAACTTACGAGCAGATGAGGGAATGTGGTTGTTGCCACTAATAGGTAAAAACTACGAAGATATGAAAAAACAAGGCTTCAGACTTAGTCCGGAAGATATTTATAGTGTAAATAATTCTAGCATAAAAGATGCTATTATCGGGTTAGGTAAAGAGGGCAGTCCGTTTTGGCATTTTTGTACTGGCGAAATAGTGTCTGACCAAGGTTTGTTTTTCACAAATCACCATTGCGGTTATGGAATGATCCAATCTCATTCAACAGTTGAACATGATTATTTAAAAGATGGTTTTTGGGCATATTCACAAGATCAAGAATTAGCAAATCCAGGAACCACCGCTTCTATTTTAGTTCGTATTGAAGATGTAAGCGAACAAATTTTGTCAAAACTTAACGATGGAATGAGTGAAAAAGAAAGACAAGAAATAATTGATAAAGAAGGCGAAGCTCTTTCTGCAAAAGCTGTAGAAGGCACTCCTTACAAAGCTTATGTAACAGATATGTTTAACAATAATCAGTTTTTCTTATTTGTTTATGTAATTTATCAAGATGTGCGTTTAGTTGGCGCTCCTCCATCTTCTATTGGAAAATTTGGTGGCGACACCGACAACTGGATGTGGCCCCGTCATACAGGCGACTTTGCTATGTTTAGAGTTTATACTGGTCCTGATGGCAACCCAGCACCATATTCTGAAGAAAATATTCCTCTTAAACCTAAACATTTTTTACCTGTAAGTAACAAAGGCGTTAAAGACGGCGATTTTGCAATGATTATAGGTTTTCCAGGAACAACAAACAGATATATCACATCTTTTGGCTTGGAAGAAACTATGAATGTTACAAATAAACTTAGATTTGAAATTAGAGATGTGAAAGTTAAGGTTTTAAGAGCAGAAATGAGAGCAAGCCAAAAAACAAAAATTCAATATGCTTCAAAATATGCTTCTACATCAAACTATTGGAAATACAGCGAACAACAAAATAAAGCTTTGAAACATTTAAATACTATGCAAATTAAAAAAGAAATAGAAGCAGAATATTTAAAAGTTAATACCGACCCAAAATATAAAGAAGCTTTAAATTTGCTTGAAAAAGGCTATAAAGATAGATATGATTATGCAGTAGCAAGAATGTATTTGCTTGAAGGATTAATTTCTGGACCAGAATTGCCATTTTTTGCATATAAATGTTCAGGATTATTAAGTGCTTTAGAATCTAAAGATGAAGAAAGAATTAATAAATTAGTTGAAGCTATTAAGCAAGAAGCAGAATCTTTCTATAAAGACTATAATCCAGATACAGAAAAGAAAGTTGAAATAGCTTTATTTAATTACGTTTACAATAATTTAGACAAAACATATCATCCAGATTTCTTTAACACTATTGAGAAAAAATACAAACTTAATTTTGATAAATATGTAAACGATATGTTTAATAAGTCTGTATTTGCGACTAAAGAAAAATTATTTGCATTTTTAGAAAATCCAAATTTAAAAACTTTGCAAAAAGATTTAGTTCTTAGCACAGGAATAAGCATATTGAGTAAATATCGTGAAGTTAACACTCAATACTGGAAAAACTCAGATGATATAGATAAAGGCTCAAGAATTTTTACCGAAGGAATTTTAAATATGAATAAGGGAAAACTTATGGCTCCTGATGCGAACTCAAGCATTCGTTTAACTTATGGTCAAGTAAGAAAATATGATCCTCGCGATGGTGTTACTTACGATTACTATACAACTATAGAAGGAGTTATGCAAAAAGAAGACCCAGAAAGCACAGAGTTTGAAGTTCCAGCAAGACTTAAAGAACTATATAAAGCAAAAGATTTTGGTCCTTATGTAAACGAAAAAGGCGAACTTTCAGTTTGTTTTATCAGCAATAACGATATTACTGGCGGAAATTCAGGTTCTCCAGTTATTAACGGTGATGGACATTTAATAGGATTAGCTTTTGACGGAAATAGCGAAGCAATGTCAGGAGATATTGATTTTGAAGAAAATTTACAAAGATGTATAAATCTTGACGTAAGATATGCTTTGTTTATTATTGATAAATATGCAGGAGCTAAGAATCTTATTGAGGAAATGAAAATTGTGAATTGAAAATAAACGGTGTCTTATAAATATCCAACTGCTGCGTTGCATTCGATATTCGGACTCAGTCACGTACCTCTTGTACGCTCCTTCGTCCTCAATCTCAGATGCCTTACATTTGAATATTTATAAGACACCTTAATTATACTTTTATTTTGATCTTTGTTTTGTAATCTTATGCACAATAAATTTTTGCAGCCAAAAAAAAGGGATAAAATTCTTCTTTTAGCAATATTAGTTTTTACTAGTTTTGTGTTTTTGGGTGTAAAAAATTTTAGCTTTGTTAATTGGGATGATGATGAAAATATTGGTACAGATTCAAGTTTTACAGAATTAAGTGTAGAAAATTTTACTAAACATTATCAGAAAGATAGATATAAAGCTTTGGCTTTATGGTCTTTTATGCTTGAATATCAAGTTTTTGGATATAATCCAAAATATTATCATCTTGATAATTTAATATTACATTTATTAAATGTTGTTTTTGTTTTTATTTTAATAAAAAGACTTGTTCCTAAAAACAGATTTGCACCTTTGATTGTTAGTGTTTTTTTTGCTGTTCATCCTGCGTTTGTTGAACCAATAGCGTGGGTTACTGGTCGTAAAGATTTGCTTTTTGTATTGTTTAGCTTGCTGTCAATTCTTAGCTATTTGAAATTTCTAAAAATCGAAAAACAGCATTTAAAGTACTTAATGTTCGGACTCACAGGATTGTTGGTTTATTTAGCTAGCTTATCAAAAATACAGGCAATTGCTTTACCTTTTGTGTTTTTTCTAATAGATTGGTTAGAGTATAGAAAATTTAGTTTTTCAAGCTTATTAGAAAAGTTAATAATCTTTTTATTAATAGTTGATTTATTTAAAATAATATTAATAATTCTGTTATTTGTCATAGTAGTAAAAGTTTATAAACCAATGTTTGCAATTATGAAAAAAAATATTTGGGCGAAAATTATATCTAGCATAGTACTTTTTTTCATAATTTTATTTTTAAAAACTTATATAAAAGAAGCCCTTTGGCATTACATGTCTTACAAATCAGCACTAGTCTTATCAGAGGTGCTTCTTTGGTTTGGTTACTTTTTAATTTTGTTTTTAATATTTTTTCAAGAAACATCTAAAAAAATAAAATTGTTTTTTACTAAATTATTCCCGCATAGAAATTATAATATTTTGATAATTGCTTTAATTGCTATTGCACTTATTGCAGTTTTTCAACATGAATATATAATAAAATATTTTCCACGATTATGGAATATAGATGCAGGGCATCCTTCATATTTTAATTTTGCTGAACGCTTTTTACTTCTTGGTTCAAGTTTATTGTATTATTTAAGTAGATTTTTTCTACTAAAATCTCAAGATCCAATGATACCTTACCCAAGTCGTCTAGCAGATGGTTCTTTGCCAAATTATATGTTTTTCGATTTAGGCATAATTTTACTAATTATGGGAATTTCGCTTTATGTTTTAATAAAATATTTTAGAAATAATCGCATAGTTTGGTTTGGAGTTTTATTCTTTTTAATAAACATTGGTGTTGTACTTCACATAATTCCTATCGAAGGTAGAGTTTTGGCAGCAGACCGCTATACTTATTTGTCTTACATAGGTTTATTTTTAATAATAGCATTACTTGCAGATTATTTTATAGAAAAAAAAAAGGGTAAAATTGTTTTCGGAATTATTGGTTTGTCAGTAATATTTATGTCATATACAACCCATCAAGATAAAAACACTTGGAAAAATTCTTTTACTCTTTGGGAGAAAGCGTTAAAGGCAAATCCAAAAAATCATTTTGCTATGTATAGTTTGGCTTTAGCTAATTTTACAGAAGCGAATGATATTGATAATGCTGAAAAACTATTAGATAAAGCAATAAATCTAAAAGAGGATTTTATGTATTATAATAATAGGGGAAGAATTCATTATGCAAAAGGGAACTATACTTTAGCACTTGACGATTTTGATAAGTCAATTTTACTTGATTCAGCAAACTCAGCAGCGTATAACAATAGGGGAGCGGTTCGTCAGCAATTTTGCGATTTCATAGGAGCTTTAAGTGACTATAAGAAAGCAGTTGAGCTAAATCCAGATTATCAAGACGCATTAAATAATATTAAGCGAGTAGAAAATTTACTAAGCATTGATAGTGTTTTGTTTGAAAAGTCTGAGAATAAAGCCATAAGCGAAGTGGACATATTAAATTTTGTCTTATATATTTCTGAAAAAATGTTAAATACTGGTCAAAAGCCGAAAGCAATTTTATATTTAGAACAAGCAATAAAAGTTATTCCAAACAATTATGAAATTTATGAAAGACTTGCATTAATTTATCACTTAAATGAAGAGTTTTCGGAAGCAAAAGATGTTTACAATCAAGCATTAGATAAACTTGGTAAGAACGAAAGTTTACTTTTAGGACGAGGATTATTAAATATTCAAATTGGTGATACAGTAAGTGCGTGTAAAGATTTTAAGCAATCAGCAGAACTTGGAAATGATAGGGCAAAAATGTTGGAGCAAGAGTTTTGTGGCGATACTTTATCAGTTAAAAGAGTTTTGAGTTTTTAGTTTTGAGTTATTAGTTGGTAAGTGCAGAGTGGGTGGGAAATTTTAAAAACTTTTGTTTTCAGTGGGCTTGTAAATTCTGCGAAGCAAGTATAGACAAACCCTGCACTAAAGAAATTTTACCATTGTGAAGTTTTTAAAATCTCCCAACTAAAAACTAAAAACTAAAAACTCAAAACTAATTATTATTTTTCTATCTTCCTCATAATCACCCCACTAGAAGTTTTAATCTTGAGCATATACATTGCTGGATTTAGATTACTTAGATTTACTTCGTAAACAAAGTTTTGTAAAGTATTTTCTAATTTCCAAGTTTTTATAGTTCGGCTAGTAATATCAACCAGTTCAATTTCAGCAGATTTCATGTCCCAATTTTTAAATTCAATATTTAATATAGAATTAAATGGATTTGGGTAAATTGAGATTGTAGGTTTTTCCATATTATTTTCGCAACGAATAGAAATTATATCCGAAAATTTAGATCTTCCATCATAATCAACCTGACGTAAGCGATAATAAGTATTTGCGTTTGGATTTTCTCTGTCTAAATAATCATAATTTAAACTTGTATTTGAAAATCCAGCACCTTGTACTGTTTCAATTACCTCCCAAGCTAAGTCGTCAGTTGAACGTTGAATCTCGAAATAATCGTTATTAATTTCGCTGGCTGTTGTCCAAGCTAAAAGAACTTCGCTATTATTATTACATTCGGCAGTGAAACTTAGTAATTCCACAGGCAAAGGATTGATTGAGCTTAAAGTTCCTATACTTATTGGGCTATATCCATTAAATGGAATTGTTGAAGTAACTGAATTACTGGAAACACTTCCGCCTTTGTTTTCCCAACAAGAATTCGCTTCATCATAATGTGCTACAACAAGTTCATTAGAGTTAACTACTCCACTTTCATCATTCCAATAAAGTGTTACAGCAGGTGTAGATCCATTGCTTGTTAACAGCCAATGTTCTACTCCGCTTGTATGGTGCAAGTTAGATGCAGGACACATATAAGCGAAAGTCCAATTAAGCGGACCTGCCGAGTGAACATATTGTGCGGTAATTGTTGAACTTGCACTTGGTGCTGCAATTCCGCAAGGACCCCAATATACTCCATCACCTGTGGCAAAATTAAAGGCTGAGCTTCCTGTTTTGGTAATTATTCCGTTAACATAACTAGTTGAGTTGCCAATATTAGATGTGGCAGAATTGCTAAATGTTAAACTACCAGCAGTCATAAAGTTCACAATTCCATTATTAAAATCTGCATTCCCGTTGATTGTCATAGCTTCATTAACATTAAAGCCTGCACTATTCTCAAACTTCACATTATTAAATGCAGAACCGCCTGCTTTTATAACTTGAAGACTTGTACCATTAAATATAACAGTACCGTCGCCTGCTGTAAAAGTGCCGGTGTTTGTCCAGTTGCCTTTGATATTCAAGGTTTGAGCATTTGACATAGACACAGAAGCTCCTGAAGCAATAAACAAATTATTACAAACTCCGTTTGCCAAGCTTACCACAGGTTGATTTGCAGAATTACAAGTGCCTGAAATATTGCTTATTATAACATTGTTAGTACTTGTAGGAATTGATGTTGTTTCAAAATTACTTCCATTATATTTTAGCCAGTTTGCATCAGTTCCCCAATCTGTTCCACTTTTGCCATACCACAAGTAATCGTTAGTTGCGAGAGTTAAACCTGTGGTTGAGGGAGGATTAACAGTGATTGTGCCGTTAACACTAGCAGTCGCGCAAGCGTTTCCGCTTGTTGTTACCGTATAATTATAAACTCCGTTTTGAGTTGGCACACCACTTATTGTTAATGTAGAGCCTGAAATAGAAGCGCTTACTCCATTAGGTAAACCTGAAACGCTTGCACTTGTAGCTCCGCCACCAAAACTTATTTGAATATTTGAAATTGCAGTGTTGATGCAAACAGACTCGCTACTTGCTGAACTGAGAGTGTGGTCAGCATTAACAATATAACTTGCTGACGCAGATTTTGTTCCGCCACAACCGCCTGTTATTGTGTATGTTATATTACAAGTTCCTGCTCCTACTGCGGTAACAAGACCAGAAGAATTTACAGTTGCAACCGAAGTATTACTACTGCTCCATACGCCAGTTCCTCCACCTAACACTACTCCGTTGGCTGTATATGTTGTTGTTGAACCAATACATTGAGGAGTTGTTCCAGCCGAAACAGTTCCTGCTGAAGCATTTGGAGTAACAGTATAAGATGCTTGTGATGTTTTTGTTCCACTACAACCACCGCTTACAGTATATATTATGTTACATGTTCCTGCACCCACTGCGGTAACAAGTCCTGTACTTGCGTTTACAGTTGCCACAGATGTATTACTGCTGCTCCATGCACCTGTTCCGCCACCTAATACTACTCCTGAAACTGTATAAGTTGTTGTTTGACCAATACATTGTGGTGTTGTTCCAGCCGAAACAGTTCCTGCTGAAGCATTTGGAGTAACAGTATAAGATG
>ENA-UOOK01003093-UOOK01003093.1-fermentation-metagenome-genome-assembly--contig:-NODE-3093-length-19328-cov-7.143102_pt1 | contig 19328 bp, 18 predicted proteins | sample MGYA00245777_ERZ724023 | MGnify/ENA primary metagenome ERZ724023 (study PRJEB28704, sample SAMN03018312) | fermentation metagenome | biome: anthropogenic terrestrial biome; feature: soil; material...
ATCCTAAAAATACCATTGCTGTACCTTTTGTTCTATGGATCGATGCCAATATATTCTCTATCCCACGTCCCGGCATAATTACACCATGATACATCGCAATAAAGGTATCATTTGATACTCTAAGCTGTTCACAGATTTCTTCTCTTCGTCTTTTGCAAATATCCTCATCTACCGTCCAATAAAGAGGAATGTTCCTTACCACAATGGGTCTTTCTCTTAATTTATATCTTTTCTGTACCTCATCGGCAATGGAATCATTCACCATAATGCTAAAGGTGCATTTCTTCATCAGGAATTTCTCTAATCTAGCAATGATCAATTTCATTATTTTACCACGTTTCGTATTACGCCCAATTTCAAATTCGTGAGCATCATATATCAACAATGGTTTAAGGCAACCAGATCATGGCCACTGATATAATCAGGTCTAATACTTCTGGCATACAAAGCCCATGTAAATACGCTAACGACACGATTTATTCTTACCAACAAATCGACATTTGTAAGGGGGCGAGTAGTTCTTCGGTGAATGGTATATCCATTACTATCATATATCGAATTATACTCCCCTTTTGCCATTACCATTATTTTAACATTAAATGCATTCACAACTGAAAGCTCGCGCAGATCTCTGCTTTCATTCTTAAAATCACTAGTTACGATTTTTAGGAACAAGCCCATTTTTCATTTCCATCCTTATTATGATAATATTCTCTAGCCGCCAAGACTCCTATTTATAGTATATTAAAATACATATATCCATCAAACTAGTTTTTTCTAAATTTGCTCGTAAAATTTCAATAGTTTCTTTTCTTCAATAGACCAATTATAAACAGAAGACACTGCCTCCTGCCCGCGTTTTCCCATCAATTCCGCTTCTTCAGGATGTTCTAATATCCATCTAATATTATCAGCAATTTCTTTGGGATTTAGAGGATCAACCAATAAACCGCAGTTGTTTTTTTCTATAAATTCCCTCCAAAGAGGAAATTTAGAAGCTATAACTGGTAATCCTGCTGACATATATTCAAATAATTTATTAGGTTGGGAATTTATATAGTTTCCAGTGGGGTGACAGAGCACAAGTCCTGCTATACATTGAGTAAGTAAGGTCTTATATGCGTCTCTTGATATCCACCCCTTAAAGTCCACTTTATCCCATCCGGGTAATTTCCTTACCTGTTCTTCCAAATGCTTAGGTATAAAATTTCCACCCAATACTAAACGTACATCCGTTAATTTCGACAAAAGAGCAACAGCTTCTATCATTTCTTTTAATCCTCTGGTTAATGTAAGACCGCCAACATATATCACATGGGGGTTTCTCTTAGTGAAGCAAGGTTGATTGTCGCTAAATAACTCACCCGAAATCGGGAAATTCTGCACCAGCACTGTATTACTTTTAGGAAACTTTTTGGCTATAGTTGGGGTTACAGCAATAATTCCATCCAGCAAATGTCCTGCCAAAAATTCCGCAACTTCAGACAATACCGAAAAAGGCTTTTTCAGCCACCTAGGAAGCCACCCTTTGTCCATAATTAGTTTTGAATAGTCCTCATGAACATCATATAATACTTTTTTTCCGGTCATTCTTAAAAAAATCCCTAAAAGTATAAGTTCAGGATCATGAAAATGATAAATATCAGCATCTTCTTTTCTTGCTTCCTTACAGATTCTTAAAAAAGACTTTGTCATCCGTTCAAATCTGTTTTTTAAAATGGGAATCGAACGGATTCTTACTCCTTCAATTGTTTTTTCTCCCTCGGTACTAGGAGCGATTAATACAACTTTGTATCCGTTTTTGGCAAGAGAACAGCATTCTTTAATAAAAATTCTTATATCATTTGGTTTATGAACTGAAGTTAGATGAACTACTCGTTTCAACTAAATTCCTCCCTGTTATGATTCCAAACACCTTTTTACTGGCTACAGCCACGATGAATCCCCTACCCTTGCCAACAATTGGTTCAGCCACTCATTAACAATGTAACCCCAACTTAAATGCGCTTCCACGAAACGCCTGCCATTCTTCCCCAGCTTTTTACAATATTCCTCATCATCAACTAATTTTAAAACCGCTGCTGCTAAAGCTTTTGGATCTTCCGGAGGAACAACCATTCCTGATTCATATTGTTCCACTAATCGGGCACCTTCGCCGCTACCGCTGTATAATATAGGGACCCCTGAAGCCATTGCAGGATATATTTTTACAGGACGTGTTGCTTCAAATAAAGGTGAATTTCTCAAAGTCGATAAACCAATGGAAGCTATAGAATATAAATCGGCAATAACATTTAGCGGAACCGGATCAAAGAATAAAACATTTGATAGTTTCATTTCCGTAGCTTTCCTTACTAGTTTCTTCTTTTCCGAGCCATCACCGACAAATACAAATACAATGTCTACACGTTCTTCTAAATAAGATGCCGCCTCTAATGCAACCTCAATCCCATGTGCAAATCCGTGGGTACCGGCATATAAGACGACTTTTTTATCTAGCAAACCAAAACGCTCAGCGATTTCTTCATTCTTTTTTCTAAGGTCAAATAAATCCGTGTCCACACCATTCGGAAGAAAAAGCACCTTTTCTTTCGGCACATTCTTCTCTTTTAAGAGAATGTCCTGAACACCCTCGGTTACCGCATTTACAAACAATGCTTTTCGATAAGTCCATTTTTCTAAACGGGATAAAAGACGGAAGATTAAGCCTTCCTTTAAAAGATCAAGTTTTTTTGCTGAATCCGGCCACAAGTCGGCGACATTAAATATAAAAGGTCGCTTCCAAATTAGAGACATTAAATATGCCGGTATACTTAAGAATAAAGGGGGGGATTCAACAAAAATATAATCCGGTTTCTGACAACGAAATAAGCCAATAAAACAGGTTAAAACAAAGGAACTATAATTAAAAATCCTTTTAACCCCTGCACCATTTGCTGCATAAAGCCAAACCCGATGAACTGTTATTTGATCAATTGTCTCTTTCACATAAAACTTTCCCCGATAATCCGGGAAGATTTGACCGGTAGGATGATTTGGAAGCGCCGTAACAACCTCTACCTGATGACCGAGCTTAACTAGTTCTGTTTGCATTGACTTCAGCCTGGTTTGAGGTGCTCCAATTTCAGGAGGATAATACTGTGTTAAAAACAGAAATCTCATGTAATGCTCCTTATTGCCGACTTACTTTACCATCGCCCAAACAGTCCGAGCCAAAACCTTTAATTCACTAAAGAAGCCAAAGTATTCTATGCTCTGTAAATTGATCTTCATCTTCTCCGGCAATACATCTTCAGTATATGTTTTATCTACATCATCAGCATTTGTTAAAATCTCTTCTTCATCTTTAAATTCAACGCTTGCTTCCGAAGTCACTCCAGCCGGAAGTAGCAATGTAGCCCTCATTTCTTCGCTATATCTTTCGACGTACTTTGGAACCTCTGGCCTGGTCCCGACAAAACTCATATCCCCTGAGATAATATTTAAGATCTGCGGAAATTCATCTATTCTATACTTTCTCAGAATTCTGCCTAGCTTTGTAATCCGGCTATCATCTTTTGTGGTGATCTGTGCCCCAATCTCTTCTGCCGCCTTTACCATTGTTCTAAACTTAAAAATACGGAACTGCCTACCATATTGAGTTACCCTTACTTGGCGGAACATGATGGGCCCCTTTGAATCAATCTTAATAAGAACGCCGATTATTAATAATCCTGGACCAAAAACTACTAGGAATAGAAGACCAAACACTAGATCAAAAAGGCGTTTCATAAATAAGCTAACCTTTTTCCGCTTTAAAATATCATAATATTTCTTAACACTCTCATTTCTCATTTCATCAGGCAAGTCAACCCATTCTCTTAAAATCATCGCATAATCTATTCTCCTATAATGTCTTTAAGTGTTTTTATTACATAGCCAACTTCTTCAGCAGTTAGCAAGGTATGGAGCGGTAATGTGATTTCGTTTTTGTACAGATCAAAAGCATTAGGATAATCCTTTATCGCAAACCCTAAGTTCTTATAGGCCGTATGCATGGGTAATGGTTTGTAATGCACATTAGTGGCGATCCCTTGCTCTGCCATTTTTTTTATAACATTATTACGATACATCTCATCCTTGCCATTAAGCCTTACCAGATAAAGATGGCTGCTGGATAAAAAGTCCTTACCATAATGTTGTAGAATATTTACATCACAAGCAGCTAATAGTTGATCGTATAGCTCGACTAGTTGTTTTCTTTTCTCCAGGATTTCCTTGTATCTTTTTAACTGACCAAGCCCTATAGAAGCGCAAAGATCTGTCATATTGCATTTATAACCAGGGAAGATTATATCATATTCCCATGCTCCTGTTTTAGTTTTAGCCAGCGCATCCTTTGATTGTCCATGAAGAGATAGCAACATAAACTGTTTATAAATTTCTTCGTTATTAATTCCCGGAATATCACGCCATGTGACTGCTCCGCCTTCAGCGGTGGTTAGATTTTTCACAGCATGGAAAGAAAAACATGAAAAGTCGGCAACTTCCCCGCTTTGCTTGCCCTTGTAAGTTGCGCCAAATGAATGGGCGGCATCAGCCATAACAATTACCCGGCCAAAAGCCTTTTGCAGTTCGTTTTTCGCTTTAAAGCTGGATCTTTTATTTTCAACAACCGTAAACAAACGCTCATAATCACACATAACGCCCGCAATATCTACAGGGATAATAACCTTGGTTCTTTCTGTAATCGCTTGCTCTAAAAGATTATAGTCCATTTCATAGGAATCCGGAGCCGTATCAATAAGCACAATTTTCGCCCCGACATGATGAATGACACTCGCCGACGCAGTATATGTATAGGCCGAGGTAATTACTTCATCACCTGGACCTACCCCTAGCAGGCGCAGCGTAAGCTCCATGGCGGCGGTTGCTGAATTTAAACATACTGCTTTTGCAGTATGGGTATATTCAGCAATCTTATTCTCAAAGAGTTTTGTCTTCAGCCCGGTGGTAATCCAACCAGATTTTAAGGTGTCAATAACCTCATTTATTTCAATGTCGGTAATATCGGGTGGCGAAAAAGGTATATTCATACAAATCATTCCTTTAAAATCTTATCTTAAATAAATTTGATTTCATTTCATTCTTCTCAAGTCAAATATTCCGCTAACGCCACTTCCCACTTCCGGAAGGTATTTAAACCTATAAGTTCCAACATAAAATTCTCGAGCACCGAATAAGCCGGGCGCTTAGCAGTTTGGTTTAGCTCACCTGAGCTAATTGGAATTATCGTAATATTTATCCCTTTGATCGCAAATATCCTCTTTGCAAATTCATACCAGGAACACTCTCCCTCGCAAGTACCATGATAGATCCCATAGTGATCGGTTTGAATTAAATTCAAGATACAACGTGCCAGATCAACCGTACTGGTAGGCGAGCCGATTTGGTCATTGACAACCCTTATTTCGTCGCGCTCAGTTGCCAATTTAAGCATCGTCCGGACAAAGTTATGCCCATCACCATAAAGCCAAGCCGTCCGGACGATAAAATGCCGGGGATTAGTCGCCATGACCAATTGCTCCCCCAGCGCTTTACTCTTACCATAAACATTCAATGGGTTTACCGGATCGCATTCCCGTTTCGGAACAGTTCCTATACCATCATAGACATAATCAGTGGAAACCTGTACAATCTTCGCCCCGATCGCATAGGCGGCGACCGAAAGATTCCGGGCACCATGGGCATTAATCCGAAAAGCTTTTAGCTCTTCAGTCTCGCAAGCATCAACGTTTGTAAAAGCAGCAGTATTAATAATAATCTCGGGTTGTTCTTCCGTTATTGTATTCTGAACCTGTTGGGCATCGGAAATATCAAGCTGCTTAAAATCAGTTGCTAGTACTTCTAACTTTTTCTGCACCTGATTCAATTTGTCAATTTGCCGGCATAATTCTTTACCCAATTGGCCCTGGCAGCCGGTGATCAGTACTTTCAATCCCCTAACCACCTCTTCGGAATTTAAACTCTTTTGCTTTTTAGTCTTACTTCTTCCCTTCAACCTGAACATCTTGCCCTGCAGCGACAATCTGCTCCCACCAACCATAACTTGGTGTATATTTGGGAATCATCTGATAAAGTTTCTCCACTACCTTAACCCGATCGGCCATGGAGATCCTTTTCTCAAGATAGGCCAAATCCTCCCAGAAATGGTTTGGATCTACATCATTAGCCTTCCCTACATAAATCCGCTCGTGTTGAGTAGTATTCGTTCCTTCCTCCGCCGTAAGGATCTCTTCGTAGAGTTTCTCGCCCGGTCGAATACCGCTAAATTCGATCCGAATATCCTTTCCTGGTTCAAGCCCGGAAAGTCGGATCAAATCACGGGCCAGATCAACAATTTTGACCGGTTCGCCCATATCCAGAATAAATATTTCGCCCCACTCACCCATGGCACCGGCCTGGATGACCAGGGAAACCGCTTCAGGGATTGTCATAAAGAAGCGCACCATCTCCGGATGGGTCACCGTCACCGGACCACCAAGGGCAATTTGGTGTTGAAAGAGGGGGATTACACTACCACGGCTCCCCAACACATTTCCAAAACGCACCGCGCAAAACTTGGTCTTGCTCTTTTTAGCTATTTGCTGAATAATCATCTCGGCGATCCGCTTGGTAGCTCCCATCACACTGGTGGGATTTACTGCTTTATCGGTCGAGATCAGCACAAACCTTTTTACTTGATATTTATCGGCTAGCTCAGCGACATTTTTCGTCCCAAACACATTGTTTTTCACTGCTTCGTCAGGAGCACTTTCCATTAAAGGTACATGTTTATGGGCAGCCGCATGAAAGACAACAGTCGGGCTATACTCCCTAAAAACTAACTCCAAAGCGGCCCGGTCCCGGACATCCGCAATAATTGGGGTTTTGGAGAGGGAAGGAAAGTTTTCTGCTAACTCTTGGTTAATCTCATAAATCGAGTTTTCCCCCCGCCCGAGGAGAAGAAGCACCTCCGGCTCAAATCTGGCCACCTGTCGACAGAGTTCAGAACCAATAGACCCACCGGCACCGGTAATCAGGACCCGTTCTCCTTTAAGATAGCCTGCGATCTCACCCAACTGCAGTTTAACCGGATCCCGGCCGAGCAGATCCTCAATCCTCACCTCTCGAATTTGATCCAGCGTTACTTTCTCAGAATCCAACGCCAGTAAGCCCGGGAGGATCCGAACCGGAAGACCGGTTTCTTTGGTAATCCCCACAATTTCCCGGACTCTTTCCTTGGAAGCAGAGGGGATTGCCACTAAAATCTCATCAATGTCGTATTCCTTAACCGCCTGTGGTAGCTGTTCAATGTTTCCAACCACTGGAACCCCATGTAAAATATGTTGCAGTTTATTATAGTTATCATCCAGCACCGCGACGGGATGGTAAGGGGTAGACTTTTGTTGCATCTCCCGGATGATCAATGCTCCGGCTTGACCAGCCCCAATGATCAATACTCGTCTTTTTTGTTGCTTTCTGTTCTCAAAAGTAGTCAGGACTTCATGACGAAGACGAATCGCAAACCGCGAACCGCCGATCAAGAGAATGGTAAGTATAAAAGAGATAAAGTGAACACTTAAGGGAATTAAAGGCGGAACAGTAACGATTACTCGATCAACAAGAAGAATTAATAGCGAGGAAGTAGCAACTGCTTTTATAATCTGGATCATCTCGGGTAGACTGGAATAACCCCATAAACTATTGTATAAACCGAACAAGGAAAAGCAAACCATTCGCATCAAAGTAACTAAAACCGCAGAATATAACCATTTATCCTGATAAGACAGGGGGATGTTTCCTTCGAATCTGGCCATAAAAGACAACCATAAAGTCATGTTGACAATCAAAAAATCAAAGAGCATTAGTACCGACCGTTCGCGGTTAAATTTCATCCTCATTCTCCTCTAGGAATAAATGATATATTTATTACGAAAAAGAATAAAGTGAATAGTCGTATCCACTTTACCTTTTTAATTACTGAGTCAGTCATTTGCTGCAGTTTAAGCTTTTACATTATAATAAACCATTCTCTTTCGGCAGTCAATTATTGCAAGGAACTTACAGATTTCTCTAGTTTGCTTTTTTACCCATTGCTTTTATTCTACGTTTTATAATGAATTCCTCTATATTTCCATCTTAAAATCACAAATGATATATTTATCGCCGAATATTCTGATTAGTTGGGTTGTTTTAATTTACTAAACCATACAATTGTTTCGGTAATACGTTTTTGATTCAGTATAGACATCAAGCAAAGGTATATTTAAAGCCCCGATCTTTACAGATCCGGGCTTTAAAAAATAATTCCTAGCAACTGGTGATTCATAAAAGCTTTCTCATATAATCTAAACTCTGTTGGGCGGCAGTTTCCGGATTAGGTAAAGGTAAACATTCTAAGCCTAAAGCCCCTTGGTAATCGACCTTCTTTAATTCCTTAATAAGTTTAAGAAAATCAAGATGTCCTTGTCCGGGAGCCCAACGGTTGCTATCCGCTATATGTACATGGGTAAGATATTTCCCATATTTACGGACCGTTTCCGCCAGAGATGCTTCCTCGATATTCATATGAAATGTATCCAAAAGTAAGCCCAGTCGTTTCGACCCCAGTTCCTTGATCAACGCCACTGTTTCTGCGGCAGTGTTAAGAAAGTTGGTTTCATAACGGTTAATCGCTTCCAAACTTAATTGAACATTCTGTCGTTCCGCCTCAGCCAAACAATCCTTTAGACAATCAACAACTAAGCCATAAGCCCTTTTCCGTTCCAGCACAATTACGGGTAAAATCCCCTTAATTGTACCGATAATAACCTTGGCTCCTAATAACGCGGCCAGTTTAATATGATCTTTGACACGTTGGACGGCAGCTTGCCTAACCTCGTCTTCAAAAGAAGAAAAGAAGAGCCGGTCATCTACATAGGCTTGTCCGGTGCCAAGGGTTGAAACCCGAATATTATTTTGTTCAAGAGCTTCTAGAATAGGCGCCAATTCCAAGGTTTTCGGATCCCGGATATGCAGTTCCACCTGGTTATAACCGAACGATTTTGCCTTTAAAATCTGTTGCTGATAATCTCCCCGCAAGACAATCGGGGCTGATTTTGGACCCACTGACGAAATGGTAATACTTAATTCCATCGACTAAAAGCCCTTTCTATAAATTATACCGTTTGGCGTAACCCTCTAGAATTTCTTTGTTCTCCACAAATTTTTTTCCTAGGTCGGGCAATTTTTCCAGGTCAATCGCATAAAATCCATCAAAACCGATCTGTTTCAGACTAGTGAAGACCGCATCCCAGTCAATATTACCGTCGCCGATACCGAAATGACGGTTATCCCGGCCATCATTATCAGCTACATGAACATATTTGAGCAAATTACCCAGCTTATGTACTGATAGAGGAAGCAGCTCTTTTTGCGCGTGTTGGTGGGCGGTATCTAGAATGACTCCAAAATGATCGTCTGCCACCGCTTCGCTCAGACGAATTAAGGCTTCCGAATTAGAAGTCACCTCGCCGACCCGCGGTTCGACCAAAAGGGTCATTCCGCTTGCTTTAACAATTTCCGTGCATTTACGAACGGCGGTGACAAAGTTATCCCAAAACCGCTCCCAAGAGAAACCGGAGGGAACCTCCACCCTAAGCTGGTGGCCAAAGGTTAATTCGTTCGATAGGAACTGGCCCTCAATAACCTTTAAGGGTGGCGCAAAACTATCGATCCAAACGTAAGGCGAGTTCAAAGCCGCGGCAGTCTCGGTGCCCTGTTTGAATAGATCAAAAGCCTTTTGTTGGACCCCCGGGTCCATACTAATGATTTCTGGTAGTAAGACGGCGAAATTTGATATTTTTAAACCATGATTAGTACAATGTTGCTTTAAGTCGGTAGTATGGGCAATTACCTGCCGCAAATTCTCTTCACCAAGTCCTTCCAGTTCAATATATTCAAACCCCAGCGCCGCCATTTCTTCTATGGCTTTAAACATATTCTCGAGGCTCGGCGGGTAACCATAATTGCCAATCGCATACATCCAACAGCAAGTTATTTTCATCCTTTGTCGTCCTCTCCTTTGATCAAATATTAAGCCTTGACCGCAGCTGATCGGGTTATAAGAAGATTAGGGGAATGGTAATCAGACTTAATAAAGTGGTAAAAAAGACCGCCAAGACCGCAAATTCACCATCTCCACCATACTTCTCGACCAACACCGGAGTACTCGCCATACTCGGCATTGCTGCTTGCATCAGAACCGCTGTGTGAAGCAATGGATCTAAGTTCAATGGTAACATCAAAAAATGGGCAAGCAGCGGGGAAAGCAGTAGTTTACAGCAACAAACCAAAGCCAATTCCCCGTTCAACATCTTCAAATTTACTTTCAGACCACTTAGTAAATAGCCCATAATTAACATGGCCAACGGTACGGTTACATTCCCCATAATCTGTAAAGGGGTAAGAATTACTTCAGGAATCGCCACGTGCCGCCAATTCAAGATTATCCCGAATGCAGCCGCGATTAAGGAAGGATTAATCAATTCCCGCCAACTTTTTTTGCGCACGGGTCCACCTTGTAGGACAAGGATGGCGATGGAACAAAAGGCGATGGTTACACCAATATCATACAAAACAGCATAAGTAAAGCCAGTTTCGCCGAGCACGGCCCAGGTTACCGGATAGCCAATAAAGCCGCTATTTGGCATGGCACAAAGAACGGCAAAGGTTTTTTGTCGTTCTTTCGTGACCAACTTTAAACGCCCTAGTAAATAAGCAACCAAAAACATCAGTATAATCAAACCTAAAGAAAATAAAGGGATAAAAGCCCCGGATAAAAGCCTTTCCCATGTAATCTCCGTCGCCATTGAAACAAAGATTAGTGGGGGTAAGGTGATATATAACATAATATCGATTAAAGATGTCTTTGCCTCTGCCCTGAAAACTCCAGTTATACGGGCGATTACTCCAAAAAGGGCTAAGGAAAAGATTGTTAAAATCCGCCAAAAGATCGTCGATGCTGAAATTATCCCGGTCATGATTCTCTCCAATCTACAGTCGCCTATTTAAAATATTTGCTAGCTAAATTGAGCCAAGACCTCTTGATCCACTAAGGAAGCTGATCCCTGATCTAAAAACAAAGCAATATCGGAATGTTCTCTTAGTTTAGTCGCCGGAATCAAATTGGTCGTTTCATTCTCCAAAGTTAGTTTGATCGCATAGGCTTTAACCTGGTGCGGAACAGCTGAAACAATCACTTTACTTTGCATGATTTGATATACTGTTAGAGAAATGGCTTGTTTTGGCACTTCATCAATGGAAGCAAACCAACCTTCCCCTACTTGCTGTTTCTTGCATTTTTCATCAAGATTAACTACAATATAAGCTTCTTTGGTCTCAAAATCTGCCGGTGGATCATTAAAGGCGATGTGCGCATTTTCGCCAATTCCTACCAAAGCCAAATCAATGGGTTCTTTCCGGATCTCGGCAGTTAATTGACGGATGTTCTCATTGATATCTCCTTCACCATTGACAAAATAAACTGCTTTCAGCTTCACTTGACTGGTAAAACGCTCTTGCAAATACCGGCGGAAACTGGCCGGATGACTCGCGGGGAGATTCACATATTCATCTAAATGAAACATTTCTACTTTGTCCCATTCCACATCTTCTTTTAACAAGGCATTTAGGGTCTCAAATTGGGAACTGCCCGTTGACAAAAGTAATCTCGCCTTTCCCTTTTCCACAATTGCTTGCCGCAAAATGCCTGCTGAATATTTTGCCGCCGCCTTTCCTAAATCTTCCGCATTGGGTAATACTTGAACCTTCATCTTATAACACTCCTTGCTTTCATGCTTTGTTTGTTTTTAAATCAACCCTTGACCGATCCGCGTAAAATCCCTTGTACAAAATACTTACGGAGCACGATAAAAACGACGCTGATGGGTAACAAAGAAAGGGTTAACGCGGCGCTCAAAGTCCCGTAAGCCCAAGACTTGGATTCCACCTTTAACGTCGGCAAACCAACCGACAGCGTCTGGGCGGAAGTACTTAGCATGAACGTGCTGGCAAACATATACTCTTCCCAGACTGCCACAAAAGTGAAGATTGTCACCGCCGCCAGTCCGGTAACCACCAAAGGAGTCATGACCTTAAACCAAGTCTGAAAAGCGTTCGCCCCGTCAATCCGCGCTGAATCTTCTAACTCGCTAGGAATTTCCCGGTAAGAGCCCTGCATGATTAAAATGCCTAAGGGCAAATTTAAAGCCGCGTAAGGCAAGATCAGTCCTAAATTGGTGTCTAACAAGTTTAAAATGTCTTCAATGATATACAAAGGAATTAAAAATACCAAGAAAGGAATAGCCAGGATAGCAATAATGAAGAGATTAATCATTTTCTTCCCCGGAAATTCAAATCTTCCTAACGCATAACCGGCGGACGCGCTTATGGGCAAGACTAATAGTAAAGTGCCAAGCGTTACTTTAACCGTATTGAAAAAATAAATCGGGAATTCCGGTAATCCTTTGATCACCCCTATATAGTTCGTCCAGACAAATTTCTCTGGCCAAATCGTTAACGGAATACGATAAATCTCTTTTACATCTTTAAAGGAAGTAAAAATGATCCAAATAATTGGGGAGAGGACGACAAAAGAAGCAAGGACGCCAATCGCAGAAACTAAAACCCGGTAGTAATTCTTTCTTCTGAGCAACAAATATCACCCTTTCTCCGCTTTGAAGATCAGATTCCAGAGAACAGAAATAATAATCGCTAAAGCAGCTGTAAAGAACGCAATTGCTTCCCCGAGTCCCATATTAAAGAAAGTAAAAGCATTTTTCCAAGCGTATAAATAAAGCACTGAAGTCGCCGTCCCCGGCCCGCCATTCGTCATAACCACCACTTGATCGTAAACCTTAATGGCCTGAATAATTCCCCAGATCCCAACCAGAGAAAATGTTCCTCTAAGATTGGGCAGGGTAATATAAATCAGGTTTTGCCAGGCATTAACCCCATCTACTTTTGCTGCTTCGTAAATATCAACCGAAATTGCCTTCAGTCCCGCCAAAAACAGGATAATGCCAAAACCCGCATATTTCCAAAGTCCGACCGCAATCAGGCAATCCATCGCCGTTTCCACATCACCAAGCCAAAACCGCTGGAGCTGCGGTAAATGCAACACATTAGTCAAAATATGGTTTGCAATCCCGAAATCCTGGCTGAAAATCCAGGTAAACATAATCCCGGCTAAAGAGAGGGGAACCACGATTGGCAATAGAATCGCCGTCTGAAAAAAACTGTTCCCTCTTATTTTTGTGTTCAACAACAAAGCCAAAACAAGAGCCAGCAACATAAAGATTGGAAAAAAAACCAAGGTATAGTAGATGGTATTCTTCAGGGAGACCAGAAAATGGGGATCTTGAAAAAGCTGAATATAGTTATTAAGACCGTTAAAAACCGGCTTTTCCGAGTAGACAAAGTTATATTCGGAAAAACTGATCCTGAGCGCCGATAGCAATGGGTATAATAAAAAAGCTGCCATAAAAAGTACTGCTGGCAAGACAAATAACCATGGAACAATCAACCGGCTTCGCCGTCGTGTTTCTTGTTTTACCATTAATCAACACTCCTTAATCCATTTAAGGAGTCGGGGCTGTTAAGACAGCCCCGACCAGGTTCAAAGTTAAATGTTACTTAATCGGCTCTAAATTTAAGGGTTTAATCTGTTTTTGAATGCTAGCCAGAGCTTGTTCCGGCGTTTGTTGCATCTTTAGCATGTTATGAATTTCGGCGGTCATAATGTCAACCATTTTGGCATGGTCAACGGTTTTCGGTAACCCGACTGAGTTATCGGCCAAGTTATACACGGTCTCCCAAATCGGCTCGTCTAAACGGGATTCGATATTTGCTTTTAAACCCAATAATTTACCCCATTTGTTCATTAAATCATGGGCAAACCATTCGGCATTCATCTGTTCTAAGACAAATTGCTTAGCTAATTCAGGATGTTTAGCGTTTTTGGGGATCATCAGACTCATTGTGTAAGAGACCGTTCCATTAACATCCGAACCGGGGATCGGCACAATCTGCATTTTGTCTTGACCTACTACTTGTCCAATTTCAATAACCCGGGCATGATCCTCCCATAAAAGCACCGCTAATCCGGATTTCATATCGTTGCGCGGTCCACTGTGATCAACTAACGAACTGGTCGAGATTAGTCCTTCTTTAACCCCTTTTTGCCAGAAATTCAATAACTGCAAGGCTTCTTTAGAACCAAAATCCAGCTTACCATTTTGATCATAGATACTGCCCCTCATCGCCTGAATACCGGAGAAATAGGCATAAACCATGTACTCCGGACACCAGTTGACGGTTAATCCGTAACGAGTTGTTTTTCCACTACTGTCTTTGACCGTTAATTTCTTAAGGTAAGTGTAGAGTTCATTAAAATCCTTTGGCGGAATGATATTGCCCTTAGCATCGGTTAACCCGGCTTCTTTCGCAAAGTCCCTTCGTCCAATAAGGGTCATTACCTCGGCGTCGGAAGGAATAGCATATACCTTTCCATCAATGGTACATTGTTCAAGGAATCCTTGTAACCAATTTTCTTTGGCGTATTTACCAACCAATACGTCATCAAAACTATGCAACAATCCTTTCGCTTGGAAAGCAACGGCTTCCGAAGGACTAGCGACAATCGCTACATCCGCAATATAGCGGTTCCGCGACCAAGCCAGCATTAAGGGAGCTACCTCAAAATCGCCCGCTTTCGTCCATTCAAAGGTGACACCTGGATGATCCTTTTGGAACCGCTGAGCGGCTTCTTCCATTGGGTATTTATTGAAATACCATGCCTCAGCAGTTACTTTAAGGGTCTCAGGAGCGGCTACACAAACAACGTTAACAGCCAGAATAATCAACAACAATCCGACCATTGAGAACATTAGGACTTTCTTTGACATTTGCTTAATTCCTCCATTTCCTCCTGTTATTTTCTGCGGATCTTTCACGTGCCCCTTATTTCCTTGAACGATCACCACCTTTCCGAATAAAAGTTCTTATAAACCTGCTTGTTGCGCGTATTGGCTAAATATCTCTTTCGCCTTAAGGTAGGATACACTTAACTCCTCTTTGGTTTTGGCAATATCCAATCCGGCATATCCCTGATAATTGATGATCTTTAAAGCTTCAAAAAAGCCAACCCAATCAATCGTTCCCTCGCCAGGGACAAAATGATCATTGCGAGACCCGTCATTATCAGAGAGGTGTAAGTAGAACAAACGATCCTTTAACTTAGCTATACTTAATGGCAATATTTCTTTCTGTGCATACTGATGTCCGGTATCAAGAATGGCACCTAAATTCGGTTCGTTAACCGCTTCAATTAAACGGAGCATGGCATCGGTGTTACTAACTATTTCTCCCACCCTTGGTTCGACAATTAATTTCAAACCCGCTGCTTTTGCCTTTTGGGCGCACCATTTCGTGTTATCAACAAAAACTTCCCACTGCCGATCCCAACTAAACTCGGGAGCAAGACGGTACCGCCAGCGCGCGCCATAATTAGTTACATTTTCACTATCATATTGGACCCCATCCAAACACTCCAAACAGGGGGGAAAACTGTCTATTTGAATAAATTCCGTACCAATAGTCTCCGCCACTGCCAAACCTTTTTCAAACATTTGCCGTCCATAAGCCTTTTTCTCTTCGTCCATTTCCCGTAATTCTGGAATGACCGGGACAAAGTTAACTACTCGCAAGTTGATTTCATCCAATAGTTCTTTGATCTCATGGCGGCCTTCATAGACAGTAACAAGATTGGGTCCGGATACCCCTTCTAATTCCGCATAATCGAATCCCATTCTTTTTATTTCTCGTAAAGCGGAAAGGGTATCGGAGATACTGGGTGGAAAACCATACTTGTCAATTGCATACAACCAACAACATAAGAAATTCAAAAAAACCACTCCTTCTTAATATAGTAACTAACCCTTCGGCCAGCAGTATGCCTTTATTCTGGGGGTGGCGGCCCGGTGGACCCCCGTACCACTAACCGGGAAGGGATAATATAACTGCGGTATTCTTCCTTAATCTTTCCTTCCGTCCGGTCTAATAATAATTGAGCAGCCATTTTTCCGATATGTTCGAGAGGCCGTTCTATTGTGGTAAACGTACACGTTAAAATCGAAGCCCAACTTGGTTCCCCAATAATCACGACTGATAGTTCCGCCGGAATCTCCACTTTTAACTCCGTTAGTTTGGATAGGACTCCTTCAGCCACTGAATGTTGGCCAATGACTAAACCAGTCGGCGCTGTCTTTTGTGCCCAGATTTCTTTGACGGCTTGTTTACCTTCCTCTGCATCAAAGCAATGGTAAACACGGGCGCTTTTTTCGACCCCATAATCCTGCAATGCTTCATAATAGCCCTGCGTCCGCCGGATATGGTCAGTATCGAATTGCGATTTTTTATTAATAAAAATGATGTTACGATGTCCTAATTCCAAAAGATGTTGCGTTGCTTGATACCCCATTTTAATGTTGTCTACATATACTTGATCACAATGAAACCCCTGTGTATCCCGGTCCAAAACCACAAAGGGGACCTTTTCTTCTTTTAAAAACATCAAACCCGGGGTGCCAACGTGACTAATAATGATCCCCCGGCAATTTGTCATTAACATCATCTCTAAATAATGACGCTCTTTAGCAATTCTTTCATCAGAGTTCCCAATTATAATACTGAGGTCTTTCCCCATCAACTCATTTTCGATCCCTTTAATCATTTTTGTAAAAATGACGTTTCCAATATCAATTACTAAAACCCCAACAAAGTCTGTTTTCTCTTGACGCATACTCCTCGCTAAGATGTTAGGACGATAGTTCAAATTCTGAGCTATTTGAAGAATCCGCGCTCGGGTTACCTCACTAACCCCATCCTTACCGCTCAAAGCCCGGGAAACAGTATTTACTGAAACTTGGGCTTGCGCGGCAACATCAGCAATTGTAACTCTCATCTTAAGGAGGCTCCTATTCTTAATTCTCAAAATGAACGTTAATGTTATCGTTAATGTTAACGTTCACTATATATTTCGTGAAACTATCTCCCATTCCTTCTTTTATATATTAATTTTTTAACTTTGAAGACATATTTTTCATTCTTTTGAAATACCCCCTGCTAAAGCTGATTTTAAATATATGGATACTGACATAAAAACCCCGGACCTACTATCATAGATCCGGGGTTAAAAATAAATCCTAGCAACGTCCTACTCTCCCAGCCGGTTACCCGACAAGTACCATCGGCACTTGGTCTCCGCTAAGTGCGCCATATCCACGGCCGCTCCTATTTTATAGTTCATCCAGCAAAATCACCGAAACATTTTCTTTATCACTTATGCTTTTGAAGTCTAAGTCATTCGTTATTAGGTACTGAGAATTTATATATATTGAAGTTGCTAAAATAATCGCATCTGGAGTTTTTAAATTGTATTTAGCTCTAAATTTAGCAGCTAAATCAGCTACAGATAATGAAAGATCAATAATTCCTAAATTAGGATAATTACTCAAAATGAGTTTATATCGGTTTTCTAAAAAAACATTGTTTTCCATTTTTGGTTTAACTAATATTTCCAGAAAAGAAAGAACCGACATAATTCCTTGTATTGATCCTTCCTGTATTTTATTAAAAATAGGCTCTAATTTTGCGGCATACTTCGCATTATCCTCAAAATAATAAATGAAGCAATTTGTATCTAATGTAATTATGGACTTATCAACTATTTCCATGAATTCCGTTCCTCTTGCAAATATTTATCAACATCCGTGTTGTTCCATATTTCTTTACCCAAACCACGCAAAGCTCTTGAAAAATCCTGTGGTTTTTCCATTAATATAATTTGTTTGATCCTTTCATCATAGAACCAAATAATGTCATCACCTGGTTTTAGTCCAGCTTGTCTTATAATTTCTTCCGGTATTTTAGTATAGGAATTGTCGTCTATCCTTGTAATAAATGACATTTTTATCCCTCCCTTTAATCTCTATTATACCAGTTTAATGAATTCTTTAGTAGTTTTCTAAACACTATTATAACCTGACTGTTAGGCAAAAGCCATGCCATATCGGGTAGGAGGCTACCCCTTAATTGAGTAGCCGACCTCCCACACCACCGTACGTACCGTTCGGTATACGGCGGTTCCAAAGTTTACACGTTACTTCGCAGATAATATTCGAGAAAGCTGAGATATCCAGCACGCTTAAAGCGTTCGTTGGATAGGGCTCTTGTCAAGATTGGGCTATGGGCGGTTCGCCAGTAGCCCTTTCTTGTATTCGCCCACATCCACGCTCTTTCTTCGTCCAGACCTACCCGTTTAAGGTTTTTAAAGCGTGTCCGTACCCTTTTCCATCGTTTCCAGGTTATCATTCTAATCCGGCTTCTTGTCCATTCGTCCATCTCTTTTAGGAGGTTCTTCATATCCGCCAGCCTGAAATGGTTCACCCATCCTCTAATAATTTGGTTGAGTCGGGTTTTCCTTTCTTCGATACCCATGCCATTACTACGTCCGGTCACATCGCGTATTTTATCTTTTAGTTTACGGATACTTTTAGGATGAACTCGGAATCTTCCTTCTCCCTTGTAAATGTAAAATCCGTATCCCAGGTATTTGACCCTACCGATGTATGCAACCTGTGTCTTTTCCCGGTTGACCTTTAAGAATAGTTTCTTTTCGATGTAGGGCACGATATGTTCCATTGTACGCTCAGCCGCTTTCTTGCTTCGGCAGAAGATCATTAGGTCATCTGCATAGCGAACAAAGCGGTGTCCTCGTCTTTCCAGTTCATGGTCGCATTCATTGAGCATGATATTTCCGAGTAATGGGCTTAAGGGGCCTCCTTGCGGTACTCCCTCTGGGCTGTCTTCAAACATTCCGCCATCCATGATTCCGGCTCTTAGGAATTTGTGAATCAACGAGATTATCCGTCCGTCTTTTATCGTTTCTGATAAAAGCTGAATGAGCTTACTTTGGTTCACTGTATCGAAGTACTTTTCCAGATCCAGATCAACTACATACTTGTAGCCTTCTGTGATGTTGGTCTGGCATCTTTTAAGTGCATCATGGGTGCTTCTCTTCGGACGGAAGCCAAAGCTGTTGTCTGAAAACTGCTTTTCAAAGATTGGGGTTAGGACTTGACAGATGGCCTGTTGGATTAGTCTGTCCACGACGGTGGGGATTCCTAGTTTTCTGGTCTTGCCGTTCTCTTTAGGTATTTCTACCCTCCGTACCGGTTTTGGACGGTATTTTCCGTCCCGGAGGGATT
>ENA-UOOK01003094-UOOK01003094.1-fermentation-metagenome-genome-assembly--contig:-NODE-3094-length-19323-cov-3.921787_pt1 | contig 19323 bp, 20 predicted proteins | sample MGYA00245777_ERZ724023 | MGnify/ENA primary metagenome ERZ724023 (study PRJEB28704, sample SAMN03018312) | fermentation metagenome | biome: anthropogenic terrestrial biome; feature: soil; material...
ATCTGATGTTGAATGTTTATGCAAATATATATATTTAATTTAATATACAATGCACTATTTTGGTTATTTTACATTACTTTGGCAAACTTCTGTGTCTATGATGCTGGCTTTTATTGAGAGGTATGGAGTATTCGCTTGTATATAGTAAAAAAGGCGGATGACAAGTTTTGTCTTGTATCCACCTTTTCTATTTATAAGTTTTATCTTTTTACATGGTCATCTGGTGAATAGCTGTGCAATAAGGTTTTGCTCCTCTTCCTGCAGGTTTGTAAATGTAAACTTCTGCATTGAATTCTGCTGGAGGATTTGTCATACTTGTCGCACGACAGATAAAACAATAGTTCATTCCACTAACAACTTGAGTGGAAACTACAATGGGTTTGTAAGAAACACCATAGATGTTTCCCATTACTTCTTTAAATAGAATATCCTCGTCTTTTGTAAGAGTGTGGAATTCAGACCAACCACCAACCGTCATAATATAAAAATTTAGTTATTAGTTGTTTGGTATACGGAGTTTCCGTATATATGTTATCTCTGTCTACTTAAATACACCGCCAAGATAGTAAAAAAGTTATAAATCAAAAATGTCTATTTTGAATAATCATACTTTTATTATGTCAATTTAACCATTTAACCTATTTTTATGTAGTATTTTGGATTTTTTGTATTAATTTTGCGAAATCAAGAAAGTCCTTTAATGCTTACAATAATATCTGAGATTTCTTTTGAAAATTCTGGACTATCGGCTTAAGTGTCTGATGGGAAATGATATAATTGTGTTTTATCTTAAAAAAAAGAAAGTAATTGATATACTTAATAAAATTTTTACTATCTTTGAGCCGATGTATTACCAAAGCATAGTGAGATTACGTTTTAACACCCTGTTAGGTTTTATTTCGTTGATTTATAGTTAGTATTTGAAGGCATGAGAAACAAGTTAGATAGAAAGTCTGTTAATGATAAAGTTTTATGGATAAGTAAGTGTTTATCTTAAAACAGTAAAAGTATTTAGTTGATTAAGAATATTGGTATTATGATTTTTTCATTGCAGAAGCAATGGAGTTGTGTGATATGAAATGATTTTTAGTCATATATTTTAATAGATGTCATCTCAAGTACATGAACTGAACAGCCAGAACAACAACTTGCTTAAAGGGTTGGTGATTCTGGTAGATCTGCTGCTCTTGAACAGCTTTACAGGAGCGTATACAGCTATAGTTGCAACTCCTCTCATAGCTCGTAAAGGTTTCTGGCTGGCGATTAATTTTGCTTATCTCATCGGTGTCCGTTTCTTTCCTCCAATATTTTATCAGCGTCAGTCTACAAGACTGGGAATTGTCCGGGGAGTCACAAAAACCTGGGTGTTCTATACTGTAGTATCCTTATGCTTCGTATTTTTCTTAAACTGTGCTGCTCCTTTAAACTGGCGGTATTGGATTCTTTATTATGTGTTGTTTTTTGTTCTTCTCGTTATCGAACGGCTCGGTGGTCGTCGATGGCTGCTCAGGTATCGACGGCAGAGAGGATTGAAACATGAGGTGGTATTTGTAGGCGTAAGTTCCAATCTGGAGGATCTTTATACCGCAATGAAAAATGATGCTTCTTACGGTTATCGGCTGAAGGGCTACTTTGCGGATATTCCAAGAGATGGTTTCCTTGAAGATGCACCCTATCTGGGAAAGGTATCCGGCATAGAGAATTGGTTGGAACTTTATTCTGGAAAGATCTCGGCGTTGTTCTGCAGTCTTTCTTCGGAAAGGGCCGATGAAATCAGAAATCTGATTGCATGCTGTGACCGTCACGTGGTCCTCTTTTATAGTGTACCGGATGTGCGTAACTACCTGAAACGAAAGATGAATATGGCTTTCTTCGGTGATGTGCCAGTACTATATGTGAGTGAAATTCCTCTGAACCGGTTGGGTAACAGGCTTATTAAGCGTACTTTCGACGTAGTAGTGTCAGGTATATTCTTGTTGTTTTTCTTCCCATGGATATTGTTGATCATTGGGGTACTCATCAAGTTGACTATGCCTGGTCCCGTGTTCTTCAAGCAGAAGCGTACCGGACTGGACGGTCGTGACTTCTGGTGCTATAAGTTCCGGAGTATGAGAGTTAATGAGGAGGCTGACAGTAGGCAGGCTACAAGAGATGATCCGCGTAAGACGAAGCTCGGGGACTTTATGCGACATACAAATATTGATGAACTGCCACAGTTCTGGAATGTGTTCATCGGCACGATGTCAATTGTTGGCCCCCGCCCACACATGCTTAAGCATACGAAAGTCTATTCTCAACTTATTTCTAAATATATGGTCCGTCATTTTGTAAAACCCGGTATCACAGGATGGGCACAAGTTTTGGGCTGTCGGGGAGAGACACGTGAACTGAAGCAGATGGAGAGGCGTATACGGAAAGATATCTGGTATATTGAGCATTGGTCATTCCTGCTGGATCTGAAAATCATCTGGCTTACAATATGGGAAATGATTTCTGGGAAGAATGATCGGGCCTATTGAACCTTTTTATTTCAATAAGTCCTTTTCTGCTTCTTCCACTTTTTCAAAATGGAATTCACTGAGGTTTTTACTCATAAGAGATTCAATCTGTTCATTACAAAGGTTGCCGATAGATCCTTCATGGGTATGGTGGATATGCTTGTCAGGTTTGAATGTGCCAGCCTCGATTTCCAATCCTACTTTCTTGTAAGCATCCCGGAAAGGCATTCCGGCTGCAGTAAGCCGATTGACTTCTTCTACGGAGAAGATCGGATCGTACATGGAATTGTCCAGAATATGGGTGTTGACCTCCATCTTGTTGACAATATATGCAGTCATCTGCAAACAATTGATCAGTTCGTCGAATGCTGGCAGGAAGGTCTCTTTGATCATTTGCAAGTCACGGAAATAGCCACAAGGGAGGTTGTTCATGATCATCATAATCTGTTGCGGCAAACTTTGTATCTTGTTACTCTTGGCCCGGATGAGCTCGAAAACATCCGGATTTTTCTTATGAGGCATAATACTTGAACCGGTTGTGCACTCTTTAGGTAAATGAACGAACCCGAAATTCTGGCAGTTAAACAGGCAGGCATCATAAGCGAGTTTTGCGAGTGTCCCGGCAACAGTGGCCATAGAAAAAGAGACATTACGTTCCATTTTCCCGCGGCCCATCTGTGCATAGATGACATTATAGTCCATGGAGTCAAATCCCAGAAGACTGGTGGTCAGGGAACGATTGAGAGGGAAACTACTGCCATATCCGGCTGCACTGCCCAATGGATTGCGGTTAACCATACGATAGGCTGCCAGCAAATAGAACATATCATCTGCCAATGATTCAGCGTATGCACCGAACCATAGTCCGAAACTGCTTGGCATTGCAATCTGGAGATGGGTATAGCCCGGCATCAGGACATCCTTATACTGGTTACTCTTCTGAATGAGTTCATCAAAGAGGACTTTCACGTGGTCTACTACTTCCTTGAGTTCGTGACGCGTGAAGAGTTTCAAGTCAAGTAAGACCTGATCGTTACGACTGCGTCCGGAATGGATCTTCTTGCCGGTATCACCGAGTTTGCGGGTTAGCATGAGTTCTACCTGTGAGTGGACATCCTCAACGCCGTCTTCAATCTTGAATTCCCCTTGCTCGCAGATGGTATATATCTTTTTGAGTTCAGCCAGGAGTTGACTGAGTTCATCTTTTGTCAAAAGACCGATAGATTCCAGCATGGTGATATGCGCCATGGATCCCAGAACATCATATTTCGCCAGATACAGATCCATTTCACGGTCATGTCCGATCGTAAAAGTTTCTATCTCTTTGTTGATTTCATAACCTTTTTCCCAAAGTTTCTTTGCCATAATTATTTCTTTTAAACAGATATGTTATGCTCTTTCTTGAAACAGTTCCATCTTTTGACGGCAGTATAGGTTCTCTCTTATATTCCATTGTTATCTAATACAGGTACGGCCTTGCGGGTGTTATCTCGTAAGGCCGTTTGCCTGAAAGTTCCTTTCATGACTTTCTCTGTCACCGGATAAAGATTGTTCTTTTGATAAAAGGAACAGTCTGTTACTCCTCGTATGGGATTAGCGCTAAGGCATCGGCTATCTTTTCCAGACCTTCCTGCAGAGGCTTATAAATCATCCCTTTCAGAAAAGGACTGACATCAGCCTTGACAGTGAGTTTCATCTTACATGAATTCTCATCCGTTGGCAGGAGTTGTATCCAAAAAGTCAGGGGGACCGGACTTTTCTCAGTTTCCAACTTGATTGTTTTCGGTTCTTCGCGGTTTACCACTTTCATGGTAACCTGTCCAGCCATGGGTACTTTGAAAGAGATACTGTCCTGATCAAAAGAGACGTCTCCGACTTTATCAGCGGGAATCTTGTCCTTTAAACGCTCAAGATGATTCAAGTCACAAAGATTCTTGTAAACGGTTTCCTGTGCGTAGGGTATCTGCTTGATGCTACTTTCTATTTTTACCATATTGTTTTTTTCAAACTTGGCCTTTGGAATATAAGTTGATGTACATAATTTATTTCTGACAGTGAACGGTTGATTACATTAGTCATTGTTCCAGTCTGCCGGATTTCTACGCCATCCATGTAAGATCTCCACATCACTATCAGCGATATAACCGGTTTCCAATGCTTCTGCCACGACATGATCATAGTCTGTCAATGTATAGAGTCGGACGTCTGCTTCCTTGAAAGCTTTTTCTGCAATTGGGAAGTCGTAGGTGTAAGAGGCAACCATTCCGATAACCTCGCAACCGTATTTACGGAGAGCTTCGACTGCTTTGAGGGAAGAGCTACCGGTAGATACCAGATCTTCCAGAACTACTACCTTGGTGCCTGGTTTCAGTTCGCCTTCAATCAGATTCTCAAGTCCGTGGTTTTTCGGCTTAGAACGGACGTAGACAAAGGGCAGGTTGAGAGCATCGGCTACGAGTGCACCTTGCGGTATGGCCCCGGTAGCAACACCGGCAATGGCCTCTGCTTCAGGAAACTGTTCCTGAATAAGATGTGCAAATTCGAGTTTGACGAATGTCCTGAGTTTGGGATAGGACAAAGTCTTCCGGTTGTCACAATAAAAAGGGGATTTCCAGCCAGATGCCCACGTGAAGGGATTGTTAGGCTGTAATTTAATAGCCTTGATCTGAAGAAGTTTTGATGCAAAAACTTTTTTTAAGTTGTCCATGATGAATGTTAGAAGTGATATAGATTTCTGTACAAAGGTACAATACTTTTTTCAATTAAGTGTCTTAGAAAACACTAATTTACATTTTTTGGATGATGGTGATCTGGTTGAAAGTTATAGGATGTCGTATTTAACTTTTTGCATACCCTAAAGTCAGAATACTGAATCTGACGTTTTCAACTTCCATAAGTGACTGTGCACAGGCAGTAAGTGTCGCACCGGTCGTACAGATATCATCTATCAGAAGAAGATGATGGCCCTGGATCTGTTCCGGATGATGTACCTGAAAAAGACCTTCTACGTTATCTGCCCGTTCCCAACGGTCTTTGTGAGTCTGGCTTGTCGTAAACTGACTTCGTGTGACGGTCTTGTCCCAAATAGGAATATTGGTAATCTTGTTGATACCTTTGGCGATTTCATCGCTTTGATTGTAACCGCGTTGGCGCAGCCGTTTTCGTGCTAAGGGTACAGGAATAAGAGCATCGATTCCCTCAAAAAAATCTGATGGGGCAATCTCTTCAGCAAGCATTTCCCCCATGATTTCTCCAAATTCCGGATGTCCTCGGTATTTCAAAGCGTAAATCATGCGTGCTTCCTGAGACCCTCCATGATGGTAAATCCATGCAGCAGCACGTTCAATGGGTATCCTTCCCCAGAATATCTTAGCCATCTCATTATCATAAGGGTGCTGCCACTGATAGGTCCGTGGAAGAGAATAGTTGCAGGATGAGCAGATCATTTCTTCTCCTGGAGCCAGTCGTCTGCCGCAGATAGCACAGGCCCTGGGTGCGATAAGGTTAAGGATCCTTTCGAGTAAACTGGTGGTCATGTACCTTTCTTCTTATTTGTTGTTGGCTTTTGCGCTCCGAAGGTCGTAGAGACCCTGTCGATCTTGTCGTCTTCACCGAAGGTGTCTGATATCCGGTCTTCCTGTTCTTCATCCCCGAAGGTATTGGAGATGCGGTCTGTGGTATCTTTATGATCGGTGAAATCATCAGTTTCTTCTTCCATGTCCATAGGGAATACTTCCATCTCATCACCATCTGGGATACATTTCAGAATCAGATCAGTCGTGAATCCCCGTCCAGCTGCAAAGCGGAAGAGTTTCTGGTTCCGTTCATAAATGGAATTGGCATGAACGGATTTTATCTTCGTATTGATCAGAGGCTTAAGGATTTTGATATAGGTTTCATCCGGAATCGTATTTAGAATAGGATTGGAGACATCTTTTGAAATACCTTTCCGATACAGAGCCAGTTCAAGTTTTCTCCGTCCCCATTTCGCGTATGAGATCTTATCATGGACAAAGGCACGACAATATCGCTCGTCATCGATGAAACCGTCTGAAATAAGCTGGTCCAGAACTCTCGTACGTGCCTCTTCCGGCATGTTCCAACGTCTCATCTTCTCTTCCATATCACTGGAACAGTATTCTGAAGAAGCGCATAGGGAAGAGAGAATATTCAATGCCTGTTCTTCTGATTTTTGTCTGATAGTTCTTCTCATAAGTGTTCTTATTCGTTCGAAGCTGAACGGAAATGTTTGTGAAGTTTGAATTTTGGGTCTTTTGCTATAGTTTAAAGATGAGCTTCCAGCATTCTCGGTTTTCCGAAAAGATCTTCATGGATGACCGGATGTCTGAATCCTTCCTTGTAAATGATCGATTTCATCGTGTCCTCATAGAGCGGATTGATTTCAAAATAGAGGGCTCCTTCAGGTCGAAGTGCATTCTTGGCATATCGTGTGATACTCCTATAGAAACGAAGAGGATCATCGTTTGGAACAAAGAGAGCCATATCGGGTTCATAGTCTAGAACGTTCTTTTCCATATCAGTCCGTTCCTTCTCAGCTATGTAGGGCGGATTGCTGACAATACAATTCCAGAGGTTATGGTCTGGCGGAGGTTGAAGGGCATCCTGGCAAATGAAGTTCACGTTAGCATGGAGTTTTCGGGCATTATCTTCTGCGATATGCAAGGCTTTTTCTGAAAGATCCCAGGCGGTGACTTGAGCATTCTCTTTCAGGGCTAATGCAAGTGTGATGGCAATGCATCCACTTCCGGTGCCGATATCCAGAATGTTCCCTCGAGTCTTTTGTTGGATGATCAGTTCGCAGAGTTCGGCAGTTTCAGGCCTTGGAATGAGTACTCCCGGTGCTACTTTGAAAGTATGACCACAGAAGTCAGCTCTTTCTAATATATATTGTACAGGCTCGCCCTTTTTCAATCTTTGTATGATTTCTTCTAGTGATTGCCGCTCTTCTGCTGAAAATTCACTAACTTTGTCACAAAGAATATCAGCAAGTGTCAAGCCGAAACGTACTTCGAGTATAGTGCGGATGATGGCTTTTGCCTCACCAGAGTTGTAGAGGGGAGTCAGTTCCTGCCAGAGTTGTTGAATATTGATCATATTGCAAAAATACTGAAAATATGGAGAAAGACCAAGAAGCTCAGGATGAAAAATTTATTCAGCGTTGTCTTCAGTTGGCTGTAAACGGCCGGCAAAATGCAAAACCGAATCCAATGGTGGGTGCAGTAATCGTGAATGCATCAGGTCGGATTATCGGTGAAGGCTATCATGTACGATGTGGCGAGGGCCATGCAGAAGTGAATGCTTTTGCTTCTGTCCGTCCTGAAGATGAGCGGTTTCTCCCCGAATCCACTATTTATGTCAGTCTGGAACCATGCTCCCATTATGGCAGGACACCGCCTTGTTGTGACTTGATTATACGGAAAGGTGTACGTCGTGTGGTCTGTGGTTGCATTGATCCTTTTGCTAAGGTACATGGTCGTGGCGTAAAGAAAATCCGGGCTGCAGGTATTGATGTTACCGTGAATGTGCTGGAGAAGGAGTGCAGACATCTTAACAAGCGTTTTATGACTTTCAATACACTTCATCGGCCTTATATTATTTTGAAATGGGCTCAGAGTGTCAATGGGTTTATGGATGATCATTTTAAACCCGTTCAACTTTCTAGTGATTTTACCCGGATGCTTGTTCATCAGCTCCGTGCTGAAAATGATGCAATCCTGGTGGGGCGTATCACTGATGAACGGGAACACCCGCAACTCAATGTCCGAGAGTGGAGTGGTACTGATCCTGAAAGAATCGTGCTTCGGCATCCGGATACACCGCAGAGAATCCTTGACAGACTTTTTGAAGAACATAAACAGAGCCTGATCGTTGAGGGCGGTGCCGTGACACTCAATAGTTTTCTGTCTGCCGGTCTATGGGATGAGATTCGTGTAGAGACGGCGTTGGACCAAGTGATCAGCGAAGGTACGCATGCACCCGAACTACCCGGCGATCTGGTGTTGCTGAGCCAGAAGGTTTATGACCATCAACTCATCTGTACGTATGAAAGAAAGGAGGAATATGGCAACGAATAGATTTACTTCTCGGCTGACAGCTTCAGAAGACTACAAGCGGGATGTTTTGATTAGAAAGATAGAAGGAGCTGTCGAAAAGATGACACTGGGAGAATTGGATGCGCTCAGCTACGATATGTTTTCGAAAGGATATATAGAAGATCTGTAGAAGACCTTCTTCTATTGGTCCTTATAGTAAGGAGCTATCTCTCTGTCATTAGTAAGATTGACAGGAATGCATTCATTATGTTTATTTCTAAAGAGAAGGGTTCAAAATCCCAAAAATGCAAATTTTGATAGGATATTATGTGGTAAATCTGATACCTGAAAATGGCATTGCAATCATAATTGCTCTATTTCCTTTTTCAGTTCAGTGAGAAAACCACCGGCATAGGCTCCGTCCATTACTCGATGATCAAAGGCTAAGGAGAGGGTTATGTAATGGGGCTCATTAACTGAAAGCTCTTCAAAAACAGCATTTGGTCTTACTTTCCCGATGACTAAACCGCCTGCCAATGGCTCAGTGAGTACCATGGTACCTTGTGTCACATTAAATGTTCCAAAATTCGTTACGGGAAAATTACCATAAAAATGTTCAATAAAATAAAGAGGATTTTTAAAGCACTTCTTTTTATATAACAATGCTTGAAGTCCTTTTAGTTTATCCATCTTCTTCAAAGCATTCATAAGACTGTTTTTCCCTTGTTTAACCAGCAAAACATCATTTTGTAATTCGGATGTTATTTCTTTCACACTCTTCTTTTCCGGATTCTGAATGAAAATATATTCAACATGGTTATCAATGGATACCGGAATATGTAACATAAGTCTTTTGCTGGCTATTATTTTCTTTTTGTAATAAAGGCTATATAATAACGGATACCTTATAAGCACTGAAGCTATTTTTTTTAACAAAAGAGAGTATATCGTGACATGGACATCTGAGGTCGTGTTTATTCTCTGACGTTCTAAAAGCAGCTCATTGGCATTTACCTCGATTTGCATTGTAACCGCTGGTACAATTTTATTAGCATTAAATTTTCTCATCTGAAATTTCCGACAGATCCGATCCTTCTCTGTGAAGGTTGTATTTATCGAAATATTTTTTTGAATGTCCATCTTATTCATAAATCTTTTTTAATTGTTAGAAAGTTATACTTAGGTATTCACTCAAATTAACGCCAAATATAAGAATAATATCTTTACTGCAAAATCATAAAATTTAATCCTTCTTGTAATGGATGATCCTCTCAGAAAGCGAATTGTTAATTTCCTTAATTTTAGGCCTCATTTACTTTACTTAAATATTTACAAAGAGCGCCCAAAAGTAGTACTTCATAAAAGTTTGTAAAAATACAATTATAATTCAATATGTCAAAGATCGATGTAGTTAAATATAACTAAAAGAAATCTTTGCACTTAAAAAAAACAATGTATTTTTGCTATGAGTAATGATGTCTATGTTTATAGACTGACCAATTATCGTCATACTTTTTAATAAATCTGTAGAGATAGGACTGATAATAAGGTTCTTCTTCAACTAAATTAAAGAAGAACCAATGAGATAGACATTATTGTTGAAACAGGTGAGAAGTTATTGTTTGTAGAATGTAAAACACCGGTTTTTGATGCTACAGATGTGGATAAATTTAACAATGCTGTCAAGAGTTATGGAGGTGTCGCCAGCAAACGGATTTTCTTTACGGATGTACCTATGAAACTTGCAGTAGCAAAGAAGTGTGATCAGGCGGGTATTCTTTATTTCTCTATGATGACTTTGGAGGGAGATGAGGAGAAACAGAAGAATTTCTTTAAACTTTTGGATCAGGAGATGCAGGAAATTAATAAGTAATAATGATCTTCTAATATGGACCTTTCTTTGAATGCGAAAGGCCTATTTTTTCTTCCTTCCGAAGTCGGCGGGACATTCTCCCCATTGGGAGGTTTCCCACTTGAGGATAGGTACCTGAACAGGATGGGTACGCAGCCATTGCTCTGCACGGGTAATAATCGCGTATAGGGGAGCAGTGCCGGCATTCCGTGCCAGTTTGGTCTTGCACTGCTTCTTCTGAACCCATAAGATAGCGTTATAACTGTCAGAATAGATTACCTTATCTCGAATACCTTGCCGGTCCATGAGGGCAAGGGCATGAACGATGGCAAGGAACTCCCCGATATTGTTCGTGCCTTTTACGGGCCCAAAATGAAACACGCGTGCCCCTGTAGCCAAGTCAATACACTGATACTCCATTGGCCCCGGGTTGCCGGAACAGGCAGCGTCTACTGCCCATGCGTTGGCTTTTACGGCCATAGGTAAGGACAACACCGTGTCGTGACGGTAGTCAGGGGGATTGACCGGTTCGTTTTTATGAGGCATAATTTTATGAATTGTTCTCTTTAATGGAACAGGATGATTACATCCGTTCCGGTACTTCTATACCGAGGAGGTTCATCGCATTCTTAATCACTTTAGCCACATTGTCAGCAATGACCAGACGAGTAACTTTCTCGTTTTCATTCTCTGCATTCAGAATGCTGTAATCATGATAGAACTGGTTGAAGTCCTTTGTGAGTTCGTAGGTATAGTTGGCGATGACAGCCGGATTATAGTTGTTCCCGGCTTCCTGTACCGTTGCAGCAAAGTCATTCATTTTCTGAATGAGTTGGATTTCCTTATCATTGATAGGTGCATCATCAAGGAGTTGTGCAGGAATCAGTATCTTCTGATCGGCAGCTTTTCGCATGATGCTGCGGATACGTGCGTATGTATACTGAATGAAAGGTCCTGTGTTACCGTTGAAATCGATGGATTCTGCCGGATTGAAGAGCATGTCTTTGCGTGCATCAACTTTCAGAATAAAGTATTTCAGTGCTCCGAGGCCCACGATACGTGCTACTTCATCCTTTTCATCTTCGGTCATATCCTTAAACTTACCGAGTTCATCGGAAGTCTTACGTGCCTGTCTGATCATTTCAGCGATTAGTTCATCAGCATCCACGACCGTTCCCTCCCGGCTTTTCATTCTGCCGTTAGGCAGATTGACCATACCGTAAGAAAAATGAACCAAGTCCTTGCCCCACTTGAATCCGAGTTTGTCAAGGATAATGGAGAGCACCTGAAAATGATAATTCTGCTCATTGCCGACGACATAGATCATCTTGTCAATAGGATAATCATGGAAACGCATTTCTGCTGTACCGATGTCCTGGGTCATATAGACTGAAGTACCGTCCTTACGGAGCAGTAATTTCTGATCCAGACCTTCCGGAGTCAGGTCACACCAGACACTGTTGTCCTCTTTACGGTAGAAAAGGCCTTTATCCAGACCTTCCAGAACTTTCCGCTTTCCTTCAATGTAGGTATTTGATTCATAGTAGATCTTGTCGAAGCTCACGCCCAGAGCCTTGTATGTCTGGTCAAAACCAGCATAGACCCACGCGTTCAGTTGCTTCCACAGTGCACGAACTTCCGGGTCGTTGTTTTCCCACCGTACGAGCAGATGATGAGCTTCCTGAATAAGCGGTGCTTCATTCTTCGCCTTTTCTTCAGCTTTTTCATCGTCAAGACCATTCTTGACATATTCAGCTTTTAGTTCTTCCCATTGAGCCTTATAGTGCTGTTCAAAAGCTACATAGCAGTCACCGATAAGATGATCACCTTTTTCGTTTTTTGACTCCGGTGTCTCGTCGCTGAACCATTTTTTCCATGCGATCATCGACTTACAGATATGGATGCCACGGTCATTGACAATGTTAGTCTTGATCACTTTCTTTCCGGTAGCTGCCAGAATTTGAGAAAGTGCCCAGCCCAGGAGGTTATTGCGGACATGTCCCAGATGCAGAGGCTTATTTGTGTTCGGTGAAGAATATTCCACCATGTAAAGTGGAGCATCTTTTGTGGGGGCAGTCTTTCCAAAGTCCGGGTCACTCTGAATATCATTGAGCAATCCAACCCATGCGGCTGGAGCGATATTGAGGTTCAAAAATCCTTTAACCACGTTGTAACTGGCTACGGCTTTGCAATTATTTAACAGGAATTCTCCTATTTCGCTGGCTGTTTCCTCTGGTTTCTTGCGGGAAATCCTAAGTAAAGGGAAAACAACAAGGGTAAGATTGCCTTCGAAATTGCTTTTTGTCTTTTGTACCTGAATCATCTTGTCAGGTACATCCTGTCCGTACAATTCTTTCACGGCACATATCGCCGAGTTACTGATTTGATCTTCGATCTTCATACCGGTATTTTTTATTGAATGTCACTGAATTTCAACCGACTGTTTTTGGTCCTTTGTAGAACCAAATAGCAGATTTGACCATCAGATGAATGAAACCTATATTGAGATTCATGAAATAGCCCGATTGCAGTTGCAAAGTTAGTGAAAATAATCGGAAAGTCCACGGAGAGAGCAGAAAAATTCCTGTAATGTCATGAATGTCTGTTCTGTGTTATTCTCTTTGCTGTTGTTTGCCGTTTAATCTTACAGTGAGATAACTTCTTTTCATCGAAAAACAGTATCTTTGCAAATAAACCATGGCAGAGCGGAAAATTATACATATCGATATGGATGCTTTCTTTGCAAGCATTGAGCAGCGGGATCATCCGGAATTGAAGGGGCTTCCTGTAGCTGTCGGGCATGACAGTGCCCGCGGTGTGGTTGCTACTGCAAGTTATGAAGCCCGTAAATATGGGGTTCATTCTGCGATGTCTATGGTTACAGCCAAACGGTTATGCCCGAACCTGGTCATCGTTGAAGGTCATCGGGAATACTACAGTCAGATATCTCAGGAAATCCGTAATATTTTCCACGAGTATACGGATCTGATTGAACCGATCTCGATTGATGAGGCTTTTCTTGATGTTACTGTCAATAAAAAAGATATTCCTCTTGCTGATGATATAGCAAAAGCCATCAAGAAAGAGATCAAGGAGAAGTTGAACCTGACTGCTTCCGCTGGTGTATCCTATAATAAATTTCTGGCAAAGATTGCCTCCGATTATCGGAAACCAGATGGACTTTGCACCATTCATCCGGCAAAAGCACTCGATTTCATCGCTCAATTACCGGTGGAAAAGTTCTGGGGTGTAGGTTCGAGAACAGCAGAGATAATGCACAGTATGGGTGTTTTTACGGGATCCCAACTTCGAGCCTGTTCGTTGAAACATCTTAATGAAGTTTTCGGAAAGGCAGGTACAGTGTTCTATCATTTTGCAAGAGGGATTGATGACCGTCCTGTGGTAACATACCGTGAAAGGAAATCCGTGGGTTGTGAACGTACATTTCCGGAGAATATCAGTTTGAAATCTACTGTGATTATTGAACTTTACCATACGGTTCTGGAACTTCAAGACCGACTTGAAAAGAGTAAGTTTGAAGGTAGGACATTGACCTTGAAAATCAAATATGGCGATTTTATCCAGATTACCCGAAGTCTTACACAGGGGAAGATCCTCAAGACAAAAGAAGAAATCCTGCCATTGGCCAAAAGTTTACTTCGCCAGGTTAACTATGATGCCAGTCATCCTATTCGTCTTATGGGACTCGCTGTATCAAAATCGGGAGATCCGGAGAATGAAAAACCTGAATGGAAAGAACTGGATATAGTGTTTGATGATTGGTGAGATTCCAAAATGAAAGCGAGGAATTTCGGAGATAGAGAAATAAAAAGAAATATAAGAGTGTGTTAATGGAAAATGATAACGAAAAAAGGGGGAAACTTTGGAATATCAATTATATTAAAGTATTGGCAGCCAATACGATGATGTACTTTGCCTTTTACATTCTGGCTCCTTTATTGCCGATTTATCTGAGTGAACGGTTCGGGGCCACAAAAGATATTATTGGCATCGTACTTTCCGGTTACACAGTGGCAGCCCTTGTCATCCGTCCGTTCAGTGGCTATGTTGTTGACCGTTTTAACCGTAAGAAAGTACTGATGATCTGTGTGTTTGCTTTTGCTGCCTGTTTTGCAGGCTATCTTGTAGCTGGTACTTTACTGATGTTTGGTATAGTGCGAACAGTACATGGAGGGCCTTTTGGGGCAGCAACGGTAGCAAACAGTACGGCCGCAATAGACGTACTTCCTTCTTCCAGACGTACTGAGGGACTGGGCTACTATGGGCTGAGCAATAATCTGGCAATGGCCGTAGCACCTTCAATCGGTATTTATATTTATGAAGTATGTCACGATTTTAGAGTTCTTTTCTGGATTGCTTTAGTCGTTGCAATCATAGGGCTCTTCATTGATGCATCAGTCAAAATACCAGTTAATGAAATAGTCAGGAGCAAAGGTAAGATATCACTTGACCGTTTCTTCTTGACACGGGCGTGGCTGTTGGCCGTTAATATTGCCCTGTTTGGCTTTTGTTTTGGCGTGTTGAGCAACTATCTGGCCATTTATTCGAAGGATGTCATGGGCATTACCAGTGGGACCGGGACTTATTTTGCCCTTCTTTCTGTCGGACTTTTCAGCTCTCGTCTTCAAGGAGCAAAGGCATTGCGACAGGGAAGAGTTACGCACAATGCAGCTTATGGAATGTGTATTGCACTTATCGGTTATACGCTTTTTGTCGCCTGTCCGAATCGTGTCGGTTATTATCTATCAGCCTGTCTTATCGGTCTGGGTAATGGACACATGTATCCCGCTTTCCTTAATATGTTTGTAGCTACAGCCCGTCATGATCAGCGAGGAACTGCCAATTCCTCTATTCTTACTTCCTGGGATCTTGGATTTGGAATAGGGATTCTACTTGGCGGTGTCGTATCTCAATTCTTCGGTTATACTGCTGCTTTCTGGATGGTCGCAGCCGACAATGCTTTGGGAGTGATACTCTTTTTCCTGATAACGAAACGGTTCTTCCTCAAGAGAAGACTCGAACCAATCTGTTAGTCAAACGAAAGGGTGTTTGGTAAAGATGCGAATACAGAAAAACACCGATTTGATCGTTCATACATTCGAATTGACCTTTTTTATGTTTACTTCTTTTTTCAGATGATAGTAAAGCCATGTAAAGGCAGGAATAAGAAACAGATCAGCCATGCACCAGGCTACAGGGTCACCATAACATACTCCCAGAAATCTCAAAGCCGGAACCAGCCAGATGCTCACCCCGCAGCGGGCGATCATTTCCATTACTCCGCTCATCATGGAAAGATTGGAATAGCCAAGTCCCTGGATGGAATAACGTAAGATGGTTAAAATGCCCAGAGCCGGGTAAAAATAGTTGGCTATTCTCATGAACAAGGCTGCATTCGTGATGACAGCTGTCTCACCGGATTTTACGAAGAGACTCATCATGTCATCTGCAAAAGGATAGATGACAAGGATGGTGAAAACGAAATAAACCAACATAATCTTAATGGCCGAGCGTACTCCTAAGGCAACTCTATGAGTGTCCTTAGCTCCGATATTCTGCCCACAGTAAGTTGCCATCGCTACACCAATATTCTCAAAGACACAAGTAAAAAGGTATTTGATACGCATGGAAGCGGTAAAAGCAGCTACATACATAGTGCCTAAGGCATTGTTGGCACTCTGCAACATAATGATGCCGATACCGGTAATGGAGAATTGTAATCCCATAGGGACACCGTTGTTGAGGAGGATACTGATTCGTTTGTTGTCATATCGCCGTTCTTCTCCCTGAGGAATGAGAATATGCAATTTCTTCTTGATATAGAACCAACAGAGTAAGGCGGCAAAAGCCTGAGAAATCATGGTTGCCAGTCCTGCTCCTGCTACTCCCATGCCTAAGAGTATAATCAGGATGATATCCAGGATAATGTTCAGAAATGATGATATGATCAGGAAATAGAATGGCTCCCTGGAATTGCCAAGTGAACGAATGAAACCTGAAAAGAGATTATAGGAGAAAATGAAAGGGATAGATAAGAGTTGCAGCAGGAGGAATATATATGCATCGTGAAAGATGCCTTCCGGAGTATTCACAATCTTGAGAAGTTTACTGCAGAAGATGCAGGCCAGAAAAGTAATAACAATGATAAAGACAATGCTGATACGGAGAGCATTACTTACGTATGATCTCATCTTAGTATAGTCCTTTGCTCCGAAAGACTGAGCTATAGGAATGGCAAAGCCGGAACAGCATCCATTGCAGAATCCCAATATCAGAAACATAATCGATGAAGAGGCTCCTACTGCGGCGAGTGCATTTACGCCGATCCATCTACCGACAATCGCTGCGTCAATGATCAGGTACATCTGCTGTAGAATATATCCGAAAATGAGAGGTATAGCAAATTTCAGGATTCCTCTTGTTGGGGAACCCACAGTCATATCATTTGTATTTGTCATGTTCTTATCTGCTGAGAGTCATAGAAGATAACTCACATCTTAATCATCCTGTTATGTCGAATTCGTACTATTTGTGTTGTTGATTAGCTGTTAGGATTTGCTAAATATGTTTTTGAAAAAGAAAGACATCTCAATTTTCCTGTAATTGTCGAATGTGTATCATCTTCTGTTTTCTGCTCATAGAATAAGTACTACTCCGCTGATCGACATAATCCAAAAGGGTAAAAGCCTTGTCCAGAAGAAGGTCACGTAAAGGTTTACTGCCCATTAAGTCGCCCTCATAATACCAGAGTTGAGCCAGCATCTCCAGCCGTTCAATACGCTCTTTCTCTTTCCAGTTATCTTGCGCATATCCGAGGGCTTCTTCCAAGGTCATGTTTCTCAGGAGTTCGTAATTTCCCAAGTACCGATGATATAGTTCCTTGAGCATGGTGTCTTTTTGCTTGCCCTCGTTTTTTTCGAGAAATGCCTGAACAGCTGCTTCAAATTCCTGAAGAACTCTTATAAAATAGTCTCTTTCTAACATAAGAATTTACTGATTTAATGATTTCGTTTCGTTTTTAATAGGGTTATTTTTATCCGATAGAATTGAATCTGCATTGATCCTTTCAGTTGGAATATCAGTATTTTGATTGATATCCTGAATATAATTCCACAGTTTCAGATAGAACGGATGTTTTATCAATGTAGAGGCGTCACCCAGGATGATGAGTTTCATCCTTGCACGGGTGATAGCTACGTTCATGCGCCTCAGGTCTCTAAGAAATCCGATTTGTCCGTTCTCATTCGACCGGACCATTGATATCAGAATGATATCCCGCTCCTGCCCCTGGAATCCATCTACAGTATTAACTGTGATGAGCGATCGGTAAGGTTTGAAAAAGGCCTGTTTATGAATGAGCTTTCTCAGATATTGTACTTGAGCACGGTAAGGAGAAATGATACCAGTATCGATTTCCTCTTCGAGAATACGTTGCTTACTGATTTTCTCAAAATAATTCTTTAATGTATCCAAGGTGAGTTCCGCTTCGGCCTTATTGATCCGTCCGAAGGAATTCCCCACATATTCTTCGTGGAAAGGTTGGACTCCTTTGTTTTCTTCTTCCATCCGGTAGTCCGGATTAAGGGTATAATCTTTTGTGTCAATCCACATCATCGGATGGTCATAGTCCAGAATGCCTCGGTGCATGACCTGAGGTGCGCTGACCACCTGCCCATTGTAGAACCAGTAGCTGGAAAAGCGCATGATCTGGTCATTCATGCGGTATTGTACTTTCAGAAGCGTCACGACCTCCGGTTTGTTTTTGACGATTCGCTCCATCAGTGTCTTGTCGAGACCGGCTTTTACTGCTGCGATACTTTTTACAGTCGGTGGCAGCTGACAGTGATCTCCGGCGAAAATCACCCGGGTACATTTCCGGATGGGGATCCAGCAGGCAGCTTCCAGAGCCTGAGCTGCCTCATCAATAAATAATGTTGTATATTTCTGTCCGTCCAGAAGATGATTAGCGGAACCGGTAAGCGTACAGGCAATAACACGGGCTTCACTGAACAGCCGCGCACGGATACGAAGTTCAAGTTCGATGGCCTTGCTCTTCAGGCGTTCCAGTTTTTGATGTTCCCCTTTCTTGCGATTCTGTCTCAGATTCCGGATGTTTCTTCTGACAGCCCATAAAGACGGATAATCCGGATCGTCCTCGAAACGTCGTTCATACGTAGAGGATAACATCCGGTCAGTTACTCTGGTCGGATTACCAATGCGAAGCACATTGATGCCCCTGTCATCGAGTTTTTCACAGATCCAGTCCACAGCCATATTGCTCTGTGCACAAACCAGTACCTGATTCTCCCGCATCAAAGTAGCATTGATGGCTTCAACGAGAGTTGTCGTTTTCCCCGTTCCGGGAGGGCCATGTACGACAGCTACGTCCTTAGCCCATAGTACCTCGTTGACTGCTTTCTCCTGGGTAGGATTCAACCACGGAAAGCGAGTAGGAGCAAAAGAGAACCGCCCTGCCTGACGGTGTGAATAGAATAGATCACGGAGATAGGCCATTCTGTTATTCTTGGCGTTGATAACCCGGTCCAATGCATCAAACATCAGACGGTAACTGGTTTCATCAAAGAAGAGTTGAATGCCCACAGAGTCTTCGCAACTCTGGATACTGATGACTTCAGAGTCCGGAACGACGATGGTCATACGATCTTTATCTACGAAACTTACCGTTGCGGTAAAATTGAAATAACGAATGTTGTCCTTTCCGTTTCTTCGAGAGATACTGAACAGGACGACCGGTTTGCCAAACTCGAAGTTGTGTTCGATGTCTTTGTCAACAGTCCGGAAAACCTCCAGTACTCTTTGATTCAAAGAATTATAATAACTTTTTCCGATGGTCAGAGGATACCACGCATCACCCCGTTTGATTTTACGTTGCAATCCC
>ENA-UOOK01003095-UOOK01003095.1-fermentation-metagenome-genome-assembly--contig:-NODE-3095-length-19318-cov-3.944661_pt1 | contig 19318 bp, 13 predicted proteins | sample MGYA00245777_ERZ724023 | MGnify/ENA primary metagenome ERZ724023 (study PRJEB28704, sample SAMN03018312) | fermentation metagenome | biome: anthropogenic terrestrial biome; feature: soil; material...
ATTTTTTTGGCGTTCCCGAGACGATTTGAACGTCCGACACCCGCCTTAGGAGGGCGGTGCTCTATCCAGCTGAGCTACGGGAACATATTTTTATCCCATTAAAATAAAGACATCAGAGAATATAAAAAGTTCAAAATTTATTATATCAATAATACCCCAAAAGTCAAATCAATGTCTATAAATTAGAGTTATTAATCTTGTAAATACTTTAAGATTATATTGAGCATTTTTTACTGTTTTAACTATATTTAGAATATTTGGTAAATATTTGCAAACTCTAATTTTATTGAATTTTGCATTAAGGGTTTTATATGGATTTTGTAAAAGACTTGGACACCAACAAGCAGGATCTTCTTGACCTGTTTTTTAATAATGCGGACATTAAGTTTAGAGATATCAACTTAAAGTCCGGTGTCAAGTGCTGCTTTTTTTTCATGGAGGGTGCTACCGAGCCTGAATGTCTAAGAGATATTTTGACACGGCTTATGGATGCCGATCGAGAAACAAAAGACTTGCCGATATATCTAAGCCTTCATGTCATCAATACTTTTGGAGTTGAAGCAATACAGACAAGTGAGCAGGCAATAAGAGGTATTCTTGACGGCAATGGAATCTTGTTTATAGACGGTTATGCAGAAGCACTAACAGTAGGATGTGCTCAATGGCCAATACGCTCAATCAGCGAACCGCCTACTTCGGCTGTTTTGATGGGACCCCGTGAGGGCTTTACAGAAGAAATAAAAACCAATCTGTCAATGATAAGACGCCGCCTTCACACTCCTGCACTTGTTTTTGAAAAACACTCAATAGGCAGATTTTCTAACACTGAAGTAGCTTTGGTTTATATAAAAGGTGTTGCCGACGAAAAAATAGTCCAAAAAGTGAGCAAAAGACTCAAGCTTATAGATATCGACGGTATTATAGACTCATTCTATATTGAACAGTTTATAAGTGAAAAACCAAATTCTGTATTTAGAACAATAGGCGCAGCTGAAAAGCCTGATATTATTACCGCGAAAGTCTTAGAAGGCAGGATAGCCATTGTTGTCAACGGTTCGCCCATGGTTTTGACTGTTCCGTTTCTGTTCTTTGAAGATATACAGGAGAGCGGAGATTATTATTCCCGTGTTCAAAGAACGACTTTTTTGAGATTTTTGAGATTGTTGGGAATTATAACAGGCACACAACTCCCCGGCATCTATGTTGCTTTGACTATTTTTCATTCTGTAGGACTGCCCTTGGAGTTTTTGTCCACTGTCCTTGTCGCGTCTCAAGGCGTTCCTTTTACTCCTTTGTATGAAATGCTGTTTGTAATACTCTTGTTTGAAATTATACATGAAGCAAGTATACGAATGCCGCGATATGTAGGTATGGCAATAAGTATTGTAGGTGCGCTTGTTTTGGGTGATACCGCAGTAAAAGCAGGACTGCTTAGTTCGCCAGCTGTTATGTTTGTATCTACCAGTGCTATAGCGCTTTATATGATACCCGATCAAGTAGGTATATTCAAACTGTTTAGACTTCTTTTTACAATAGCAGGAGGGGTGGGTGGCTTGCTTGCAATCGTGCTTATGGAATTTGTTTTATTAGTCTATATGGCATCATTAGATAGTTATGGTACGCCCTACCTTGCTCCTTATGCCCCCAAGGTTTTTGAGGATTTGGGCGATGCTATGATAAAGACAGATGTCACCAAAAACACTCAAAGACCGTACTCTATACCCAATGTCAACAAAAGGAGACTAAAAATAAATGAAAAAGACAACTAAGGATCTAAGTTTGCATCAATTTATATATGTGTTTTTTTTGTCTTCCATGATATATAACATAATCTTTATACCGAGCAGGACAATACAAATTACAGGAAGAGATTTGTGGATTACAATGATTTTATTCCATTTGTTAAATGCTGTTCATCTTGTTGTTTTTTATATTTGTGAAAAAATTAATCCCAATCTGACCTTAGACCAAATAATTCAAAAATCTTTGGGCAAAGCTGCAACAAAAGTTGTTTTTGTCTTTATGACTGCTTATACATATATAAGACTTGTTGTCATGCTGTCAGATTACACTCTATATACAACAGATGTCATTTTTAGCCCCATTTGGATTCCTGTTGTTATACCTGTGATACTCGTAAGTGTTTACTGCGTCTTTAAGGGGCTAAGAAGCATAGCCAGAATGACAGAATTATTGGGTCCTGGATTGGTTTTTATTATGATTTTAACAATGTTTGCAATAGCTTTTACTTCAAATATAGGCAACATTTTCCCTGTTTTAGAAAAAGGTTTCAAACCAGTACTGAAAGCTTTCTCACAATATCAGTTATTTGCTGCGGATTATCTATGCCTGTTTTGTGTTATAGGGCGTGTAAAGGTCGAAAAAAACTTTGGAATCAATATCTCTATTCCTTTAATAGCATCGGCTTTTTTTACTATAATATTTGCAGTAGCTTATTATGGCTTCTATGAAGATATTTCTGTTTTTCAGAAACAGGGGCATTCTCTTTTAGATATGTCTCAACACCTTTTGGGCAGTGAAAATCTCGCAAGATTTGACTTTGCCTTATCTATAATATGGATGATTGCAATTTTATTAAGAATAATAATATATACTTGGATTTTTTATCAATATATTAATGTGTTATTTGGACTAAGCAAAAAGCCTGTTCATAAATATATTGCACTTTCCATAGTTTCAATAAGTCTATACCTTGGCTTTTCGTTCTTCATTAACAATCTTTCTATGGTTATCAATATCTTATTTACTACGATATTAAAAAATATCTTCATAATACCTCTTCAGCTTTTGTTGCCGATATCATTACCTTTTTTGACTTATATGGCATCAAAAAAAGAAAAGAAGATACAAAAAAATAATATGTTGTTCAAAAAACCTGCCGAGGACTTAAAAGAATGAAAAACTTTAAGCTTTCTTTTAAAATACTAAAATCACGAATGATAATATTTGCATTAGTTCTTATTACTTTTTTTGTTCCTCAAATGTCTCAAAATGAAAATTCTGTGGATATTCGAGTTTTGATAACGGCTTTGGGTATAGACAAGAAAGAAGATGAATATGAAGTAAGCGTACAAGTATATATACCGTCCAAAACATCAACTGAAAAAGATATTATTTCTGCAAAGGACAAGTCTGTTGCATTGGCGACAGAACAGGTTTTGATTAAGACGGGCAGACTTGGAATACAATCTACTTGCGGAATGATTGTTTTGGGAAAAGATTTGGTAGAAAAAGAAAATGTCATGACGACGCTAGATTATATAATAAGAAACAACATTGTCCCATGGAGTACCGTCTTGGTTGCTGGAGATAAAGATGCTGCCCAAACTCTTGTAGCTCTTAACAAGCTCGAAAAAAGATCTCCCATCGGTTGGTCTAACTATCTAAGCATAAGCGAAAGAGAGTTTGATAAGGCCGCAGTCACCTTGCGTGATTTTGTAAAAGGTGTTTACGGACTGACAGGTGTATCTCATTGTTCAGCAATAGGCACAGAAGAAATTCCGCCAGAAGATCAAAGCGGCGGAGGCGGAAGCGGTGGCGGCGGAAGTTCAGGTGGCGGCTCAGGCGGCGGAGGTGAGAGCAAAAGCGAGAGTCAAGGCTCATTTAATCCTATAAAAATTGATAATTCGATATTCACTCAGTCAAGCGGCGGTGAGGGCGGCGGTTCAACAGACGAAAAAAAAGGACAGGCACCGCAGTTAAAACTTCTTCCAATTACTCCCGTTTTTATGCACGGTAAAAAAATTATGGAACTTAATCAGGATCAGACCGAAGGTTATAATTGGGTTGACAAAAAATCGATTTTTCATACTATTATGGTGGAAGATGTTGGAGGTTATTATTTTAAAGACGGCAAGGTAAGCTTGGGCGTCGTTAAAAAAAAGGTTAAATTGAAAAGCAACTTTGATGCGCATCCCATTATAAGTGTCAACATCTTTACTAATCTTGTTTTGGAAGAGGTAATGCAAAGTGATATCCCGTTAATTAACGGAAGAGATGATTCTATCGAAAGATCAAATATGTTATCAAAAAAAACATGTGAATATATAGAAAAGAAGGTTAGAGATGTATTTGATGCAGGCAAAGAAAAAGATGCCGATGTGCTTAATCTTGTTTCGTTCTTTTATAAATTTCATAACAAGCAATATAAAAATTATTTATCAACAGGAAGAACAGTCACTGATCTTCTAAAAGATATTGAATTGAAATTTGATTTAAAGTGTGAAGTGGAGGTTTAAACAAATGACAAAAAATTTAACAGATTGGATAACTATGTCTTTACCTGACTTTTGGGGCAGTTTTGTGTTGTATTACATAATAGTCTTCGTTTTAGAAGTATTGATTACTTATATTTTACTAAGTTTTTTGCTCAATGCATTAAAAAGACTGTTATTTAGAGTTATTTCACGAAAGAAAAATTCTTACCGCCTTTTAACAATCAAGGTTTTGTTAGCAAATGTATTTAAATATATATTATGGATTGGAATGTTTATCTTTATAATATATTTCTTAGGACTGAACAAAGTGGTCAATACAATTTTGGCGGCAGCAGGAATAGGCTCATTAGTATTCGGACTTGCAAGTCAGGATCTATTCAAAGACTTAATCGGAGGAATAACTATATTGACAGAGGAAAGACTGCTAGTAGGAGATAAGGTTGAAATAGGTGCGTTTAAAGGTGTAGTAGAAAACATTAAACTGAGGACTACAATTTTAAAAAGCGATAGCGGCGAAATAATAATTATACCCAACAGCAGAATTTGGGAGATAAGAAATTATTCACGAAACAATTTACAAACTCAAAAAGAAGATGACTTAAACTGACATTAAAAAACGCCCTCTAAAATCTAAAGGGCGTTAATTTTTATAAACCTAATTTTTAGCTAATTAATTTCTAACGAGGCTATATCGTAAGATACTGAAAAAATCTTTCTTACCGTTGAAACATCCATAGTGTTCTGCACAGCTTTTATCATCAGCTTATCCGCAAAAATATTATTGGTGTCAATGTTCATCTTAGAATACCATACTTTTAAAGGTGTGCCTGCTTCATTGGTGGAAGCTTTTGATAAAGTTACTTCATAAACAGAAAGGCGGTCATCAGTAAGCATACCTTTATCTTGAACATAAGGCAGAAAACTTTCTGAAACAGGTATGGTTTTCCATTCCTTATCTATAGACATATTGATCTTGTAAGATGCTGGATTTTTTAGTCCGACAGCATCTGTCCAATTATACACAGGACTTATGGTCATACTTGCACCTGGGCCATAAGAATTCTTATCTAATGCTCTTACATACAAAAAAAGCTGTTCGTTATCATATCCGCTTTTGACTTCTTTTGGTTTGAATGATTTTGATTGTTCCTCTGCATCTTTAAGCTTGTAAGTGAATTTTCTGGCGGTGTAATCAAAAGAGTATTCCAAATTCTCAAAACTCTTGGTTACGCTTATAGGCCTAAAGAGTTTGCCTGCATTCATATCAAACACAACCGAGCTGTTCATCTTATCTTCTTTGCCAAGTTTTTCTAAACCTATCTGGTTCTTGGCATTAGTAAATGCTGTATATTCAGGTTCACCAAGTACTTCTTCCGACAAGTCTGTTTCAGGAACATAAGTTATGGCTAAGTTGGTTGATAGCTTCCATGTATTATTTTCTGGATCAGCTTGTTCTATTATATAGTCCATTGTTCCGCTTGCAATCTTAATTTTGGGCTTATTATCGTCTAAAGGATCCTTTATAATTTCCAATGCGGAGTTTTGAGGCTGGTCGTTTTCTAAATAATAATAATATGATACTTCATAAGTAGCTTTTTCAAAAACACCGTTCCACGGCCTAAACATATCAACGCTTATTGCAGGTGCCGAACAAGCAAAGCCTGTCATGACAAAAATTAAAGCTAAAATTATCCAAAGAATTTTTTTCATTATATTTTTCCTTGTTTTAGGATTTGTTTTTTATTATACCACAAAAAACTTTATTACTAAAAGAATACTATCATAACTCTTAATTTATTTCAACAACAATTAATTAAGGTTGTTAATTTTCAAAAATTTGATAGAATTGTTATATATGGAAGTAAAATGTTTTGTCAGTTATATAACAGCATATAACTATCTTGTCCAAGCTCTCAAAAACAGGAAAAAGCTAAGAGGCAATCTAAATGTCCGCCACATTGTAATTACTCCGGACAGGTATACTTTGAGCTTGGAAAAAATGCTTATGAATGATTTAAACGAAAATGGGTCATTTGATGTTTCGGTTATGACTTTTGACAGGCTTTTGTACAATGAAGGCAGCACTGCAAAATATCTTTCACGGTACGGCGGAGCAATGCTCATAAGAAAAATTATAGACGAGAACAAAAATGAGCAGGGGCAAAAAGCGTTTTTATGCTTTAACCGTGTAATGCTCAAAGGCAGTTTTCCTTCCGAAATGTATGACACTATTATGCAGTTAAAAAGCTGTCTTATTACGCCTGAATTTGATATCAACACAGACAAGCCTCACCTTAACAACAAGCTCAATGACATCAAATATATTTATAAAAAGTATGAAGAATTTTTAGATAAAAACCAAATGGCGGATTCGGGTGCCAAACTAAATATTTTACAGCATCTGGCTTATACATCAGATTATATCAAAAACGCATATTTTTATTTTTACGGCTTTGACAGCCTGACTCCTCAAGCGTATTCTCTTATAAAAACACTAAGTGAATGTTCTATGGGGGCTTTTTTGACAGCGGTATCAGACGGAACGCAAAATTATCCGTCTGTTGATATCAGTTCACACCCTGAAATTAGTGCATTATCAGATTTTCATAAGCATATTTATACTCACCTTAACAACAGGGATAATGTGCAGTTTGACAGTAAAGTGCCTATTAATATTTACCGAGCTAATTCAAGGTCAAGTATGCTTATAGAAGCATGCAGGATAATTACCCAACATATAAGAAAGGGCGGTAAGTTTTGTGATATTGCTTTGGTGGGAAATACAGGTACAAAAGACCTTGCTGTATTAGATGAAGGAAAAATTAGTTATAACTATGACCACAAAGTAAGTTTATCTGTTCATCCCCTCATAGGCTTTTTGAAAGATTGTATTGATGCAGTCCGCACACATTATAACAACGGTACGGCACACATAGCCAAAAATTTCTTTAGCGGTATTGATTATCAGGATGCATGTATCTATGAAAACTATTGCCTAAAATTCAATATAACACATAGCATATTTAATCCTTTTACTTTGGGACAAGACGGACAAGACTTTGAAACAGCTCAAAAAACACGGGCTATATTAGCTAAGGTTTTGAAGAACTTTGAACAAAACCTAAAAAACAGCGTAACGGTAGAAGATTATTTGAATTGTATAAAAACCTTTATTGAAGATAACCAACTTGAAAACAAATTAGAAAAGTATAATTCTGATTATGCAACATCTGATTTTCAGCCTTATGCTCAGCAATGCTTGGATAAATTAAATTCTGTTTTAAATGAAGCACGTGTTTTATCGGGATATCGCATTGATTTGACCGATTTTAGGGCTATGCTGTTTGCAGGTATTGATGCAGTAGAAATTTCGGCAATTCCTCCCTCATCTGATGCTGTCAATATAACGGATATAGAGGGATTAAGATGCGAGCAGTATAAAGTGCTTATTTATCTTGATTGCGTGGACGGAATGTTTCCGATTATTGATAAAGACCTCGGCATGCTGTCGGATAATGACCTTGATTATCTTAACAAACTCAATATAAAAATCGAACCTAAAATCAGACAGATTAATAGACGCAGAAAGTTTAATCTGATACAGTCGCTGTATCTTGGACAGTCTTTACATTTTTTGTATTGCAAAAATGATAACGGCGAAGACAGAATTGAAGCGAACATTTTGAATAATCTAAGGGTGTTGTTCCCCAATCATTCTGATTTTGATGAAGACAGCGACAATGTGCTATTGAGTTTGCTGGGCAATTCTCAAACGGACTTGTCAAGGTATTTTTATAATCCAGCCTCATCAAAAAAGCTGGTGTACCATCAATACAAAAAGGCAATATCCGAAAGGCTAGAAGTTTTGGGTGCGCCTATATCAACGGCGGCTTATGCATTAAAGATTGATTTTGATCCTATCCACAAACAAGACTTTAATTACACCATAGCCAAAGATGTTTTTTATGCAACGCAGCTGGAAAATTATTTCAAATGCCCTTTTATATATCTGGCTCAACATATTTTAAAACTCAAAAAACGTCCAGAAGGCGATATCAATGCAATAGATGTGGGAAATATCTTGCACTCTGTTATGGAGCAGTTTGTCGCTTTTAGTCCCAAAGATATTGACGAGTGCGACAAAATCATAACTGATATAATTACTAAAATAGTTTCCGAAAACGACAAGCTCAAAAACAACAGGCATTTTTCAAAAATGCTTTTAAATGAAGCAATCCTAACAGGCAGAGCTCTGTTTGACCAAAATCAAAATTCGGATTTTGAAATTCTTTATAGAGAAAAGAAGTTTGGAAACAGTGGAGACCTGCCGCCGCTTGAAATACTTACTGATAACGGAACAGCAAAAATTGCAGGTAAAATTGACCGTATAGATCAATATGAGGATTATGTAAGAATAATTGATTATAAGAGCGGAAAAATCAGTTCTAACGCTTCGGAAATTTTTCAAGATATTTATTCGGGTAACAATCTTCAATTACTGCTTTATATGAAAGCCGTTCAAAACGGACTTAACAAAAAACCGTTTGCTTCGCTGTATTTCCCGATTAATAATGATTTTCAGACACTAAAACACCCTAGATTCTGTATGCAAGGACTTGTGAGTGATGAGTTAAAAGCTGTGCTTGCAGCAGATAAAAAGCTTAACTTTGACAATCTAAAAAGCGAGGCATTGCCTGTGAGCATAAAATCAGTTTCAGGACAGGGTTTGGAAGTTGGCAATTCTTCCTCAGTATTAAGTGCGGAAGAATTTGAAAACACATTAAATTATTCGGTGTCATTAACCAAAAATGCAATAGAAGAAATAAGTTCAGGGTATTTTGAACCTAGTCCCTGCGAGGGTTCGTGTAAATGGTGCGACTATAAAGGCGTATGCTGCCAGCCTTATGAGAATGAACGTAATTTTTCTAACATTGAAATCAAAAAAAATATCATTGCCAGATTAGGGCAAAACGAAAAAGAATAAACGGGGTGGATATGTCTGTACAATGGACTGATGCACAAAAACAGATAATAGACTTAAATAATAAAGACAAGAATATGCTTGTTTCTGCTTCTAGCGGCAGCGGTAAAACTACAATAATGATTGAACGCATTGTTATGCTGATAATTAACAAAGTTGTAAGCATTGATAATATATTGGTTACTACTTTTACCAATGCCGCCGCCCTTGATATGAAAAGCAAATTAATAAGACGGCTTACTGATGAGCTCAACACCTCAAAGGATAAAAGATATCTGTTAGAACAGCTTGATTTAGCAGAATCTGCCAAAATCTGTACACTGCATTCTTTTTGTGCTGACTTAATCAAAAAATATTATTACACTGTAGGCGTTGATTCGGCTTTTTCAATTATGGAGGAAATACAAGCCACTTTAAAAAAAGCAAACGCTGTTAAAAAAGTGTTTGAAGAATACCTTGAAAAAGACGATGCAGTCTTTTTAAAATTATATGATATCTTTAATAGACGCAGAAAAGCAGATACCTTAGCACAATATGTTATAAAAATTTATACCTTTTATAGGACTTTGCCCAAAAATATTGATTGGCTAAACTGCCCCTCCTCCTCTGACGCAATCAACAAATACATAAAAAATTACAAGGATATGGCTGACGAATATTTTGTTTCGTATGCTCAAAAAATCAAACAGGAAGCACAAAATCTAGGCTATGAGCCAGCTGAAAGAGTTGCTGATTTTGTTATTGACGGAATCCGAACGGGTGCTTTTGTGGCAAGAATGCCTGCTTTAAGAAAGCCAAAAGACTTAGACACCGATACAGAATATTTGATAGAAAAAACTAGCAAGTTTTCGCAAGACGCACGCAAATTTTATACAGCTTTTTTTGAGAACTTACAAGAACCCGATGAAATCAATATAGCATTAACCAACAAGCTTTGTGAAGTTGTAAACAGTTTTGCAATAAAATACCTGTCGCTAAAACAAGAAGATTTTGAACTGGATTATGCTGATTTGGAGCATTATGCTTATGAGATTTTGTCCGATGAAGGTGTAAATGACGAGATAAAGCAAAAATACCGCTATGTCTTTGTCGATGAATATCAAGACATCAATCCCATGCAAGAACAGATTATAAGTATGCTGAATAAGTCCGTACTTTTTATGGTGGGAGATATAAAACAAAGCATTTATCGTTTTAGGCTTTGCAATCCTGATATTTTTATTAACAAATATCATTCATATAAAAATGACGGCAATCCGACAAATATGGCTATTGACTTAAATGACAACTTTCGTTCGGTAATGTCCATTTTAGATTTTAATAACGAGATATTTTCTAGGATAATGACTAAGCAATTAGGTGCAGTTAATTATTATAAGGATGCAAGGTTTAACTCCAATAATTCTGACCTAGAAGCTAATTATCCCGCTGTCAATATGGTAGTAGCAAGACTACCAAAAGCCGAAAAAATCGAGCCTAATGAAGTTTATAGTGTAAAAAACCATAACAATCAAACAGTTATTAACGATGCAAAAGCAGAAGCTGATATTATTATTAATGAAATATCCAAAATAAGACGTGACGGCAGAGTGCTAAAAGAAATTAACGGGCAAAAAGTCAGTGTTTCACCTGATTTTGGCGATATAGTTATACTGTTTAGGTCGTTAAAAAATAAATCTTTTGAAATCATAAGCGAGATAAAAAAAGTTTATCCTGTAATAAGCAATATAGAAACTGAATTATTGCAGCGTACAGAAATCTTGATGATATTGGATTATATTAAGGTCATTGATAACAGCTATCAAGATATATCGCTTGCAGGTGCTTTGCGGGGTGTTTTTGGGGATTTTAATGAAAATCAGTTATACAAAATTAGAGAGCAATATTCTGATGAAGAATTTTTTCATAATGCCGTATTAAAATATAAACAATATCAAAATGATGCAGTTTCGGATATGCTAAAGAACTTTTATAAAAACCTTTTTGACGATAGAAAATATGCTGCTTGTCATAGCGTTAAAGAACTTATTATATATCTTGCTACAACTTACTGTTATGAAGAATATCTGATGCAAAACTTCCAAAATGCAGATTATCAATATATTGAACTTCTTATAAATCTAGCAGAAAAATATAATACCGTTACGGAGTTTCTAAGCTATATAGATAACGGAATTATCTCACCCAATATTGAAATGCCTCAGTCTAACAGCGTGCAGGCAATAAGGATAATGACTATTCACCAATCCAAAGGATTAGAATTTCCTGTTGTTTTTGTTTGCGGACTTGGACGCAAATTCAATCCCTTTTCGGATGAAGTTCTGATTGACCAAAATGTCAAAATAGGGCTAAAAAACTATGACTTTGAATCCCGCTGCATTTCGGTTTCTAAGGATTGGAGTGCAATAAAATTTTTGACCCAAAAAAACGAAACAGAAGAAGAAATGCGTATATTATATGTAGCTATGACTCGTGCGAAATACCATCTTGTTTTAACTGGTGCATTGTCCCAAAAATACACCTTGTCGGGATTGCAGCCCTTTGAAATTTTAAGAACAAATAATTATTTGAGTTGGATTTTGGCGGTACTGGGCAGGGATAAAAGCAATCTGTTGTTTGATATAGACAAAAAAGAGCAGTTGAAAATCAGTCCTTGTTATAAACTTAGCATTGTTGATATAGATGAGCCTGCAGACTACAAAAACACCGCCAAGCCTGTCTTGTCCTCTATTGACCAAAATCTATTAAATAATATTAAACAAAACTTTAGTAGTTCTTACAAACTTGACGGGCTTAACGCAAAATACACTGTTACTGAGCTTAATAAAAGTGAAGATGATTGGACTGCTTATCCTATTGATTGGACAAATTTTGAAAACACTTCGGGCGGTGCTGAAAGGGGCAATGCCTATCACTGTGTAATGAAATACATTGATATTAATATTGACAGTCTTGAACAAGTAACCGCAGAAATCAAAAGAATGAGAGAAAACAATCTTTTATCTGAAGAATACCTAACACTTATCCAGCCTCAAAAAATCTTGTCCGCATTAAAATCAAAAGTATTGGATATTGCAAGACATAATAAGTTTTATAGAGAGCGGGACTTCTTGTTTTATTGTGATCCCAAAGAATTGGGGCTTGTCGGCACACAAAGAGTTTTGGTTCAGGGTATAATAGACCTTTTGATATTTACTGATGAGGGCTTAATAGTTGTAGATTATAAGACCACAAAAGGCGATGAGGCACATTTGAAAAAACTGTATAAAAACCAGCTGAATATCTATTCTAAAGCATGTGAGAAAATTTTGAATGAGAAAGTAGTATCAAAAATTATATATTCTTTTGAATCAGATAATGAAATATACTTATAATGATTAGTTTTGCTAAAAAAACCAATTACTGCTTTTATTTGACAAACTTAACAAAGAGTATATATAATGTGGTATAATTAATATATAGTGTGAAATAATAACTATTCTTACTAACTTCTTCAGATTTTACATTTTATCGGTATTTTTATATGACCTTAGTTGATAATTTTTATGATTGGCTGCAAAAACTTCTTGGAACAGGTGCGCTTAATAAGCTGTTCTTTGTATTAATGGATGTTTTGATCCTGTTGTTTTGCCTTGCAATCATTTTGTTTTTTGCGGCAAGTTACGCTGCATCTTACAAAACAACTGCAAAAATTGTTATGAACGCTATCAAAAAAGGTGTTACTGAAGCTGCTATCAATATAGAAATGAAAAAGATGCCTTACATAACAAGATCGTTATGGCATCGTTTCAGAAAGGAGCGTCGGGGCAAACCAAGTGACTATCTTTCTATAACTGAGTGTCTTGAAATTCCTTCCAAAACTTCTTGGACACGGTGTATTGCAGCTGTTCTGGTGCTGTTATCTGTTGTGTTTGGAGCAGTAATATTTGGTTTTGAAGAAACCTTGAGTGCCAGACGGAATGCCGTTTTGATGATAGCAGTAGGCTGTTTTTTATCGGCGCTTCTATTAATTTTGGATAGAATATCATATAATTCAACATTATTGACTCACGAAAAATTGGTTTTGGCGCTTAATAAAAAATCCAAAGAATTTATAATACCTTCAGGTGTAACCGTACCTGAAGAAAAAAGAATGGTTTTGGAAGAAATAAAAAATTCGACCGAAAAAATCACGCAAGCTCAAAACCTCGCCGCTGTCAAAAACTCTTCTGCGACATTAAGAGTTGCTCCGCACAAAGCAATGAATGTGGAAACTCAAAATCTATTATTAAGAATAGACGGTGCAATAAGAGCACAAGCTCCTGCTACAACATTACGCCAACTTGCCGCCGCCTTACAAAGAGAAAAAACCAAACCCGAAAATCAATTGCCTGAACGGCAGCAACGGTTAAACCGTGCTATGAATTATTTGCTAAAAGCAATTTCAGAATCCAATAGATAACTTATCGGCTAAATCTTAGCCAATTTTCTTGATATTATTTTCTTTTACCTAACGCTCTTTTTACCGTTTTTTGTCTTCTTCTTAGACTTCTTTTAGAGTTTTGTATTATTGCCGTTCTTAGTGTCATTTTTATCCTGTTTTATGATTTTGAATATTTTGTTAATTCCAAAAGCTTTCCGTTATTAAAAGCCTTTATAACAATATTGGCTGTTATCAATGCGTTTTTTGGTATTATCGTGTTTCCTTCTGAATCTAAAATTGCCTGTGTGGTTAATCTTCCTAACAAAAACACATAATCGGCTATGATTCGGGCAGGTGTCTGCATCTCTTGAGACGATGTTGTTTTTACATCCTGATTTGAAATATTTATTGTGTTTTTATTCTGCACATTAGAAATCTGCTTGAGTTGTTGCAGGTTGTCATCAGTTTTTGCTTGTATTATATTATTCTCAACTGGTAATGAAAAATAATCATCTTCTTCTTTTTTTGTTTTTATTATGCTTACTTCATCTTCATCATCGTTAATTACATTTTGCCTGCTTTTTAATACAGTCTGTCTAACTACATTTTCTTTTTGTAAGATAACCGCATTCTCTAAAAATGATTTTTCGTTAGTTTGCTGCATAGTTTCTTCCTGTTTTATTTGCGTGATATTAGCTGTTTTTTTATTATTATCAGAACTTGTTATTTTTATTTCTTCATTGTCAATAAACTTTTCTAAATCCTCTTTTTGAGAAATTGTAACATCGGCGATAATCTTTTCGCTTTTTTTACCTTCGTCTGTCTTTTGCGGCTTTGAACTTGTTTTATTAGAACTTGTTGTTTTTGTTCTTGCTTTTCTAGGGCTGTTCAGTTTTTTTTTATTTGCATCTTCTGAGGTATATTGGTAATTAAAAGACGGTTTCCGCTAGCAATAATGTTGTTTGGATAAATCATCTCGCTCTCATTCATCAAGATATAAGACACCTTGAATTCATCCAAAAATATGTCCTTTAAAATACCAAGCTTTACTCCGTTTTCATTATAAATTTCTGCACCAAGCAGCTGATAGATGTTTCCTTTAAAATTCTCACTGTCAACAACAGGACCGTTGCCTACAAGTGCGTCAGGTCCTACCGCTTTTATATCTGAGATTTTTATAACGAATTCTTTTCCGACAGAAAATTTATCCGTTAGCACCAAAAGCTGAATATAAGACATTGACGAATCAAAGACAGCGTTTTTTATGTAATGCATTTTGCCGTTCTGAATATTAATCAGTGGTTTGTTGAGCATTCCTCTCAAACTTTCCATAAACACTCCCCTGTATTGTTTTGAAATAATAATGTAACATATATATGTATAATATTATTTGAAGCTGTTTTTTTGATATTTTTTGTAAAATATAATGATAATATGACGATTGTATTAGTTTTTTATATGATAATTATCATTGACATAAAAAAAATATAGATTTATATTGTCTTTAAAGGTGTATTTATTATGTTATTAATTGAAACTCATATGCATAACTGTGAAGTAAGTCCGTGTGCAAAGGCTAAAGCAGCAGATATTCCTTCAGTTTATTTGAAAGCTGGTTATAACGGACTAGCTGTTACCAATCATTTTTCGGTATACGCTTTTAGTCTTCTAGACGGTGCTACCTCTTTGGAAAAAGTTAAAAACTTTTTGTACCTGTCCAAATTATTGGTCAATGAAGCAAAAAAACAGGGTCTAAAAGCGTTTTTGAGCATGGAAGTTACGCTGGCAAAGTATCAATGGCAGGATTATCTGATATATGGAGACATAGAAAAAGGTGTCTTAGATAATCCAAACCTTTATATGTTTACTCAAGCCCAATTATTTGATCTAGCTACAAAACACGGATGGGCGGTCTTTCAGGCACATCCTTTCAGAACCGGCTGCACTTTGGGACTTCCTCGATTTATGCACGGTATAGAGGTTTATAACGGCTCTCATAATTCTAATGAAGTATTTAAAAGGTCTGTTAACTTTGCGAAAAAAAACAATCTCAAAATGTGTGCGGGCGGAGATTTTCATGACTTTGGCGAGGAAGCTAAGGCAGGAATTTATATCCCCGAAGATATTGACAATGAAGAACAGCTTGCACAGTTTTTATTAAATAATCAGCCTGAATTATTTATGAGCAATCAGTATTAATTTTTTAATTTAAACACCCAAATTCTTTAGCTTGACTTTCGGGGTGTATTATCACATAGTATTATTTATATTTTATAAAATATGATAATACAACATCAAAAAGAATAATTGGGAGGATTAGTGCGTTATTATCAATGCACTATTATATGAACTTGTTTTTAAATGTCTTATTAATAATGGCGGCTTTGATTGCGCTTATGATTCCTGGGTTTATCTTAAGAAAGCTCAAACTTTTTAAAGACGGTGCTGTAGCAGGTTTGGTTTCTGTACTTTTATACATATGCCAACCTATGCTGTCAATTAGTCCGTTTTTGGAACAAGACACCTCTCCCACTTCTTATATAGCAATACTTATGGGCTTGTGTTTTTTGATTTCGTTTTTTGGGCATATCGCTGTATTTATCCTAGCAAAACTCATATTTTTTAAATGGAAAAACAAAGAAAGTGCATCAGCTTATACCTTTGCATCTGTTTTTACAAACTGCGGTTTTTTGGGAATACCTTTTGTAAAGATGCTTACCAATAGCTCTACCGCTGTACTGTTTGCGGTCATATATAATATAGCGTTTTGTATGCTGATATGGACTTTGGGTATCTATATACTTACAGGAGACAAAAAAGCCATTAGCTTTAAAAAAGCTTTTTTAAATCCGTCCATAGTTCCGCTCGTTATAAGCTTGCCGTTATTTTTTATTCCAAGCATTAACATAATAAGCGGAACGCCTATTGCATATTCTATTGGACTGCTTGCCAATATGTCCGCACCTCTTTCTATGATAATAGTAGGTATAAAACTGGCAGATATGGGAATTTTGAATGCTATTAAAGGCACAGGCAATTATTTAGGCAGTTTTGTAAGGCTTATCCTTGCCCCATCACTTATGCTAGGTCTGATTTTTTTATTAAAATTAATCCCTTATTTTTCTAATACTGCTGAAGGCTTGTTAGCTTTGGCTGTGCCTGTAATACTTATGGGTATGCCGCCTGCGGCTTTGCTTGTAACATTTGCCGAAAAAACAAACCGTGCTAAGATAGATTCAACCAGAATTTTTCTTACAGCTACTTTGCTTTCTGTTATAACCGTGCCGTTATTGATTATTACGGTCAAAGCAATAGGTCTTGTATAACAATTATCCAAAAATTTTATATCTTTTTATGTTATTAGATTAGAAATATTAAGACTTTATTAAAATTTGTTAATATTATTGTATTGGTTTTGGCGTTGTGCTATACTTTTGTTGTTAAGAAAATTAAGGAGATTGTTATGGGATTCTTAAAAAATCAGTTGCTTAAGGTCATTGAATGGGAAGATAATACACATGACACAATGGCATATAAATATCCTATACCTCCCAAAACCGAAATAATGATGGGTTCTCAGCTTATAGTAAGAGAGTCCCAAGTTGCTATCTTGGTTAGTGGTGGTAAGATTGCCGATGTCTTTGAACCGGGGAGATACAAGCTAAGTACCGGTAATATGCCCGTTCTTACCAAGCTAAGATCTTGGAAATACGGTTTTAATTCACCGTTTGTTTGTGATGTATATTATATCAACACCAAACAATTTATTAATCAAAAATGGGGAACAGGCAATCCTGTAATGATGCGTGACCAAGACTTTGGAGTTGTTCAATTCCGAGGTTATGGTATTTATTCATTTAAGGTTTCAGATGCAGCTGTTTTCTTGCGTGAACTTTTGGGCACAAGTGCTTCTTATAAGGTTGATGCTTTGATGGAACAACTCAAACGCACGATTGTAAGCGGTATTTCAGAAGCAGTTGCGGCTTCCAATATTCCTGCGCTTGATTTGGCTATGAAATATTCTGCTATTGGCGACAGTGCTGAAGAAATCGTAACAGCTGATTTTGGCAAAATGGGTATATCGCTTGTCAACCTTGTTGTTGAAAATCTATCTTTGACTGAAGAAAGTTCTAAGGCTCTCAACGAGAGAACTAGAATGAATATTTTGGGCAATGCTCAAGAATATACACAGTTTGCCGCTGCTGACTCTATGAAAACTATTGCAGAAAACGCACATAAGGGCGGCGGAATGAATATGGCTGGAACTGCTATGCAGATGGGTGCTGGCTGGGCTGTAGGCAACACTTTTGGTAATACTATTTCCAATCCTAATGCTGCTGGCGGAACTCAAACTCCTCCCGTTGCACCTGTTGCGGCTGCACCTACAATTGTTTGCCCTGCTTGTCGTGCAACTATCAATGCAAACACTAAGTTTTGCCCTGAATGCGGAGCAAAAACCACACCCGTAAACGCTTCAAAATATTGTCCTTCATGCGGAAAAGCCAACAAACCTCAGGCAAAATTTTGTGCAGACTGCGGAACCAAAATTTAAAATATGAAGAGATTTTTTAATCTTGTAGAAGAGATAAAAAATGCACGAAACAAAAAAAACACTGCATCTTCAGACGAAAAGGTTGTAAACTATGTGGATAAGCCGCAAAAGAAAGTATATGATTCTTATGGCGGCGAAACCAAATTAATACAAGATGTAGAACAGGACAAATGCCCTAATTGCGGGGCATCTGTCACGTTTAATCCGAAAACTCAAAAGCTCTTCTGTCAATATTGTAACAGTGATTTTGATATCATTTCACAAAAAAGCAGTGAAAGAGTATTAGACTTTTCTTTGGATAAACTTGTCAAGTGGAATGACGAAACACGTGTAAGCCGCTGCGACAGTTGCGGTGCTGAATTTGTCTTTGATAAAGATGAGTTTGCCAAAATATGTCCTTTTTGCGATTCCCCCAGCGTTACCAAAATAGAAGACCTTGAAGGTATAAGGCCTAACGCCGTTGTACCGTTTAGACTGACCAATTCAGAAGCAAAAGAATGTTATCAAAAATGGATAAAACGCCGAATTTTTGCTCCCAATGCTTTTAGAAAAAGTCATGAAGACAACAAGTTTAAGGGCATGTACTCTCCCAGCTGGACATACGATAGCAAAACATCATCATACTATCGAGGTACAGTCGGAGATTATTATTATGTGACTGTAGGCTCAGGCAAAAACCGCCACACAGTCAGAAGAACCCGTTACAGAAATGTAAGCGGAAATCACGATGCCATATTTGATGATATCAACATCAATTCAAGCCGTCAGATTAACGATAAGTATTTTAACAAGCTCAAGCCTTTTAACACCAAAGACAGTGTTGAATACAAAAGACAGTTTTTGGCAGGATACAAGGCGGAACATTATAAAAAGTCATTAAACTCAGGATGGGCAGAAGCACTCAATGTAATTAATAGCACTATAAGGTCGTCAATAATTGCTTCGTTGCACTGCGATGTGGTAAGTTATCTTAATATCACCACTCAATACAACGACAAGACCTTCAAATATGTTCTGCTTCCCATATACATAACCAATCATCTATTTAGAGAAAAACACTATTTTACATATATTAACGGAACAAGCGGTAAGACTGTAGGCACCGCCCCTGTATCAGCTCCCAAGGTTGTAGGTTTTATATTGGG
>ENA-UOOK01003097-UOOK01003097.1-fermentation-metagenome-genome-assembly--contig:-NODE-3097-length-19313-cov-6.603230_pt1 | contig 19313 bp, 14 predicted proteins | sample MGYA00245777_ERZ724023 | MGnify/ENA primary metagenome ERZ724023 (study PRJEB28704, sample SAMN03018312) | fermentation metagenome | biome: anthropogenic terrestrial biome; feature: soil; material...
CAATCTGAGAGGTAAAGCTGTGAATCATTTTCCAGATGTCAAAGGAATAAGGACTTTTTTGAGGATAAGCGTGAAGCGTTCGGACCATTTCCAAGGAGCGTTCTACCTGTGAGGGATCGTGATAATCCATGGTCTTTGCACCATTAATAAAGGAGGAAAGTTTCCAGCCTTTTTTTTCATCTATGTAGAGAAAAGAGGGGTCCAGTTGTAGCTCTTTTGCGACGCGCATGGCCCAAGCTTCTCCTTTTCGGTTAATATAGGCATCTGTTCCAACACCCGGGTGGCGGTAAACATATTTTTTCCCCGCACAAAAAAAGGAAAAAGAAGTATTAGTCATACCGGCTTTAATTGGTTCGATCTGCTGGATATCCTTTGTTTTGCAGGAGAGGATTTCTTGAATATTGTGAAAAATATCGGAATCAATATTTTCAACGTAGCTTTGGTCAAACTTCTGCAGTTCCGAAAGAGAATCGAATTCATAAATAACGCCGGAAGGATATGACTTTAGGTAAAGCGTAAGTTCATTTAAATGACGCATATAAAAGTTTTCCCAAAGCTGAGTTTTGGTTTCGGGATTTTCATAATCCTGTTGCAGCAGACGAACAAAATTGCTGCTGAACTCATGGTCAAAATAAACATGACCCGTCATATACCATGCGGCCTGACCACCGATAGAGACCGAAATGATTTTTCCTTTTTGATTTGCTTTCATGCAGTATTCATCTGTTTTAGAAGGAGAATAGACAGCCGCATAATAGGCTTGATAGACATATGGTTCAAATACATTTTGGGTAAAGTAATCATCAGAGGAGCAAATGTATGTATTCTTGAGTTTATCTGCCACCCGCATTAAAGAAGAAGGATTATTATAGCGATAATAGTCTTCGTTGACGACCAAATTCAGATGAAATTTATCGGCCAGATAAAACATTTTTTCTTTCATATAGCCAACAATGAGCGTGATATCGTTGATTCCGGCTTCCTGCAGCTGACGAATCTGCCGCTCAATCAGAATTTCACCGCGAACCTTTAAGAGAGCTTTTGGCTTTTCATAGGAAAGTGGTGCAAAGCGGGAACTCATGCCGGCAGCCATAATCACTGCATTTTGAACCTTGTAGGGAAGCAAAGCCTGCTTTCCGTTTTCTGTAATACAAAGATCATGGTTGATTAAATCAGAGGCTCTTAACTCCTTTAAACAGGAATTGATTTTTCCAAGCGAAACAGAAAAAGTTTCTGAAAGTTCTCGCTGAGAGGGAGAAGAGGAGGCATTTTTCTTTAGCAGAAAATATAAAATATCAAATTGAAGTTTAGAAAGCATGATGATTCGTCCAATCCGTTCATTTTTATTTGCTTTTTATAAAATTTTGAACACGGGAACATAAAAATTAGAAGAGCTTTTTGAGACAGTTAATCAACTTTTGATTGTCTGTTTCATTACGAACAGCAATGCGAATATACTGTTTACCTACCTTTTTGGTAAGGTCTTTGATCAGAATGTTGTTTTTACTGAGTAATTCTTTGGTCAATGAAAAAGCGGTCCATTTCTGAGAAACAATCTCTGCCATTACATAGTTTGCTTCTGATGGAATGACTCGAAGTTCCGGTATGGAGGAGAGCTGTAATACAAATTTTTTGCGAGCTTCTTTGATCTTTAAAAGAGAAGCGGCATAATCTTTTTGGTACTTTTCTTCGATCTGCATAAAAAATTCACCGAAGGAGTTGATGTTCCAGATTGCGACGTCTTTTTTCATCGAAGCAATCAGTCCTTTGTTTCCGCTTGCAAAAACGCCCAGACGAATTCCAGGAACACCATAAGATTTCGAGATGGATTTCATGACGAAAAGATTTGGATTGGCTAAAATCAGAGATTGTTCCAATAGAGAAGCATCTTGTTGAGAAAAATCAGCAAAAGATTCATCGAGCAGTAAGCAGATGGATTTTTCTTTACACCAAGCGAGCAGACGCAGTAAATCTTTTTTAGGAATGAGATTGCCGCTGGGGTTATCCGGGTTAATTAAAATTAATGTAGAAATTTCTTTGTCGGAAAAGAATGACATTAAATCATCTGCTGTATAGGAAAAGTCTGCATTATTGGGACAAAAAACGATTTCTTTGTCGGCACTGTAGCGATTGGGGTATTCTTCAAAGGTAGGGCGAATGACGCCGACTTTGCCCTTTTGAAAGCTCATAAATGATTTAATTAACTCTGCGGCGCCGTTTCCTACTAAAATCTCATCGGAATGAAGGTTAAAATTCCGTGCGGCCAAAAGACTGTTAACTTTCATTCCGGAAGGATATTGGGTCAATAGAGATACAAAGTTCGACTGCATTTCGTTAATCATTTTCTGCGGAGGGAAATAGGGATTAACGAGATAGCAAAAGTCAAGGAGCTTTGGATATCGCCAATATCCGCCATAGCGGCTTTCAACAGAGGAGAGAAGCTCCTCATCGCTCGAAGAAAAAAGAGAGGAAGCAATATCTAAATCCTGAATATCATCAATTTCGTACCAGCGCTGGCCGTCAAGTCGTTTTGCATAGATTCCAGGATTATCCAGAATGGCGATTACCCGAAGGACCTGCTCATAATATTCATTGTTTCCTAGCGCTTTAGAGTAAGCTTCCAAAAACGGCACATAATGTGTGCGGGAAAATTCCTTGCCAAATTTATAAAGATTTACTGTTTTATAGTAGGAATCTACATTTTTAAAATCAAAATCTTTTCCAGGCACAAACGAAAGGATTCGGTCATTTTTATCAATTTGCATGACCGTGCCGTCCATCCAGCTTTCATAATGGTCAACCAGCGCCAATGTGTCTCTGGGATCGTCCGTCAGTGCATGCAGAACGGAGTCTTCAAAAATGATATCTGATTCTAAAAGTAAAGTATCATCTTCCAAAAGATAGTCTTTTGCAAGCCATAGAGAATAAATGTTGTTTGTCTTGTCATAAATAGGATTGTCAACAAAGGTAATCGGAGTCTTAACAGAGAGCGTCTTAATAAAGTCGATTAGCTTTTTTCCCTCGTACCCTTCTACGATGATGATGCGGTTAAGAGAAAGCTGATCAAGCTGGGTGAGCGCACGCTCAATCAGAGTGACCCCATTTACTTTTACCATACATTTGGTGTTGTCTTGAGTTAGTTCCTTTAGTCGCTTTCCCATTCCTGCGGCCAAAATAATTGCCTGCATTTCACAAATTCACTCCTTCAGGGTTTTATTTTGAATGAGTCGCTTTTTCGTTCAGCGCAATTCGCTGTGCGAGCTCCTTTAATTTTGTATCCATGGAAGAGACGCGCAGATACAGTTTAAAAACACGCCAGATCAAAAGGGCAATAATGACCAAATAGACAAGATTTACTGGAGATTGGATTCCCAATAAATCAGAGACTACATAAGCGATCTGTGGGAAAATGGCCAGAATGACCAAAATGGCAGAGAAGAAGATCCAGAAAAGGCTGTCAGAGATCAGGAGCTTTGATTTGCGAATATTTCGTAAAACAAGCTGAAGAGAAAGGATAGCTGCTAAAAACAGCAGAATTCGAAACCAGATCGTCATGAGAGAACCTCCTCTTTTCCAAGATCAACTTTTTGCCGAAACCATCCGATAAAGACGATGCTGATACAAATCGTTGCCATGTAGCGGATACTCCGAGAGAGATTCAGGTAGCTTTCTCCAGCGATTCGGTCATCCATTTTGACCTGTACTTCGCAGACTTTTGCACCGCTGCGAATCAGATGTGCGATTGTATCCGGCTCGGGACCATAGTTGATCTCGGTTGCGAGAATTCGAATTACCCGGCGGCTGAACATTCGCATTCCGCTGGTAGGGTCGGTGATCGTTTTATGGGTTGTCATATGGATAAAAGTTTCGATCAGATTGTTCCCTAACATCCGCAGAGTTTTAGGCTTTTCTGCTGAGACAAAACGGCTGCCGATCACAACATCATAGCCTTCTTTGATCTTTTCTTCCATGGCTCCGATAAATTCGGGACGATGCTGTCCGTCGCCGTCGAATTGGATCGCAGCATCGTAATGATTCTGCATTGCATATTTCATTCCAGTTTGAAATGCACCGGCAAGCCCCAGATTGATTGGCTGATCAATTAAACAATAGCTGTGATCGCGGCAGATCTGAGCGGTTTGGTCATGACTGCCGTCATTGATGACTACATAGTCATATTGCGGAAAATTCTGAATCAGGTTGTCCACAACGCGGACAATATTTTGGGACTCGTTATAGGCAGGAATGATAATCAGAGTTCGCAAATTAAGAACATCCTTTCCTCGTGATGACGCAATTTCTCCTAAATTTTTATTATACTACAGATTACAGCACTTGAAAACAAAAACTCGATAAGCCAAACTTAAAGAGTTTCCCATGGGATTTCCATCAATGCAGTGCAGGTAGAAGCATAAGTAAATCCATGCAGAACTTTTTCTTTCGCAGCGGCCGCCGCAGTTTCCCTTTTTTCGGGAAATAAAAGCAGCTTTCGAATCGTTTCGGCAATCGTTTTGGGTTCCGTATTTTCCAAAATGGTCCCGTACTGCGGAGAAGAAATCAGCTCTTTACTGCCGCCACGGTCTGTCGTGATTACATAGCATCCGCAGGCTGCCGCCTCCAGCACGGAAGTGGACATTCCTTCACTGCGGCTCGGCAGACAGAAAATCTCACTGGCTTTTAAAAGAGCAAAAACTTCCTTTTGTTCCAAGGTCCCTAAGAGATAAACAAAATTTCCCTCTTTTTGAAGTGCTTCTTCGTTGGGGCCGCTCCCCGCAAAAACAACAACGGGAGGGCTTTTTTCCTTTTGAAGAAAAGAGACCGCTTTTGCAAGCGGCAAAACGCCTTTTTCTTCTACCAGACGTCCGGTAAAAAGAATAATCGGGCGATCTTTGGGCAGACCGTATTTTTCCCGTGTCTTTAGAGGGTCAAGACCGTCGGTAGCAGATTTAATGATCCGTGGGTCAATAAAATTATAGAGAACGCCGCGCGATTCGATCTTAAAATGACGGAGCCAATCACATCCGGCGTGGCTGACGGCATAAAAAGCGGGGACTTTTTTCTTTAAGTTGGCTGTGATTGCGTGTTCATACCATTCTCCGCACTGATTCGCGATCGGGTTTCCAAGATTTAGATGTCCGGCACCGTGATCAATTACAATGAACGGAATTTTTGCTTTATGGCAGCGATTGACAGCAAAATAAGAGAGCGGATAAAACCTTGTCTGAATCACTGCACGATCACAACGGGCAATGATGTCGTCCAGTAAATGGTTAAGCGCAGAACCTCCATTTGCAACGGGAAACCGCCCGCCCATCAAAAGCTGACTGGGGACCCGGAAAACTTCGATTCCATAAGAATCGATTTCGTGAGCGGAAAGTCCGGGTCTTTCACTGGTGACGACAATGGATTTTTCGCCGCGGGCAATCAATTCCCGTGCGAGATTAAAAGTATAGCGTTCCACCCCGCCGAAAGAGGGAAGATATTGCGCGGAAAAAAAGCAGTAAGTCATATCGTTTCAACTCCAAAATGGATTTTCTATTTTTGTAGGCGAAAAGCGGTTCGCATCAGTCTGGTCATTTTGAAATGAATGAAAAGCCAGACCGCAAAAAAGGTTGGGTTTTGGCGGTACATGATTTTGGAAGCTTCTTGGACTTCCGAATTACAGAGCCAAGATTCAATGATCTGCTTTTCTTCTGCAGAAGATTTTCCACCTTTTTGAACAAGACGCTGAATACAGCGGATGACATCTCCGCAGAGAAGAGCGCTTTCTGCCGTGGGAAGATAGTCTTTTCCAAAAGCCCGGTGGTCAAAGTCGCATTTCTCGTGGTAAACCCGCAGAGCGTCCTCAAATTTTTGTTCCCGATAGGACTGCGTAATAGAATTTTCATTGCGGTGATCATAATGGTACAGGCAATCCGGAAGAAACACAATTTTTTGGCAGGCAGGCAAGAGAGAAAGATTAAAGAGCAAATCTTCTCCGAGACCTACTTTTTCGTCAAATCCCTTTTGAATCTGTGAGCGGGGATAGAGCTTATTGTAGGGAGCATTCCACGCATATTCTAAAGAAAGAGAAGCATTTTTCTCCTTTAGTTCCTGTAAAGAAGAAACAGAAAAGTCGCCATAATGGGTTTGCGTTGTTTTCTGTTTCCAGATATGTAAAATTCCGCAGACAACAAGATCTGCTTTTTGATTTTTCTGAGCAGTCAGCATTTTTTCTGCCATTTGGGAAGAAATGGTATCATCACTGTCTACAAAAAGAACAAATTCACCGTTCGCTTTTTGAAGGCCAGCATTTCTCGCATGGGAAACACCGCCGTTTTTTTGATGAAAAACGCGAACCCGGCTGTCCCCAAGTGCCAGTTTGTCGCAGATTTTTCCGCTTTGATCCGGAGAACCGTCATCGATTAAAAGAAGCTCAAAATTTGGCATGGATTGGGCGAGAATACTGTCGACACAGGCATTTAAAGTCTTTTCGGCCCGATAGACCGGAACAATAAAACTGATTTTAGGATTTTCCATTTTTTAAAACTCCTGTTCTTTAAAACTCCGTGCCCTTTTTCGACTGCTTCAAAAAATACAGAATAAAGATAATTTGAACAAGTGTCAGAACGGCCATAGAAATCATATAGCATAACGAAGCGCCCATCAAAGCAAAGTCTCGTACCATCGACCGCACGATCAAGAAGCAGCAGACTGCAGAAACCGCATTGACAATCAAAAGTATTTTTTGGTGGCGGATAATCGTGAAGACAACGTTAAACCATTCAGCAGTAGCTGCAAAAATTCCGCCCAGTAGCACGATCATGAGCTCGGCGCGATAAGCAGAAAGCTGAGGCAGTCCATAGAACCAGCTTAAAAATGGAATTCCAATCCACCAACCGACCAGAAGAGCAGCAACGCCGATCAAGGCGATCCAAAGAAGCAAAAGCAAAACCTGCCGCATAAAGTCTTTGCGGTTTCCATTTACCCAATCTTCTGCCATCTTGGTGATATACAGGCGGTAGATGACAAACGTAAAAAGATTTACAACAGAGGCCGGCATAAATAAAATGCTGAAATAGGTTTGCATATCAGGCGAAAGAAATTCATCGATTGCGTATTTTGGCGCCGAAATAATGTAAGACATTAAAAAAGTGGTTAAGAAAAGCGGCAAACACGCAACGACAAGCTGTGGAATAAAGGATAGGGAAGTACGATGGACCTTTTCAAAATGATTTGAAATAGGAACCGTAATCACGAAAATCCAGATCCCTGCAAAAATCGTATAGACAAGCAGGGAGAGGAAAAAGTTTCCTGTTAAGATTAATAGACCCCAAAATAAAACAGTATCGAAAACAACTCGAAGCGTAAAGCTTTTTCCGGAAAGATCCAGACGGTTATTGAGCTGTAAAAGTCCCTGAAAAACATTTTCATAGGCTTCGATGAGTTGAAAAATACAGCAGAGAATGACCGTTGACAACTTTTCACCGCTGTATCCATTGAGGAGAATCCAGATAACCGTAAAAATGGAAGCGGCAATGATTGTAATCAGCCGAAAAAGATGATATTCCGAAAAAGAAAATTCATGGCGGATATCACTGACCTGAAAGTTTCGCACTTCGAAATAGGCGACAGGGCTTACAATTTGCCCGACCGCTAAAGCCAGCGAATAGATTCCGGCTGTTTCGGCGCCGCAGATCCTTGTAATGATCAGCGTCATTAAAACAGTGTTGGCGGCGTTACAAACGCTGCCTGCCATATTCCAGAAGAAGATGCCGCTCTTTGTAGCCGGCTTCAATACTTTTCGGTACATGCGTTTTAAGCACTCCGTTCATTTCTTAGATTCTGCTTTCCAAAATCCAGGACGGCGGCCATATGATTGCGCCGTTGTTCCGGAGGGGGAAGCTCAAGATAATCATTCCCATATTCTCGGGAAAGATAATCTTCCGGATTTGCCATCACCGGAAGGTTAATAAAATCAAAAGGAAGGTCAATGGTGTTTTGGACTGAATCATTGTCGATCCAGCCGGAAAGCGCGTTAAATTCACCAAAATAACAAACTCGGTGAGAAGGGACGTTTTCTCCTTTTCTTCTCCAAAAATCCACTCTTTTCAGAAGGGTGGAATAATGGACTCGGAAAAGACAGAGAATGGCGTGGATGATTTTGCAGGGAGTTTCAGCTAAAAATCGCTTGAGAGGGTCTTTAAAAGGGGCTTTAATGGGAGCATTGGTGCGAAGAACCATCATCTTTGACCAAAAATCTGAAAGATGCGCCATTTTCTTTGCCAGAGTGAGATCGTCAGGGACCGCGTCCAATGGAAAAATATCAATATAAATGTGCATGCGGTCTTGTGCAGGCATGCAAAGCAGTTCCTCACTGATAAACGAGGTATCAAGTTTTTGAAATGAGGCAAATGCTTTATAGTAGTCTGGATTGTTTTTCTGCCATTGCACTTCATATCCGGGGGCCATGATTCCATCAGCCTGAAGCTTTAAAAGTTTTTCATAGTCTTTGCGCGGCATATAAAAATCCATGTCGTCGTCCCACGGTATAAATCCGTGATGTCGGTAAGCACCAAGAACGGTCCCAAATCCAGCCAGAATAGTAAGATCATGGTCCTGACAAAATGAAACAAGCACATTGCTCATTTCGGTAAGAGTCTGCTGCAATGATTTTAAAACAGCAGGCTCGTATGCCTTGTAAATTATTTTTTTCATAAATATCTCTCTTTTTCTTAAAAATATCTCTCTGATTCATTCCAAATTGAATGAAATCAAGTCGCTTTTTGGTATTTAAAATTTTAAGATAGCGGCAGCGTGATTATGTCGTTTGGAAGGTGGGGGCAGTTCCATAAAGTTGTTACCGTATTCGCGGGAAAGATAGTCTTTAGGGTCTGCCATGACCGGGAGTTCTAAAGAACCAAATGGTAAAGAATCCGGTTCTTTTTTGGCGGGATCCAAGACCCATGCATTGAGGGAATTTGCTTCTCCAAAGTAGCACATTTGCTCGCTTGAGTCTTCCTGCCCTTTGCTTCGCCAAAAATCAAGCTTTTTTTGGATTGCGGCGGGATCGGTTTTTGTTAGGTGAAGGAACCCACGCAATACGGAGCAGCCTAATTTCGCAAATGTGCAAAAAACTGGATGTTCCGAAGGAAAATTGATGGGGAGTCCGGTACCTAAATACATCGCGCGGCATAGGGTAAGTGTTTTGGAAGCAATCTTTTTGGCAAGTGCCGGGTCTTTCGGAATGAAATCCAGGGGAAAAAGATCAATGGAAATATGCATTCGCTCATGCCCCGGAAGATTTTCGGCGCCCTCGCTGATACAGAGAGTTCCAGGTTTATGAAAGGTTGCAAAGGGTTTGATGTAATCGGGATTATTCTGCAGGGACTGAATTTCATATCCCGGAACGGTGATCCCTTTTGCATTGAGTGCAAGAAGTTTGTCATAATCTTTGCGCGGCATGTAAAAATCCATGTCGTCGTCCCATGGAATAAATCCATGATGCCGATAAGCACCCAAAGTGGTTCCGTAAGCACCAAGAATAATTAAATCTTGTTCTTTACAAAAATCCAGCAGTGCGGCACTCATTTCGGTAAGGGTTTCTTGCAGTTTTAAAAGGGTTTCTGCATCGTATTCTTTAAAAAAAGCGCTCATAAAAAATCCTTTCTATTATAAGTTGCAGACCGCAAAATGATTTTATCCGATTGCCGGTGTTCCAGAAAGAAGATTTGCGAAAAGTTCCAGCAGTAAAAATGCGTCGCAGAGGACGCCACAGAAAATGAGTGGCCGGTCGATTCCCTTTTTGGGAGCTAAATTGTCTTGTTGGAACAGAAGCAGAAGGAGCGGAAGAAGCGGCAGGAAATACCGTCCCTGCAGTCCATCGACAAAGCGATAAGAAATCATCGTCCATGTGAAAGCTGCGTAGACAGTCGCGCCGGTTACCAAAAGAATGATGAAAATCATTTGCCAGCGATGTTTTGTAAGTGGTCGCGGTAGACGTTCAGACTCCTCTTTCTTCCAAATCATGGAAAGAATCAACAGGACAATGAAAGTAATAATCCAGAAATGGTCTACCGGAATCTTTGACCAGCCCAGACGACTTCCGGCCATACTTTCGACCAGCGTGCCTTTTAAATCCTTAACGGTTTGGAAGAGCATTAAAAAGGTTTCCTGTAGATGGGTTAGTAAAAATTTGGGGGTAAACAGTGTTTTAGCGCCGGGTGTCGTGTAAGAGACCGCGTTGCCGCCCGTTTGCAGCAACATGAAGAGGGCCACGATTGCAAGAGAACCCCAACGGTAAATGCGGGAAGAATGGAGGTTCCTAAACTTTTTAGCCGGAACGAACAGGACGAGAGGACAAAATAGCACATAGACTTTTGATGGAGCCAAAAGAGCCAATGGAATGCAGAAGAGCAGCCAGTCTTTCATGTTGATCGATTCATTTTCCGGCTTTAAAAGGAGCCGCAGCCACGCGGCAAAGACGAGAAATGCCATTGGAAACATCTGTGTGTCGGAGGAGCAGCTGCTTCCTAAGTGCAGCGCCATCGGCAATAGAGCGGAAACGGCAAAAAATCCTTTTCGCACTGGAACAATCGCAATTGCAAGGGTAAAGAGCAGTAGGTACAAAAGAGAATTTCCTACGCGCGCCATATAGTAGACGGTTACATAGTTAAAATTCATGAGACGCCCGGCAGTGATCGCAAGTCCTTCAAAAATATAGGAGGGGCCATCCCAGCCGAATTTTTCAACCGGCATCGGAAGTTCATTTGGATCGCCGTCTATCTTTTTTCCGATATTGCCAAAGACAGTCAAATAAGTCTGTTTGCTTGGATTTTCGTCAATCATATCGAAGACAAAAGCATCATCGTGGCGCATAGTAATGAGACCCGGGTCTGCTTGTCTTCCCATCAGACGATCTGAAAAGCGGTAGCTCTGCGAATAATGGTTCCATTCGTCGGGCGCCGACTGGATTGGGAGAACCATATCGAATCCCATGATGAGCAATACGCTTACTACAAGGAAGCACCAATGCAGTTTTACGTGGAAAACCGCCAGCATCAGGTACCCCACAAGAACAGCAGCGAAAAGCAGTGCAAAGAGGATCCAATATCCTTTTACAAGGGAATGGTTATCCCGGGTATTGAGAAAACCGTTCATACAGGCAGAAAGCGTACTGTCCTGATTGATTGCCACAGAGAGTGGAATATCGTTCTGCTGGTGAAAGGTTATTTGAATTTTAACAGGCCGGTTTTCGTTGGCCATATAAGTAAAATGAGCGAGAACGGGAGAAAATGCTCTTTTTGAAAGATCAGAGTAATTGACTAGAACGGAGCTGATAACATGATTATCGGGATCAATTAGTTCTGCTTTTAAATAACCCTTTGCATAATCATCTTTTTTGTTGTTATTGTTTGGTTGAACTTTGATGCTCGGAGCGGCGTTTGTTAAAGAACAGCTGATCGAAATTTGTTTCAGTTTGGCATCCGTTAGATAGGAAGATTCAATTACCTCTCGGTCTCCGACCGCTTTCCATGTGATGTTTTCTGAAGAAAAAGGGATCGTATCGATCTGATCAAATGCAGAATGATAAAAAAACCATCCGGCAATAGCAAAGACGCAGCAAATTAAAAGCGGAATCCACAGCTTCTTCGTTTTCTCTTTGTTGAAAATTCGTTTCATACAATCCTTTATCATTGCTTTCCTCCAACATTTTTCGAAATTTATCTAAGCAAGCAGTCTGTCTGAAAATACCTCCATCAAAAGGAAGGAATTACAAAAGACAGCAATCATAAAAAAGCGGCGACAATCGTCTCTTCTTGTAATGAAAGTTTTTTGGCAGCACAAAAGCATGATCAGCGGAAGAATCGGCAAAAAATACCGACCCTGAATCCCCTCGACCCGGTCGCTTACGATTGGAGTCCATGTAAAAGCGGCATAAAAGACCCCGGCAATTACAAGAAGAATAATAATTAAAAATCCCCATTGATAGCGGGAAAACTTTGTTGGCAGCTTGTTTAGTTCCTCTTCTGTCCAGAGAGAGGAGAAAAGCAGCAGCGCAAAGAATATAAAGACCCAAAGGAGATCAACAGAAACATTCAGCCAGCCTAAGACTCTACCAATCATTCCATGCACAAAGGCAGCTTTATAGTCTGTTATTGTGTTGCACAATACTTGAATTGTTCTCGTCGGGTGTGAAAAAAAGTATCCCAAAGAGAAATGAACGCTGGCGGTTTCCGACGACGCTGACCAAACAGAATTAAAGTTTTTAAAAATCAAGAATAAAACTGCCAGAAGGAATGCTCCAGTATGAAGCGCATAGGCCCAGCGCGGACTCACAAATTTTTCTTTTGGAACGAAAAGCGCAAGGGCGCAAACCAAGATGTAAACTTTACAAGGAGCGAGCAAAATCAGCGGAATACAAAAAAGAAGCCACTCTTTTAAGAAAATGAAGTGACCTTCCTTTTTGCAGGACATTCGCAGCCAGAGCGCAATTATAAGATAAGCCATCGGGAACATCTCTACATCGTAAGAAAGACTGTTTCCTAAATGGAGCACCATTGGAAGAAGCGAAGCAACGATAAAAAAGCCTTTTTTAACTGGAGTTACGGCGATTGACAGTGTGCATAAAAGTAAAAAAAGAAGGGAATTTGCAAATCGTGCCATATAAAAAACAGTGACGCCATTTAAATGAAGAAGTCGTCCAAGTGTGATTGCGGTTCCGCCCAAAAGGTAGGTGGGCCCGTCCCACGAAATACGATGGACATCAACTTCCTTTAAATCAGTTTGAGCTGCTCCTTTTCCGATCTTACCAAAAACATAGGAATAAACAGAACGATCTGGAGTATGGGAAACCGAAGGCAGTAAATCAAAATCCTCCTGCCGCATGGAAATCTCAGCGCTGCCGGCAGGTAAATTCATCATCTGGTCGGAAACGCGGTAGGCCTGTGTAAAATGATCCCATTCGTCGGGAGCCGATTGAATGGGTAGAACAAGTTCATATCCCATAGAAAGCAAAAAAGCAGCGATCAAAAAGACTAAATGCAGCTTTATATGAGAAAAGGCTAAAAGGAAATAGGTACCAAGTGCCGCTGTAAAAACAAAGGCAAAGACAAGCGCAAAGCCTTTTTGCAGGGCGCGGTTATCGGTGGAATCCAGATAGCCGACGAGCTGAAGATCCGGCTGTCCGTTGCCGGATGTTTTAAGATAAATCGGATCTTTTCCTGTTTGATGAACGGTGATTCTAAGATGCAGATCCCCATTTTTTGCGGAAGAATAGGAAAATCCAGACAGGATCGTCATATAAGAATTTCCATTGAGATCCGAGTAGCTGACGGAGTTTTCTGCAATCGTGGATCCTCGGGAATCGATTGCCTGTACTTCCAGAAAGCCACGGGGAGCGGAATCCTGGCTGAGTAACGACGGGTCGAGGGTTTGTCCATCGGCAGAAAGGGAACACCATATTCCTACCCGGTGAATCAGAAGGGAAGAAGAACATTCTGTTTCTAGAACCTGCCCGTTATGCGTTGCAGTTAATGAACTGGGGGATGTATTTGGAATTTCGTTATTACTATAGTCAAATGATTTGCGAAAAAGATACCAACCGGTTAAACATAAAATCAGACAAAGAATTCCTGCACCAATTATTTTTGGCAGCGCAGAATTGCTTTTTTTCAACATTTTCAAATTCTCCCGCTTCTGCATTCTAAAAGGATCTATTTCCTTATATAGCATAAATTTCATTATATCAGATAAATACCTATTTGAAAAGAGGACAGGCCGACGAAAAGCAGAGAGATAAAAAGAAATGCCTTTTTCAGAGAGAAAAAGATTTTCAGTAAGGAGTTGTTGAAAAAGGGGAGGGAATCTGCTATAATTACAAAAATATAAACAAATAGTTTATAAAACAAAACCAAAAAATAAAAACACGGAGGCAGCAAAACATGGCGATCTTTTATGATGAACCTTCCCATACTTTCGATGAATATCTTTTAATTCCCGGATATTCCTCTTCAAAGTGTATTCCGAGCGAAGTGAGTCTTCGTACAGCGGTGACAAAGTACCGTAAGGGAGATGGAGAGAAGCCTGCAATCGTCATGAATATCCCCATGGTATCAGCAATTATGCAGTCTGTTTCTGGAGACCGGCTGGCGGTTGCTCTGGCAAAAGAGGGCGGAATTTCTTTTATTTACGGTTCTCAGTCGATTGAATCCGAAGCAGCAATGGTTGCGCGGGTAAAGGCTTATAAGGCAGGATTTGTGATCAGCGATTCCAATATTCAGCCGGACAAGACCCTTTCGGATATTCTGGAGCTAAAGAAAAAGACCGGACATTCTACAGTAGCAGTTACTTCTGACGGAACTGCCAACGGTAAACTTTTGGGGATCGTTTCGAGCCGTGACTACCGCTTGAGTCGCATGAACCTTGATATTAAGGTCAGCGACTTTATGACGCCGATTGAAAAGATTATTTCTGCTCCAAAGGGCGCAACTCTTTCGGAGTGCAATGATATTATTTGGGACCATAAGCTCAATTCCCTGCCGGTGATTGATGATGACGGCCGTTTGTGCTATATGGTTTTCCGCAAAGACTATTCAGAACATAAGGAAAATGTCAACGAGCTGCTGGACGAGAAAAAGCGTTATGTAGTCGGTGCCGGTATCAACACCAGAGATTATAAAGAACGGATTCCGGCACTTTTGGAAGCCGGAGCGGATATCTTTTGCATCGATTCTTCCGAAGGATTTTCCGAATGGCAGAAGATGACCATTGAATGGGTGCGCGAGAATTACGGAGACAGCGTCAAGATCGGCGCCGGAAATGTAGTTGATAAAGACGGCTTCCGTTTCTTAGCGGAATGCGGGGCGGACTTTGTGAAGATCGGAATCGGCGGCGGATCAATTTGTATCACTCGTGAGACAAAGGGCATTGGCCGCGGCCAGGCGACAGCAATTATCGAAGTTGCAAAAGCGCGGGACGAATATTACCGTGAAACCGGGGTTTATGTTCCGATTTGTTCCGACGGCGGAATTGTTTATGACCATCATATTACTTTGGCACTTGCGATGGGTGCTGATTTTGTGATGTTGGGACGTTATTTCTCCCGCTTTGATGAATCCCCGACTAATAAAGTGAATGTAAATGGAACATATATGAAAGAGTATTGGGGCGAAGGCAGCAATCGTGCCCGCAACTGGCAGCGGTATGACCTTGGCGGTGACAAGAAGCTTTCGTTTGAAGAAGGCGTTGATTCTTATGTCGCTTATGCTGGTCCGCTCAAAGATAACGTGGCGACAACGCTTAGTAAAGTGAAGTCCACAATGTGTAACTGCGGCGCGCTGACGATTCCGGAATTGCAGGAGAAAGCAAAACTGACACTCGTTTCTGCAACCAGTATCGTAGAGGGCGGCGCTCACGATGTTATTTTGAAAGACCAGACCAATATCAATCACCAGAGATAATCGACAAAAGTAACGGCCCCTGTACGAAAGAGATTTTGACAGGGGCCGTTTTTATAAAAGGAAAACCGAGGGGAACTTTATGAGCAAGTGCTGTTTGCAAAAGAAAGCTCCAAAAGAGAAAAATTATGCACCGGCGTTTTTTGGAGCTTATTTTATTTATTATAGTGCATATGCGCTTTTTGCTTCCTATTTAGTTTCGTATCTTTCTCAGCGAGGCTTTTCTGCGGTGACCTGCGGCCTGATCACCAGCTTAACCTTGGTCGCTAATGTGGTGATGCAGCCGATTTCGGGATATTTGACCGATACGTTTTTGTCGGTCAGAGATTATCTCATCCTTTCCTGCATCGGCTTGATCGTGCTGTGTATCTGCAATATGGTATTTGGTGAGCAGGAGTTTGTTTGCTTTGTCTTAATTGTTTTTTCGGCAGGATTTGCTTATCCGTTCGGCCAGCTGATGGATGCGTGGGTCAATATTGTCAGCCATTTTCCGGGGACGAATCTTGTTTACAGCAGGATACGCGCGTTTGGATCTATTGGATATGCGTTGGCTGCAACTGCGGTGGGTGCTTATTTTGCTGCTTTCGGATATGGGCACTATTTTTTGCTGCAGGCAATCGTCTTTGCGGCACTGATTTTCTTTTTGCGTGGGCTTCCCAAGTTAAAGCCTGATAACCGAGCGGAGGGAAAATCCGGGGACGAGAGGGCTGCTCTGGGATTTTTTGAGTCTTTTCGTGTTTCGATGAAAAATCCGTGCTATCGAGCTTGTCTTATCATTTTTAGTCTCTATTGGCTCAGCCATCGCCCGGTGGGCAGCTATCTTGCCTTATTCTGCGGGGAACGCGGCGGAACAGATCAAATGTTTGGATGGATTTGCGGAATTGGTGCGGTAACAGAATTTGTGGTTTTGCTTTTGATTGCGCGCTCACGGGACCTTATCACTTTAAAACAAGAAACTACCATGACCTTTTTTATCAATCTGGGTCGGCCGGTTTTGTTTCTGCTGCCTGGAATTGTTCCGCTCTTTCTGGGACAAATCGTGCAGTCGGTAAGCTTTGGCCTTTTTTATACAATCAGTGTAGAATGTTTCTCCAGAGCGGCAGATCCTCATATTCGCAGCTTTTCTATTTCTGTAGGGTTGACGGTGGTCACCGTTATTGGTACCGTTACGGCGAACCTTTTGGGCGGATTTTTATTTGATAAGTTTGGCTCCATCGGAAATACGATGATGAGTTTGGGGGTTTCCTGTATTGCGCTGCTTTGCTTTTTAAAATACAAAAGAGTCTTATTTGATACTGAAAAAAGAACGGATACAAAGCAGTAAAACTTCAAGATAAGCTAGTTTATACTACTATTTTACCGAAAACTAAAAAATTCCAAAATTTATTTTGCTAAAATCCATTGACAAAGCTTTTAGATCTGTATTATAATAATTAACGCTTCACTGTGTGCTTGTGAGCAGATGGTGGACAACATGGCGGCATAGCTCAGCTGGCTAGAGCATTCGGTTCATACCCGAAGTGTCATAGGTTCAAATCCTATTGCCGCTACCATTTATCGGAGGGTTTCTCCGATCAATTTGGCCCGGTGGTCAAGCGGTTAAGACACCGCCCTTTCACGGCGGTTTCATGAGTTCGAATCTCATCCGGGTCACCATTTTTCTTATTTTTTTCGCGTATGTGGACGCGTAGCTCAGCTGGTTAGAGCGTTCGCCTCACACGCGAGAGGTCAAGGGTTCGAGTCCCTTCGTGTCCACCAAACCCAGCGGCTTTTGCCGCGCTGAAAACCGCTCTCGCAGCGGTTTTTTTAGTATTTTGAAAGTTTCCGGGAGGTTTCTAAGCCATGAAAAAATTATCCGTTTTTGCCGTTGCAGCAGTGCTCATGTTCAGCCTTACCGCCTGCGGAGAAGGTGATATTGCCGCTTCTTCCCAAACAGCTTCTACAGAGGCTGTTTCTTCTGCAGCCGTTTCCACGGTTTCAGTTGATGCCGGAAAATACGAAAATACGCTTTCGGGTTTGTGCAATTATATGATTGACAGTGGAATTGTCGTACAGGAAGAGGGACAGCCGGAAGAAATGCAGGCTTCTTTTATTGGAGCAAAATCCGGTCTGCGGTACGTGTTTAGCAAAAATCCTGCAAAAGATGAAAAGAATTTATCAGTTGAGTTCTATGAATACGACCTTGACAATCTTTCTGATGAGGCCAAAACCTGCATTAAAAGTGCCAAAGAGAACGGAACCGTTCCGGTCTTTAATGACAATGTAAAGGCAGTCCTCAGCAAAAGCGGAAAATATCTGATGATTTATCATGATTCTGTATCTAATGATGACCATCAGCAGATGGAACAGACAGCAACGCAGGAATTTGAAAACTTTAAAGCGTAAAGTTCAGATCTTTTATAATAGCACTCAATTTTGAGCGGTTAACTTGAGAGGCTTTTTATAGGATTGTAGCTTTGTGGCAGTAGACAAGACAAGAAAGCGGTTGTATACTGTATTCAATTAAAACGACGGAGTTTGTGGAAAACCACTCATTCCGTCGTTTTTTTGATAGAAGTGCAATCTCAAAAAAAGGCGGAAAAGATAGATTGAGATAAGAGATTTTAAAAGATACTAGAGTAAAAGCAAATCAGAGAAAGCTCTGCTTATTGCGCGCAGGTTTCGTTGGTTCATAAAATTATAAATCAGCATTTAAGACTGAGGCTTTCCTGATATGCCCCTCTTTTAGATCCCACTCTTTGTACAAAGAGTGGGATCTTCTATCTAAAATTAAGAGCAGAATCGGTGGTCGCCGATAATTGTAATGACCGGACGGGAAAAAATCCACTGACTAGTACTCTTTTTTGGGTTATAATAATAAACTGCACCGCCAGAAGGATCCCAACCGTTAATTGCATCTCGAGCAGCACGATAAGCAGAATCAGAAACAGGTGCATCAATTTGGCCGTCGTTTAAACAACTGAAAGCGCCCGGTTGGTAAACAACACCAGCAAGCGTATTAGGAAAACTGGGGTGCTCGATTCGATTTAAGATGACAGCTCCTACAGCAACTTGCCCTTCGTAAGGTTCGCCGCGCGATTCTGCGGAAATAACTTTTGCAAGAAGAGCAACATCATTGCTCGAATATCCGCCGGCAGCACCCGTATTTGCACTTTGACCGGAGCTGCTGCCAATTCCCATGGCATTTAGCGTGTTTTTACCCGCAACACCGTCTGCAGTAAGACCATTGATTTTTTGAAATTTGATAACCGCATTTTTAGTGTTGCTGCCATAGATACCATCTAATTTTCCAGAATATAGTCCTTGATTTTGTAATACGGTTTGAATTTTTACAACTTCATCTCCGCGGCTGCCTTGCTGAGAGAGTACTGCTGTTGTACCGCTGTGCCCAATCAAAAGCGTGATGGCCAACAGGTTTACAAGCAGGACGACAAGCAGCCTCCAAAAAAACATACCATATCCTTTCATTTTCCCAAACCTTCTTTCTAAAAAAAGAATTCCCCAAAATGAACCATGAAATACTGGAAATAAGAACCCTCTTTAAAAAAATTAAAAAAGGTGAAAAAAGGGGTTGACAAAGGGAGGTAGGTTTGGTATTATAGTAAAGCTGACTCGCGAGAAACGAGCGGCGCAGGACCTTGAAAATTAAACAACGAAAAGAGACAAAGGGACCCGGAAAAATTCCGAGAGGAATTGGAACGGAACGAGAAGAAAAACTCGTAAAAAACGGACAAATTAAAAGAAACACGCAAGTGTTTTGAAATGAGCTATAAGAAAGCTCTGAAATACGATTAGAATGCGGAAGCGTTTTGATAAAATATTTTAGAGAGTTTGATCCTGGCTCAGGACGAACGCTGGCGGCGTGCCTAACACATG
>ENA-UOOK01003099-UOOK01003099.1-fermentation-metagenome-genome-assembly--contig:-NODE-3099-length-19302-cov-5.391126_pt1 | contig 19302 bp, 21 predicted proteins | sample MGYA00245777_ERZ724023 | MGnify/ENA primary metagenome ERZ724023 (study PRJEB28704, sample SAMN03018312) | fermentation metagenome | biome: anthropogenic terrestrial biome; feature: soil; material...
TAAGCAGGAAACAGAATGAGTATATCGTGAATGCAACGCACCGGTGGAATATTAAATCCGGGGCTGTTCGTTCGGGGAAGTCTTATGTGGACACGGCATACATAGTGCCGGCACGGATCCGGGAGAGAGCAGGAGAGCCAGGGCTGACTGTGATTCTTGGTGTATCCCGGGAAACGGTTGAGCGAAATGTGCTGCAGCCAATGCGCGAGATATACACAGACCGCCTGATCGGAACGATTAACAACCGTAATATTGCCAGGGTATGTGGAGAAGATGTCTACTGTTTAGGCGCAGAGAAGATTAGCCAGGTTGCAAAGATACAAGGCTCCTCAATCAAGTACGCATACGGTGATGAGGTCGCAAAGTGGAACCAAGAAGTATTCCAGATGCTGAAATCAAGGCTAGATAAGCAGTATAGCTGTTTTGACGGGGCGTGTAACCCCGAGAGCCCTACGCACTGGCTAAAACAGTTTATTGATTCAGACGCAGATATATATTTGCAGAAATACCGGATTTTTGATAATCCGTTCCTGCCGTCAGAATACGTCTATAATCTCTGCAAAGAATATGAAGGAACCGTCTATTATGATCGCCTGATTGAGGGCCAGTGGAAACGGGCAGAAGGATCCATATATCGGAAGTTTGCAGATGCTCCGAACAGCTTTGTGCAGAAAGCCGACAGAGAGAACATTGCGAGGATAGAGATTGGTGTTGACTTTGGCGGCAATGGATCCGGCCATTCTTTTGTGGCAACAGGAAAATATAAGGGTGGCAGAGTGCAGGCTCTTATGAGCCGGCGATACATGAACAAGGATTATACACAGGGTATTGATGCAAACCTCTTGTCAGACCTCTTCCTGCAGTTTGTGGGAGCCGTCATTGAGAAGTATGGAATGCCGGGGTTCGTCTACTGGGACAATGCAGAAACAGTCCTGGGGCAGAGCATTACAAAAGCCTGCCGGGAGAAGTATCCAAGGGTTGCCGTGCTGCCGGCATGGAAAATACGAATAAAAGATAGAATTGATTATACAGTCCGCCTCATGGGAGCCGGGCTTTTTTCGTTGACAGAGGATTGTGAGACATTATCCACTGCATTGCAGGATGCCGTCTGGGACAGCAAGGCAGATGAGGATGTACGTCTGGATGATGGCACAAGTGATATTGATACGCTGGATGCCTTTGAGTATTCGATAGAGCGTGATGTTGCACAGAGCCATTACAATCCAGTGAAAGGAGGAATTTAATATGTTTCGATTAGCAGCAGATGAAGAGTTAACAGACGAAAAATTAGGAGAGTTCCTCCGGCAGCATGCATATGAATCAACATTCCGGTATCAGCAGCTTAAAAATGCGTATGAGACGGATTACCCGATATTTTACCAGGAGAAAAAGCCGGAGTGGAAACCGGATAACCGTATCGCAGTCAACTTTGCAAAGTACATCGTGGACACTATGAATGGGTTTTTCATGGGACACCCCATCAAGATTGCAGCAGATGAGGACAGTATTGGTAAGTTCGTGGAATTTCTGGATCAGTATAATGACCAGGATGATAACAATGCGGAGCTGTCGAAGATATGCAGCATCTATGGAAAAGGCTATGAAATGTATTACGTAGACGATGCGGCCAATATCGGAATTACATATCTGACACCAATGGATGCCTTTATGATTTACGATGATTCAGTGCTTTGCAGGCCCAGGAACTTTGTACGGCTGTACCTGGATGCTGATAATGTGCTGCACGGCAGCGTATCGGATGAAAGCAAAGTACGGTATTTTACCCAAAAAGGGCGGCTTGTATGGGAAGAGGAGGAAAAGATACATGGCTTTGACGGAGTCCCTGCTACAGAATATGTCGAGAATGAGGAACAACTGGGGATTTTCGAACCGGTACTGACCATGATCAACGCCTATAATAAGGCAATATCGGAAAAGGCAAATGATGTAGATTATTTTGCCGATGCTTACATGAAGGTGTTGGGGGCTTACGTAGATGATGGAAGTGTCAAAAAGATACGAGATAACCGGATTGTCAATTTTACACAAGGGATGCGGGATATTCTTCCAGAAGTGGAGTTCATGAGCAAGCCGGACGGCGACGCCACACAGGAGCATTTAATTGACCGATTGGAGCGATTAATTTTCCAGATCAGCATGGTTGCCAATATTTCCGATGAGAATTTCGGTACCAGCTCTGGAATCGCTCTGAAATATAAGCTCCAAGCAATGAGCGACCTGGAAAAGACCAAGGAACGGAAATTTACATCCGGAATGAATCGCAGGTATAAACTGATTTTCAGCAACCCGGTGTCAAGGATGAAGAAAGATGATTGGGTAAAGCTGCATTATCGCTTCACTCCGAACTTCCCTGCAAATGTCCTGGAGGAAACACAGATTGCACAGAACCTTGACGGAATCGTATCACAGGAAACGCTGTTGTCGGTTCTTTCTGTCGTAGATAATGCGCAGACTGAAATCCAGAAGATTGAGCAGGAGAAGGAGAGGGCACAGGAGACGGCCGCAGAGGATAGGTTATTGGAGAGGTTAAGGGATGAACAGCAAAACGTATTGGAGTCAGCGGGAAGCTAAACAGCTCAAGAATAATATAAGGGATGAGATTCAATATAACAAGAAAATCAAAGAGACCTATGATTACATGCTGGATAATATCCAGAAAGAAATCAATGGCTTTTATGCCCGTTATGCTACTAAAGAGGGGATAACCTTAAGCGAGGCAAAGAAGCGTGTTAGTCAGCTTGATATCGATGCTTACGGGCGAAAGGCTAAGCGGTATGTAAAGGATAAAACCTTCACGAAAGAAGCCAATGAAGAGATGCGGTTGTACAACGCCACCATGAAGATTAACCGATTGGAACTCTTAAAAGCGAACATTGGTCTTGAGCTGGTGGATGGTTTTGACGAATTGCAGAAGTATTTTGACACCACGCTGACAGATCGGACATTGGCAGAGTTCAAGCGCCAAGCTGGAATCCTTGGCAAGTCGGTTCTGAACAACGAAAAGACAGCACATTCCATCGTGAATGCCTCTTACCAGAATGCAAAGTTCTCTGACCGGATATGGATGTACCAGGATATGTTGAAAGCAGAATTGTCCAGTCGGCTAAAAATTGGTCTGATACAAGGGAGAAATCCCAGGGAGCTGGCAAGGCATATCTCTAAAGTGTTTGGAGTGAGCCGGAATAATGCGGAGAGACTTATGCAGACAGAGCTTGCCAGGGTACAGACAGAAGCCCAGAAGCAGTCCTATGAGCGTAATGGCTACGATAAGTATGTATTTATCGCGGAGCCGACGGCCTGCCCAATCTGTCAGGCTCTGGATGATAAGGTATTTGATGTAAAGAAGATGATGCCTGGGACAAATGCCAGCCCCATGCATCCACATTGTCGTTGCAGTACCGCAGCTCATGCTGACCGAGAAGCCTTGGAGACAAGACTTGCCGAAATCGAAGCGCAGGAAATTAAAAGCCAACCGAAAGGTGTTGTAAAATCCGGTAAAAATGATACAATAAAACTAAAGGACATAATTATACACAGGAGTGTTGGAGCAAAGGCTAGAAATTATAAAGCTGTTGATAGGACAACTGGCATTGAGTATGAATTTGTGCCGGGTACCCACATACAGAACGCAGAGGTTTTTGCCGGAAAAGGAACAAAGCACCCACTTCATGGCGGTGTCCCAGAAGGACTTACAGAAGAATACGGCGGTGATGTTTCGAAGTGGCAGCATGCTAAAGGCGAAGGCATATTAGTAGGTGAAGATACAGGAGAAGAATATCCTGCTGAAGTGCATTGGTTCCAGGAAGAATCTGTTGGCAAAGTAAAATTTAAGGTAAAGAGGTGGTTGGATGAAAGTTAAATATCTGGGGAAAACTGAATTTTTGGTATTAACTCATGACAAAGTATATGAAGTTCTGGCCACTGAAAAGGGCTGGTACCGCATTGTGGATGATTCCGGGGAGGATTATTTATATCCCCCGAAGTATTTCGAGATAATTGACCAATAGATAGCATCAGTCGATAATGGCCGGTGCTATTTTTGTACACAAATTTAAGGAGGTGTAAAGGACGGAAAAGAACGAAGTATTAGACTTGGGATGTAAAATCCTAAAAAGTGTAAAAATCGATGATACCGAAAGCATACAGGTTAATGTAACTGACTATGATGATGGTTCAAGGGCAGTATCCATTGAAATTATCTATCCACCGAGCAAGGCTTGAAAGGCGGTGATCCGGCAATCTGCCACCGGACGGGCAATGTCCGGAGAATAGGAGGTAACTGTAATGGACTATACAATTGATCTCAGGGTTGACACCAAGGAAATAGATGATGCTATAGAAAAAGCGAAGAGACTTGTTGAGCTTTTGCATGAAGCCCAGCAAGCCATTACATCGCTTTCAGGATCATCTGAATTAGAAGCCTAATTTCTTTGCGGCATACTGTTGACTTGCTTTGCCTAGCATATCCTTCCAGGTGCTAAAATTAGTGCTTGTAGCAATATGCTTGTCAAATTCATCTTCGGGAATATTTTTAAAATCTTCCTGAGATTCAACTTTAAAGCCGCCCGCATTTAACAACTCGTCCATAGAAGAAAAGGATGTGTATTTTTTCATGAAAGATGGTGTAAATAACTCACCAAACGGTACACTGTGAGTCCCATCTAATTCTTTTGCACCCTTTTCCATTTGCTTGAGCTGTTTTTCAAGTTCGTCAAGCCCTTTTATCTTCATTTTCACAGAGAGGCCTCCTTTCGTATGTACTCGGCTTTAGCAAGCCTGTAAGTACATTATGGTGGAATCGGAAGAAAATAGCAAGATGAAAGAGAATAGGAGGTAACATGATTAATGTAAGCGTCCAAAAGGACGAAATCAGAGTGCTTGGTCACTCAGGATATGCCCCACCAGGACAAGATATCGTGTGTGCCGCAGTATCCACGTTAACGCAGGGCTTAATCGCATCCATAGAGGGGCTGACAGGTGATAGGCCAGATTACACAATTGCGCCGGGCGTATTCATTTTAAAAATTAAGGATTTGTCAGAAAAGTCAAAACTTCTGGTAGATTCTTTTTTTCTGGGCATTTGCGGTGTTGCAAGTACCCATCCAGATTATGTGCGACTTGTTTAAAACTTGTCCGAAATTGACATTAAACTACAGTGAACGCTCTGGGCACTAAGTGAATGGAGCGGGCACGGAAAGGATTTTATGAGAAATAGAATTTATTTAGAGATGAGAGAAACAAAGAAGCCTTTTGATCTGCAGCTATTCGCAGAGGGAGACGGAGCTGGGGCCGGTGACGGTAATGGCGACGGAGACGGGGCAGGTGCAAGTGGCGGAACAGAAGAGGAAGGTGGTGCAGGAACCAGAAGTGGTAACGGCAACGGCCCGGTATCATTTGACAATTTCCTGAAAGGTGAAGGCAATCAGGCGGAGTTTGATCGCCGGGTGCAGAAAGCAATTAACACAGCGGTCACAACCGCACAGGAGAAGTGGCAGGCATTGACGGATGATAAGCTGTCCGAGGCTGAAAAGCTGGCGAAAATGACAAAGGAAGAGAAGGCCGAGTATAAAGCCAGGAAACTCGAAAAAGAGATCGCAGACTTGAAGCGGGCAAATGCTCTTTCCGATATGTCAAAGACAGCCCGGAAGATGCTTTCCGAAGAGGAGATCACGATTCCTGATGAACTCCTGTCACATCTGGTGTCAGACGATGCAGCGGACACAAAGACAGCAGTGGAATCATTTACGAAGCTGTTTAAAGAATCTGTCCAAGGTGCCGTCAAGGACGCTTTAAAGGGCAATCCCCCGAAAGCCGGAACAGGTGGAAAGGGAACAGTAACCAAAGAACAGATACTTGCAATCAAAGACCGTGCCGAAAGACAGAGAATGATCACAGAACATATTAATTTATTCCAGTAAAGGAGATAAAGAACATGCATACAAAGAAATTTGATTTACAGTTATTTGCAGCGCCGGCGGGGATGACCGGCAAAGCGCAGATCACGGTGGCAGCCAGAGAAATTGATTTTGTTACATCCTTCTCCAAAAATCTGCAAGCCCTGACGGATATCATGGGCATTTCCAGATTTATCAAAAAAGGGAACGGAACCACCTTAAAGACAAAGAAAGCAACCGGCACTTTAAAGAGTGGGACGGTAGCCGAGGGCGAGGAAATCCCGCTTTCCCAGTTTGAAGTAAAAGAGACACCTTACGATTCTATTGATATTGAGAAATATCGAAAAGGTGTGTCTGCCGAGGCTATTGCAGAGCATGGCTATGATGTAGCTGTTGCCATGACAGACGAAGAGTTCAAGACAGAGCTGCAGGATATCGTACTGAACCGGTTCTACGACTTCCTCAAAACGGGAACTCTGACATCTACCGAAACGACTTGGCAGATGGGAATCGCAATGGTGATTGGAAAAGTAAAGGACAAGTTTAAGAAGATACACAGAACGGCCACAGGCGTTGCTGTGTGGGTGAATACTCTTGACCTGTACAAGTATGTCGGTGCCGCACAGATCACGATCCAGACCGCTTTCGGTATGGATTACGTGAAAAACTTCCTAGGGGCAGATGTCGTATTCATTTCGTCCGAATTGGAAGAAGGACAGATCATCGCAACGCCTATTAATAACATCATTGGTTATTATGTAGATCCAGGTGATTCCGAGTTTGCGCAGGCAGGACTGCCGTACACCACGGATTCTGAAACTGGACTGATTGGATTCCATACCGAGGGCAATTACAGCCGTGCACTGTCTGAATCCTATGCAATTATGGGCTTAAGGCTCTTTGCAGAATATCAGGATGCAATTGCGGTGATTACGGTGGAAGAACCAGAAGCACCAGTAACCCCGTAAGCGAGGTGATTAGATGGCAGCACTTGACGATGTAAAACTCCTGTTGGGTATTACTGATACCGACATGGACAGCAAGCTAAACCTGATCATTGCTAATGCAGGGAGACAGGTGCTTGCTTATCTGCCAGCCGATGTAACGACTGTTCCGGATCCATTGCAGTACATCGTGACAGAGCTTGCAATTGTACGCTTTAACCGGATCGGGAATGAAGGTATGGCCAGCTACAGCCAGGAGGGAGAGAGTATTACATACGGGGATGATATTGCCCCGTATCTCTCCGCAATTCAAGCATGGCTTACTATGCAAGAGAGTAATAAGAGAGGGGTGGTGAGGTTTCTGTGAGGTATTTAGACCGGATCACTTTCGTGCGGCTTACACCCGGTGGCTACGATCCGACACTGGGCGAGGATAAGCCACAGACAGAGATCAAGACCACGTTAGATGTCAGCATTACAGACTTAGGCACCGATCGGGCGCAGGCACTCTTCGGGGACTATAAGAAAAAGCGCAAGGTCATACGACTATTGCGTCCGTACAAGGAGCCATGGGACTACCTGTATTATAAGGACGTTAAGTATCAGTTCGCCAGTCACACGGACCTGAAGGGAAAACAAACCCTAATCGTGGAAGAGGTGAAGCAATGAGCAGTGGGTTAGAAATCAGGGGCATCGATAAGCTGATGGCGCACCTTAAAAAGTGTGCTACCTTAGAAGATGTTAAACAAGTTGTCAGGGTTAATGGGGCAGAGATGCATCAGAAAACCCAGCGTTTCGCCCCGGTCGATACAGGCGCATTGAAACGTAACATACGTCTGGATATTGAAAATCAGGGTATGGCAGCCAAAGTTACCAGCGAGGCAGAATATGCGCCCTATCAAGAGTATGGTACCCGATACATGGCTGGAACACCACACGTACGTCCTGCTTTTCGCATCCAGTCTGCAAAATTTAAAAACGACATGCAAAGGCTGGTGAAATGATATGAAGCAACCAGACCAGCAGTTTTACGATGCCTGTTTTCAATTATGTCTAAATAATCACTATGACACATACCCATATAAACCGCTCGAAGATGTGCCCTATCCCTTCATTGAGGTTGGCGAAGCAATATTGATACCGAGGGCTACCAAAACAGCGATATTGGGTAGCGTGTCCTTGACTCTGCATGTGTGGGGGGAGGGCGGCAAGCGCAAACAGGTATCGGATATAGTTAACAAGCTATTAATGGAAATTAAAGGGATTAAGACCACAGAGTCATTACGGTGGTTGACCCCCTTGAATCAATGTAACTTACAAATCTTGCAGGATACGTCCACCGGAACCGCTCTATGGCACGGCGTGTTGGATGTCACTGCGCAATTTTATTAGGAGGTAAACATGCAAACACCTATTTTCGGCAAAGAGAAGATTTTAAAGTTCCGCCGATACGAAGATGCTGCAACGAAAAAGGCAGCAAAGCTGGCACTGCAAATTGAGCATACCATCACGTATGACACCAATGCAGACAGTCAAATGACAAAAGACGGTCCTATCAACTACGATGGCGGGCTGACCACATCGATTGAAATTTCTGCAATCTCCACCAGGGATGAAGTTAACGAGATGTTGCGGCAGAGCGTGCTTAAAAGGGAACTGCTTGAGGTCTGGGAGATTGACCTGGGCAATAAAACCACAGATAACAAGTACAAGGCAAAATATGGTCGTGGACGCTTGACGGAATGGGAAGACCCGGCGAACGTGGAAGAAGCTGCACAGTTCACGACTACATTCAACGTCGATGGTGAATTACAGGACGGCGAAGTGACGCTGACGGCTGACGAAATCGCTACGATTCAGTATGCGTTCCAAGACACAGAAATCGAATCTGGCAGCTGATTAAGCAAGGGGCGGCGTATTGTCGCTCCAATTTTATGGAGGAAACTATGCAGATTAAAATAAATGGTATTGACCATACTTTGAGATTTGGTCTTAAATTCATCCGCGAACTGGACGAAAAGTATTATTTTGAAAAAAATGGCGTGAAGTTCGGCGCAACGCTTGAGGACAGAGTGCCTTTGATATTTTCTCACGATCCGGTGACGCTGGCTGATTTTCTCTACTCCGCAACCGCAACTGAGGACAACAGACCTACCAGGGATGAGGTAGACACCTATATTGAAGCATGCGAGGATATCGATAAGTTATTCGAGGAGGTGTTAAGTGAGCTAAAAAACTCGAATGTTACCAGGAGCCGAGTGGAACAGATGGAGGCGCTTCTGAACATGATGAAGGAAATCCAGGAAGAGGAGAAAGGCAAGAAGCCGAAAAGTCCTCCAAAGAAACCTACGAAGAACTGATTGTTAACTGTTTCCGGCTATTGGGGGTGACAACGCTTCGCGAGGCAGAAGAAATGAGCCTGTATGAGTATCGCCTGCGGTTACAAGGCAATCTATTGAAACAGGTTGACCGGGAGTATGAGCTGCACCTGCAGGCGTGGCTGATGCGGGAAATCAAAGCAGAGCGGACAATTGGCAAGGATAAGACGGAGCCGGTATACAAGCGGTTTGACAAGTTTTTTGATTATGATGCACGGATTTCCAAAGTGAAAAAAGCCGGAGGATTTAAAGCACAGGATTCCGGGTTGCGACAGGTAGCCAGACGATTAGAACAATTGAGAGAGGAGGGCATGAATGGAGAGTTATAGTGTACAGGCCGTATTGAGCGCCATAGACAACGGATTTACGTCGCAGATGAATAAAGCACAGTCCAGTCTGCAAGGCCTGGACAAAGGCTCTGCAAAGGCTAAAACATCCATTATGGACATTGCTAAGGGTGTTGGTGCTTTCAAGCTTATCCAGGTGGGCGCAAGTACGGCCAGGGCATCCCTCGACAAAGCGTTTGGACGTATTGATACCATGGAGCAGTTCGACCGTACCATGACCCGTATGACCGGTTCTTCTGATGCAGCCAATAAGGCATTGGACAGATTGTCCGGAGCCACTACAGGCACCGCTTACGGTCTTGATGTGGCTGCCAAAGCTACGCAGGATTTTGTGACCAGGGGTATGCATATCGGTGATGCTACCCGGTCGGTTGAAGGCTGGATGGATGCCGTAGCATTTTACGGCAAAGGCACCAACGAACAATTAGAAACGGTCATGGACGCACTCGCCAAGATGCGCACCAAAGGTTCTGTGGAAATGGAACAACTGAACCGGTTGTTTGACGTCGGCATTGATGCTGTTGGCATGTATGCACAGGCAGTGGGTAGGGATTCAGCGTCCGTACAAGACGATTTAAGCGCAGGAAGTATCAGTGCACAGGAGTTTTTAACGACTGTAGAAAATGCCATGCGTGAGGGTACAAACGGTGTCCAGAGTGTAGCAGGAGCCGCAAAAGAAGCCGGTGCAAGCTGGGGCGGAACGTTTGACAACATGAAAGCCGCTACAGCCCGAGGCATGGTGGCAATTATCCAAGAAATTGACGGCGGTCTGACCAATGGTGCATTGCCAGATATGCGTACCGGATTACTGGACAGTGCAAAGACCTTCGAAAAGTTTTTGAAAGTTGTCGGAAAAGGTACCGGCGCAGCGGTTAAGATTGCGGCACCGGGGATTAAGCTGGTAGTTAATAATCTGGACGTGCTAGGTGCTACTGCACTTACGGCGGCGGGAGGATTTGCCACATTTAAGACGGTAATGGCGGCTATGAGCGTCACAAAAAAGGTTGCAGCCGACTTCAAAGCGGCAGACTCTGCTATCCGGAATATTGATGCCACATACGGAGCGTTGACTATTGTGCTCGGAAAAAATGCACAGGCTGAATTGATACGTGCCGCAGCGGTAAGGGCTGGTATGACCGTAGACGAAGCAGGAAACGTTATCACGAAAGAAGGTACAGTTGCTACATCTGCCGAAACGGCTGCATTATTGGCCAGTACCGGAGCGATTAGCGTAAAAACTCTTTTGATGGGGGTACTTACCGGAAAAGTTAAGTTGACCACAGCTGCACAGCTACTCTGGAATGCTGCTATGTCCGCTAACCCTATCGGTGTTGTAATTGGTCTTGTGACAGCGTTTGTCGGTGTTGTGGTTGCTGCTACGAAAGCAATTGTCAAAAACGATAAGAAGCTGCAAGAAATAAAGGACACCACGGAAAAAGTGTCTGAAGAAACGCAGGAACTCACCTCTAACATAGCATCCACAGCAGAGGCCTATGACGCTAACATCCGTGCGATAGATGCGCAAAACGGCGCAACCGAGACGATGCTTAGTAATCTGATGGAGCTGTCAACAAAGGAAAAGAAGTCCAAAAAGGATAAGGAAGAGATACGGCAATATGTCAAGAGCCTGAACGATTCCGTGGACGACCTGAACCTGAGTTACAACGAAGAACTTGACATGCTGAATATGACCGAAGGAGCCATTAAAGCTAAAATAGCGGCATATAAAGAGCAGGCACAGGCGCAGGCATCACAGGAACGGTATGTGGAGTTGCTGAAAGAACAGCAAGAAGTTGCTGCCAAAATAAAAGAAACTGATAATGCTCTCGCGGAAGCACAGACAAAATATAACGATGCGCAGTGGTGGCAGATTGCAACATCTATGGAGACGAGTAAGACAATAGGCGACCTTATAGACACGAAGAGCGACCTCAAACTCAAGGAGGATGAATTAACCGAAACCATCAAGGCGCAGGAAACCACAATGGGAGAAAATGCCGCTAAAGCTGCCGAAGCATCCGCAATAGCCAGCGATGCCGTGAATACAGGCGTGCAAAAACAGATTACCAGTCTTAATGCCTTGTCTGAAGCACAAGAGATCACGCTTGATAGGGTGGTGAGCGCCTATGAAACAATGACAGGAAGCCTTTCCGACCTTAGCACTAAGATTGAAGAAGATTCAGAACAGACATGGGCTAAAGTGCGTGAAAACCAGACGGATACGCTTGAAAAAACCCAAGAATTTGCGGATTTATACGCTGCCGCAATAAATGCCGGGGTAAGCGAAAGCTACTTAAATGCAATTGGAGCAACCGGGCCAGAAGCACTTCCACTTTTGCGGGAAATGATGGATGGGAGTATTGACGAGGTGTTGGCGTCGCAGGGCGAATGGGAAAGTGCCTACCAGACTATCAACAGCAAGTTCACCGACTCCCTGCAGCTCGATGATGGTCAGCGTGCAACGGTCAGGGAGTACATCTCCGGTAAGGCTGGGGTATTGGGAACACTACAAAGCGCATTGAATGAAGCGGATATACCTGCCCTTGGAAACGCAGTACCAGAAGGGTATGCGAAAGGCGTCGATGAAGGCACGGAAGAAGTTGTTGACACTGTAGAAAACATGGTGGGAGCGGGCATAGAGGGTGGAGCGGCGAAACAGGATTCTAACTCCCCGTCCAAGGTCTATGAGGGACTTGGCCAAGACGCAGTCTCTGGATATGTTATGGGTGTACAAGCCAGCCAAGGACAGATAGGCAGCGCTATGTCATCTGCTATACAGATCGGGATAAGAGCCGCAGAATCAGCTTCTAAGTCCGGCATGACAGGTATTGTAAAAACCACCAACCAAGCATTTTCTGGCATGAACGCAGCCGCTAAGACCGGGATGTCCGACATGACATCCACAGTCACAAGTGGCATGAACTCCACAAAGAAAATTGTGGACGCTGCCATGAAGCAGAGTACACAGTCGGTCACAACTGGCATGAAAAATCAAAATACACAAGTTGCCACCGGCATGAGGCAGATACAGTCAGCAGCATCTTCCGGCACTTCGGGATTTGTGCGGACGATTACATCCGGCATGAACTCTGCTGTGAGTGCAGTTACGTCCGGAAAGTCCCGGATGGTTACGCAAGTCAACACATTGCAGAGTAGTTTTTACAGCGCCGGAGTGTTTGCTTCACACGGCTTGGCTAATGGTATAAATGCTGGTTCCGGCGCGGCTATTGCGGCTGCAAGAAATGTCGCAAACTCTGTGGCTGCTACAATGCGTAATGCGCTACAAGTACACAGTCCGTCAAAGGTGACAACAAAAATCGGTGAGTACGCCAGTGAAGGAGCTGCTATTGGGCTACTGAACATGATATCGATGGTGAAAAGGGCAAGTGACAAAGTAGCACAAGTCATGGTACCGCAACCGGATACAGTCGCAAGGCCCGCTTACGCAGGGGCAACGAGCGGTTACAGTGCTTATACAGGGCACAGTGGGAATATGACACTTGTCCTGGAGGTGGATGGACGAGAACTTGGAAGGGTAGTTGCTCCGTTTTCGGAGTTGGAAAATCAAAAAAGAGCCAAAATAAAAACTAGAATAGCGGGAGGGCGGTAATATGTACAGTTTTACGGATACCGGAAATGTGACAGATACGGACATTGCAAGACCGTCCGAAGCGCTGTCCATTGATGGAGTCTATATCGAGGATAAAATTCCCGGGTACCGAACAGTAACGGTATCCGGCAGGGAATCTTATGATATGCAATATTCCGAGTACCGAATTGGAAATACGCTGCATATGCAGGACTATTATCAGAACAGCCGGGTAATCGAAGTAGAATATCAATTACAGGCAAGCACGCCGGAAGAACTGATACAGAGATACAATGTCCTGAACGGGCTCCTGAATTTTAAGGAAGCGAAGATAAGTTTTGCTGATGAGCCCGACAAATATTACATTGGCACAAAAACAGCGTCTGAAGCCCCTCCAAAAGGCCGGCTGAATATAGCATCAACCTTTTCAATCTATTGCCCGGATCCGCACAAGTATAGTGTAGCAACAAAGCAGTTTACAGCCGCTAAAAATGCAAACGGCATTTTAGAGCTTACCATCAACAACGAGGGTACCGCAGATGTGCCGATAGATTATACCGTTGTGCATAACCACGATAACGGTTTTTTGGGGTTCGTCTCTGATCGTGGGGTACTGCAGACCGGAAAAATTCAGGAGGTAGATCTGACACCTTATAAAAAAAGTGAAAATCTGATTAATACCGATGATTTTTCCAACTGGGCGCGTGATACAAGTGTCCATCCGGAAAACTCTGCAAAAAAGACCAATGGCCAATTGAAGATGAACACCTATAATGGAAGAAAAATATTACAGTTAATTGATAAAGGTGGGACGTCAGGGGTAAACGGTGGCATGATCAGTACGCAAATACCACCGGACAGTGAGGGGGACATAGGTGCAACTAATTTTTACTGCTATTTTAACCTTTGGTTCGAAACCGGCGCAGTGAAGCAGGTGTCCACAATGAGTATTAACTTTTTGGATGAAAATGACAAACTTATCTATTGCTATATGGTCGGAAAGAATGACTTAAATAGTGGCAAAGCACATGTGATGATGAGAGCAGGAGGTTCGCAGGAGCATAAGTATTTTGACCAGTACTTTGAGCCGGTCAACTCCCAATTCGGCAGTAACATGTTTGACTGGCCGCGAGGCAACTGTGATGTTTTAAAGGAAGGGGACAAGTTGAGCGGATATTATTACGGAACACGATATTCGACCGTTGTCCCTGATTTGAAAGATAAAAAATGCTGTAAAATTCAGCTCTACATCGGTGGATACGATCAGCTAGATATGGTGACAGGTTCGTGCTTTCGTAGTTTGATCTTCCAGAAGACAAATGTACAGAAATGGAACGATAATCCGAATCGATATCCCAATGGAAGCAAAGTTGAAATTGATGGAAAAGAAGGAAAAATTTATACAGATGGAGTTCTCCGCATGGATGATGAAATTAAAGGAAGTCAATATTTTCTCGCACCTCCGGGTCAATCAAAGGTGCAAATCTACCATAGTGATTTTAGCGTGCCGGAACCAGATGTAACAGCAGAGATAAGGGAGGCTTGGTTATGACATGGAAAATGTAAGAATAGCGGTATTGAGTGCGGATGAGACAGCCTACACTTTTTTTGACAACTTGGCACCAGAAGCGATGCATTACCGGGAAGCCAGTCTACATACCTACCTGCAAGGGTCTGCATACACGATGAAAATTGAGACGGACACTTATTCGGAGGATACACAATATCTGGTTGAGGGAAATAAAATAGCTTTTGTGTACAAAAACAGGGACTACATGTGCAATATTGTCAGTGTGGAACGCACCGAAACCGACATCACGATAGACTGTCTTGGACTGCTTTTGGAGCTGACCAACGAAACCAGAGACGCATATAAAAGCAATGGTGCTATGACCTTGAAACAATATATTGATTATGCAGACCCAGAGCACGTGTTGACGTTAGGCATTAATGAGGCATCAGAAAAGGCGGTATCCAACGAGTGGGAAGGTAGCCAGACTATATTAGCCAGACTATACTCGATAGCAACGATATTTAATGCCGAGATGGAATTTGTGACCGAACTTAACGATAACTATAGTCTTAAGCAGATTACGCTTAACGTATATCGGGCGCACTCCGACAAGTATCAGGGTATGGGCACCAATCGTACAGATCAGATATTACGATTCGGAACCTCGATAGACGTTATACGTAAGACATCAGATATCACGAGCCTATATACAGGTATCCGGATTATTGGCAAGGAGGGCGCAAACATTGTTGGAATCGAAAGAAAAGAATATGACAGCGAAGGCAGACTGGAATACTACACGAATGCAAATGATGATATTATATGGGCACCTCTGGCGAGAGACCGATTTCCGTCAAACGTCAATAAGAGTAATGACCGATACATTACAATGGACTGGACCTACGACAGTGAAGACAAAAATGTCTTGTACGGTCAGGGGCTTGCGCAGTTAAAAAAGAATTGTGTCCCGCAAGTGACGTATGAGATAACCGGCTACTACGATGCAAACATTGGTGACACTTTTACCATCGTGGATGATGGGTATAACCCAATGTTAATTTTAGAAGCCCGGGTAACGGAACAGGAAGAATATTTTGTAGACCCGACTAAAAATCAAACTACGTATAGCAACGTAGCGGAACTAAAATCTGAAATCAATGCCGGTCTGCTGGCTGCCATGCAAAAACTAATTGCGGATAAAAAACTATATATTTGCAACATCAGCACCGACAATGGGACTATTTTTAAAAATGGTGTCGGGAGTACGACACTGACTGCACAAGTCAAGGACGGAGCAGTTGACATAACAGACAAATATGTTATACAGTGGTATAAGGACGGCAACGCACTCACAGCTGCTAAGAGCGTCACAGTAAGGGCTGTAGACGTGCCAGACAAGGCGGTGTACAAGTTTACGGCATTTGATGATAAAGGCACTGCAATCGGGCAATACGAAGCCACAGTAACCAATGTAGATGATGGTGTGGAGGGAGATAAAGGTGACAAGGGAGACCAGGGAATCCAGGGACCACCAGGACTGGACGGAAAGACAAGTTACACCCATATCGCATATGCAAACAGTGCAGACGGTAAGACAGACTTTAGTGTGGACAACAGCAACCGCAAGTATGTCGGCATGTATGTGGATTTTACACAGGCAGACTCTACAGACCCAACGAAATACTCATGGAGCCTTATCAAAGGCGCAGACGGGAGCAACGGGATACCAGGTAAAGCTGGTGCAGATGGCAAGACACCATACTTTCATGTTGCCTATGCTAACTCCACAGATGGAAAGACAGGGTTTAGTACAACTGATTCCACCGATAAACTCTATATTGGACAGTACACAGATTACACACAGGTAGACAGTACAGACCCGACAAAATATGCATGGACAAAAGTTAAAGGAGAAGATGGCAACTCCTCCTACACCCACATCCGCTACGCAATGGACTCCACAGGGCTGGGGATGACGGATAAGCCTAGTTTGTGGGAGTCGAGTGGACGGAATCTGCTTTTAAACAGCAAAGGGGACGATAGAACAGGATGGGTGATGCCAGCCGCATCCGTGGAGGATAACGAGAAGGGGAAAATTGTACAAGTATCAACAAGTGGAACAAGAGAAGTGTTTATTGGATCATGCAGAACAAAACGCATTGAACAGTCTACTAATTATACATTTTCGTGTGATGTTTATATAAATGAGAACGTGAAAAACATAGATTTCTTTTGGTTATCTGATACAGAAGCTGACCCCAAATCAGGGGGTGAATATGTAAATATAAGGATTCCCCTAAGCGGTTATGTGCCGGAACGCAACAAATGGGTAAGAATATCGATGGCATTTACCACTTGGGCAAATGACTATACAGGCTATATAAGAATTGATAATAATGGTTCCGTAGAGAGCGGGAAAGTAGCGGTTTTAAAAACTGCTAATCTCAAGCTTGAAAAAGGATTAACTCCCACTCCCTGGACACCTGCCCCCGAAGACTATCCCGAAGACTACGTACAGCCTTACATCGGGATTGCTACGACAGACAGCCCAGTGGCTCCGACAGATGCGAGTGCGTATACGTGGAGCAAGTATGTAGGCAAGGACGGTCAAGATGGTCTGGACGGGTTACAAGGACCCAAAGGCGAAAAAGGAGATACCGGAAATCCCGGTAAAGATGGCACACCGGGAGAAAATGCTATAACTGGAGAATTATCTTTAAGCCCGATCATACTGCCGGCAAACGCATCCGGAGCGGTAACAAGCTATGCTGGAGCAACAGGCATGTTTAAACTATTTGACGGCACCGAAGAGGTAACAAGTGGTGTCGCATATAACCTTGTATCTGCAACAGGTGTGACGGCATCCATCAACAGCAGTACCGGAGCCTATACGGTATCCAGTATGCCGAACAGAACTGATTACGGAACCGCCATGTTTAAGGCGGTATATCAAGGCGTTACTGTCCAAAAAATCCTTGCAGTTATCAAATCTAAGCAAGGAGTGAAAGGCGATACCGGAAGCGCAGGGGAAAAAGGTGATACTGGGGATAGCGGAATTATCATATCCGACACTGCACCGACCAATCCATATGTTGGACAACTCTGGCAGACAGCCTCCGGTGCCCCTATAAAGCGCTGGGATGGTAGTAAATGGGTAATCTGGTTCCTGGATGTTAGCAATTTAAATGTACAAAATTTAAGTGCGATATCGTCAACTTTGGGATCGGTTGTAAATCCTTACGACACAACAGTCGATGGGGAACATCTTAAAGGTCAGGTTACAATATCCAATGCACTTGTCAGAAATGACTTTACAAATGTAGGATCCGGGCAAAAAGGCTATTGGATACTATCTCCATTGTACTATAGCATGTATCTGGAAGATAGTAAGGGGAAACAGGTTGCCGGTATCGAGTTGTCCGCGGGCTCATTTATGATGTACACTAACAGATACAATAAATGGCTTAATCTGTCGGATGAAATGTTATACGACACCGGATGGGTTGAATTTCCGAAGCTGAAAGGAACCGATGGTAAGATATATGCAAGACGGTATATGGGGCGTAGAATGTTGCGATTTAACTATTTTGTGCTCAATGGTACAGGTGATATAGCAAAACTTACAGGAGACTTTTTACCACAAAATGATGGTATGTATACAATTTCTCCGTGGACAGCCACCGGCAGCATCGAAAAAATACAGCTAACGAGTGCGGGGGTAGTAGCCAAGGTTAGTAATACCGCCCCAGGCAACCCAATTACTGGGTTTTTAGAGTATTTTTAAGGGAAAGGGAGATGGAAAAGTATGTTAAGAATACAGGACGTCATGTTTGAGTATGATGATGATGGAAACTTGAATGATTACCGTATAAGTTTTGACATGAACAATGCAAACGATGATTACGTAAACGGGCGTGTTGTGCTAGATGCTAAAGAGCTAGATGCACAGACAATTATCGAGACCGTACAGAACAAACTTAAAGCTTTAGTCCAGTCATAACCGACTGGGCTATTTTAATGCTTAAAATTGGAGGTATTACATGTGACAGAAGCATTTATTACTGGAATTGTGACGCTCGTGGTTTGCATGATTAACAATCATTATCAGCAGAAACAAACCAGAGAAAGCAGTATGGAAACAATAAACCTTATAAGCTACCGTTTAAAGACACTGGAAGATGAAGTGCGGATGCATAATAATTTTGCACGCCGTATGCCAGTCGTGGAGGAAAAAATCAATGTAGCTAATCACCGGATCGAGGATCTGGAAAAAGAAAGGAATTGAATATGGATCTAACATTTTTGACAAATTATATCAACCCGATAATTTTAGGTATTTGTCTGCTCGTAGGATTTGTAATTAAAACTGCGATTCCCAGACTGCCGAACCGGTACATACCGTTGTCTGCGCTGATTCTGGGAGTTGTGATTGCCATCGTCATGAATTATCCCGGCATCAATGCGGAGGTCGTTCTCGGTGGCATGATAAGCGGTCTGGCAAGTACTGGTCTATATGAGATGTTGCGGAACTTATTAGACAGAGACGGAAAAAAGAAACCAGAGGTACCGGAACAAGATCACACAGAGGCCGAATAAGCCCTCTATTTTAATGGAGG
>ENA-UOOK01003100-UOOK01003100.1-fermentation-metagenome-genome-assembly--contig:-NODE-3100-length-19292-cov-5.051099_pt1 | contig 19292 bp, 11 predicted proteins | sample MGYA00245777_ERZ724023 | MGnify/ENA primary metagenome ERZ724023 (study PRJEB28704, sample SAMN03018312) | fermentation metagenome | biome: anthropogenic terrestrial biome; feature: soil; material...
CCTATGTCGTATGCCCATCCGTCCCCGCCCACGCACCAGACGCTCTTTTTGACCAGGTTGTCGACGACAGATATCAGCTCTTCAGCCTCTTCCGTGCACATGTACTCGAGCTGTCCCTTGAGCTCCTCCACCTTCTGCCTGAGTTCGCTTATCTCAGCCTCGGTCGTCTGCGGCGCTTCAAGGATCGATTTTACGAGCTTCTTTCCAAGCACCGGGGACATCCTCTCAAGGAGTTCAGCCGCGTATTCGCAGTGCTTGTCTATCGCCATACGGAAACCGAGTCCGAATTCGGCGGCATCTTCGAAGAGCGAGTTGCTCCATGCCGGTCCCCGTCCCTCGTCATTGACTGTCCATGGGGTCGTCGGGAGGTTGCCGCCGTAAATGGAACTGCACCCCGTGGCGTTTGCAATTATAGCCCGGTCTCCGAAGAGGGATGAAAGCAGCTTAAGGTAAGGCGTTTCGCCGCATCCGGCGCATGCTCCCGAGAACTCAAAGAGCGGCCTTAGGAGCTGCACGTCCTTGACAAGTCCTAGGTTGAGCTTGCTGCGGTCCACATCGGGCAGTTCGAGGAAGAAGTTCCAGTTTTCCCGCTCCTTCTCGCGGACATCCATCTGTGTGACCATCATGAGCGGACGGGCAGAGCTTCCCTCTTTCGCCTTCACAGGGCAGTTGTATGCGCAGAGGCCGCATCCGACGCAGTCTTCGGGAGCTACCTGAACCGTGAACCTAGCTCCCTCAAATTCCTTCCACTTTGCGTCAGCGCTCCTGAATGTCTTCGGTGCACCTTTAAGAAGGCCGGCATCATAGACTTTCGCGCGTATGGAGGCATGAGGACATACTAGCGCACATTTGCCGCACTGTATGCAGAGCGACGGATCCCATGACGGGATGTCTATCGCTATGCTGCGCTTCTCATACTGCGTAGTCCCGCTCGGGAAAGTTCCGTCTTCGGGCAGGCACGATACCGGCAGTCTGTCGCCTTCAAGGACCATCATCGGGCCAAGGACATCCTTCACGAATTCCGGGGCGTCATCCGCTACGGGCAGCTTGATGTCAAACCTCGACGTCGCCTTCCTGGGGACCTTCACTTCGTAAAGGTTCGCGAGCGTGGCGTCGACGGCCGCAATGTTCTGATCAACGACTGCCTGGCCCTTGCGGCTGTAACTGTTTACGATAGCATCCTTGATCGCCTTTATAGCGCGTTTCTTCTCAAGGACTCCGCTTATCGCGAAGAAGCATGTCTGCATGATCGTGTTGGTGCGTCCGCCCATGCCTGTCTCCCTTGCGATCTTCACTGCGTCTATGGTGTAGAACTTGAGCTTCTTGTCTATTATTCTCTGCTGTGTGGTTTTCGGAAGCTTCTCCCATACATCATCGGGCCCGAAGGGGCTGTTGAGGAGAAAGGTGCCTCCCTCTGCCGCGCCCTTTAGCACATCAAGCTTCTCAAGGAAGGAATATACATGACATGCCACGAAGTTTGCCCTGTTGATCATGTAGCTGGCATAGATCGGGTTGGGTCCGAAACGGAGGTGGCTGACGGTAATGCCGCCTGACTTCTTGGAGTCATAACTGTAGTAGCCCTGGGCATAGAGGTCTGTCTCTCCGCCAATGATCTTTATCGAGTTCTTGTTGGCACCGACCGTTCCGTCAGATCCCAGTCCGTAGAAAAGGCAGCGGACAGTTTTGGGATCTTCCGTGTCGAATGAGGGATCGTAGTCGAGGCTCGAGAAGCTGATGTCGTCTTCGATCCCGATCGTGAAGCTATCCTTCGGCAGAGCCTTCTTCAGCTCGTCATATACTCCCTTTACCATAGCAGGGGTGAAATCCTTGGAGGAGAGTCCATAGCGGCCTCCGACGACCGTGATGTCGCTGCCGGAGAGCGCTTCCCTCACATCCATGCAAAGGGGCTCGCAGATCGCCGCGGGATCCTTGCAGCGGTCAAGGACTGCTATCCTGCTGACCGTCGCCGGAAGTGCGTTAAGGAAGCGCGAGACGTCGAAGGGGCGGAAGAGACGGACCACGAGGAGTCCCACTTTTTCACCGTTCTGCATGAGCCTTTCAACTGTCTCGTGCGCCACTGCCGCGCCGGATCCCATCATTACTATCACTCTCTCGGCATCTTCCGCGCCGTAGTAATCGAATAGATGATATTTGCGGCCGACCTGTTTCGCAAAGCGATCCATGGACTTCTGCGTTATGTCTGCCACTGCCTCGTAAAAGGGGGTGCATGCCTCCCTGGCCTGGAAGAATACATCGGGGTTCTGAGCGGAACCTCGGATAAATGGGGAATCGGGGCTGAGCCTGTTGTATCTGTGGGCCCTGACAAGCTCGTCGTCTATCAGTGCGCGCATGTCGTCGTATTCGATCTCTTCTACCTTCATCTCTTCATGGCTGGTCCTGAAGCCGTCAAAGAAGTGGAGGACCGGGACCCTGCTTTCAAGCGTCGCCATCTGTGAGATAAGAGCCATGTCCATGACTTCCTGGACAGTAGACGAGCAGAGCATCGACCAGCCCGTCTGCCTGACCGCCATCACGTCCGAGTGGTCGCCGAATATCGAAAGCGCGTGTGTTGCAAGTGTCCTTGCCGTAACGTGCATGACCGTGCTGGTAAGTTCGCCCGCTATCTTGTACATGTTCGGTATCATCAAAAGCAGGCCTTGTGATGCCGTAAAAGTCGTTCCGAGAGCTCCCGCCTGTACGGCTCCGTGGTATGCGCCCGAGGCACCGGCCTCGCTCTGCATCTCCTCAACATGCGGCACTGTGCCCCAGATGTTGGGGCGTCCCTCTGAAGTCCACTGGTCTGACCATTCCCCCATCGGTGAAGATGGTGTAATGGGGTAAATTGCTATCACTTCATTGACTGCGTGTGCAACATACGCCGCCGCTTCATTGCCGTCGAGTGTTACCATCTTCCTCTTCGTCATTGCAGCTACCTCCTCATGATTTAGTTTAACTTAAACAGGAACTGTCGCTATTTCAAAGATTTTTTTGTCGCCAATCCATTAATTATTACATAAAAGGACGGAAAAACATATCGGTAATTTATGTCATAGGAAGATACTGACTGATACATCACACCTTTCCGAGCAAAAACTCTGACCCTTCGGATACCCTTTTGACGGGACACTTTTATAAGATCTGCCCAGACTGTTTTTGGCAATATATTATCTTTGTCTTCCCCGGTCAATAATCATTTTGATTTATGGGTAATAATCCAAATATTCTGTTATCCGGAAGGCCGATATTTTGGAAAGAGACAGCAAAAAGACCGGTAAAAAAACTCCCCCCATGCCGCTTCGGTAAGGCGGTCAGGGGGGAGTCCCGTTTACGGTTTTATCTTCGGTCCTTTGATAGTCAGATCACAGCTTCAGCATGGTGCCGGCATTTTTCACGGCAGCCTTCTTAAGGATCAGCTTAGCGGTCATCACGTCATGGCTAGCGATACCCATGAAGAGGCATGTCCTGCGCCCTGTCCTTACGGGCTGGGCCTTGCCTGCGACCACTTCGCCCATGTCGGCGTATATCTCCTCGGCAAGCGGATATCCGTTCTGGAAGTATACTCCGTGCCCCTGGGTCCAGAGGTACTGGTTCCTGTTGTCGCAGACGAAGGCACTTCCTTTGTTTACCACTTCACCAGCAAAGGTCGAATCGTAGTCACTCGTCATGCAGAAGACATCCTTCTTAAGCATATCAGCGGTTATGATCCTGTTTGGATTCTCCAGGATCGGCGCACATGTGGTAACGACATCGGCGTCTTCACATGCTTTTTTCACATCGGTGCATACCACGAATTCTACATTTGGACAGATGCCCTTCATCGCTTCGATGTACCTTTCGGCCTGTTCGGGAACGGGGTCGTACAGCTTGACCGTCTTCATCGCGGGAAGGACTTCCTTGAACGCCCTGAGGGTTATCTTTCCGATCGTACCGAGTCCTGCCACTGCCACAACTTCTGTTGCCGGATCCGCGAAGTACCTGGCGCCAAGCCCTGCAGCCGCGCCGGTCCTCCATGTAGTCATCCAGTTACAGTCCATGATGGCTTTGACCACACCTGTCTCGACGTCATTCAGGATGAAGACGCCGTTGTTGTAGGGCAATTTTTTCTGCAGGTTGCTCGGATAGCCGGCCACCCATTTGATCCCGGCCATGTCTACTTCTCCGCCTACCCAACAGGGCATGGCGTGCATGTAGCAGTCATGCCTTGGATGTACGCCTATCTTTGCGGGAAGCTCTGTCTTATTTTCGCCGTTCATCTTCCAGCCCGTTTCCACATGATCCATTACTTCCTTCATAGTAATGCCGAGTGACTGTACATCTGCCTCAGAAATAAAACGAACATCGTATGCCATTGCTGCAACTCCTCCTGTTTATGTTTTTCCCGGCATGCCGGTCATTCATTTTTTATATTCAGGGCGTGAGATCCGGAAGGGGGATATTTTCGGACACAAAGAACTTTTCGCCCTCAAAAAGACGCTTTCTTGCCTCGATCCTGTTCCTGCAGCTCTTTCTGTCGTGCATCCATACTCCGTACAGTATTGAATGTATCAGCGACATAACCGCAGCGCACGGATCCATGAATGTCATGTACTTCTGAGGGACCATGAAGAACGGAGCACAGTAACAGGCAATCGGCGAGGCAATTGAATCTGAGATGCCGATGATCCTCATGCCCTTCTCTTTCATGGCCCTTACTATGGACTGTGTCTTTATCGGATATCTGGGGAAACTGAAAACAAGCCCCACAGTTCCCTCCTGGGCATCAAGGAGGGTGTTCACATCTGAAAGATCCGTTCCCTTTACGACCGCAACCTTCTCCTTCATCGTTCCCAGAAAGTAACCGGCATAGTCAGCCAGGAACGAATTGCTCCCTGTGGCTGACACTATCAGCGCAGGAGCATCTGAGAGGATCCTTGCAGCCAGGTCGAACTCTTCTCTTTTGATCAGGCTGTGCGTCTCGTCCATGAGGCTCCTCTCCATCTCAAATACGGTGTCGAAAGGAGAATTATCTTCATCCTTCACGCCCTTGGACGAGTAGATCTCCAGGCTTCTCGGAGCACCCCTCTCTATCTCATCCCTCAATGCCCTCTGCAGACTAGAGAACGAACCGTAGCCCAGCGCCTGGGCAAATCTGACGACCGTACCCTGTCCCGTCAAAGTAAGCCTGGCAAGCTCCGCCAGCGTTACGTAGGCCAGTGACCGGTAAGATGAAAGGATATAGTTGCTTACTCTTTTTTGCGCCGGAGACAGCTTGTCGGATCCGGACCTTATCCTCTCAAAAAGGGAGAGAGCTCCGCTGTTCATGGATTATTTTCTCCTATATTGTCAATATGTGGAGCATTTGTTCCACCAGAATATTAAATCACTATATATGATTTGTCAATCAAAAAATTATAAATTCTGACCAAATGTTGCGACGAGTGATTTATTGTGTTAGCATCATGATAAGTCAAATCCAAACGACAGAAAGGCGGTTGTCATAATGAGGATCACAAAAATGGTTGCAGCGATCGATTCCCATACCTGCGGGGAACCGACAAGGATCATTATCGGAGGTTCTCCTGTTTTTAAAGGGCGAACGATGTCTGAGAAATGGAAAGATTTTTGTGATAATCACAACGACTTCCGCAGGTTCATAATGACTGAGCCCAGGGGGCACGCTGACATGTTCGGGGCGATAATGGTCCCGCCGGTAAACCCGGAGGCACATACAGGAGTCATCTTCTGCGATTCCGGCGGCAGCGTATCCATGTGCGGACACGGGTCGATCGGGCTTTCTTCAGCGATGGTAAACCTGGGAATGGTAACTGTCACGGAACCGACAACAGAGGTAAAGCTGGACACTCCTGCCGGCATTGTGACAATGACAGTTGATGTCGAAAACGGAGAGGCAGTTTCCGCTACACTTAAGAACGTCCCGGCGTTTGTCTTCGCAAGGGACCTGGACCTCTATCTCCCATCGATCGATAAAACAGTCAAGTTTGACATCTGTTTCGGGGGAAGTTTTTTTGCGATCCTCAAAGCCGAGGATTTCTGTTTTGAGATCGTTCCGTCTGAAGCAGCTGCCATCACAAAAATGGGGCTCGAAGTAATGGAAGAGGCAAACAAACAGCATAAGGTACAGCATCCCCTGATCCCTGAAAACAACAAGGTGCTGCTGGCCGAGTTTGGTATCCATAAAGAAGGAGAAAACGCCAGGAACTGCGTCATATTCGGCGCAAAAAACGTCGACAGGTCTCCCTGCGGCACAGGCACATGCGCGAAGATGGCACTGCTAGCAGCAAAGGGAGAGCTTAAACCGGGAGAGAAGTTCCTCCACGAGAGCATATTGGGAACGGTCTTTGAAGGGCACTATGAGCCCGGACTCAAGGTCGGAGAGTTCGACACAGTACAGCCCTACATAAAGGGCACCGCCAACATCACTGGCTTCAACTGGCTGGTGCGTCAGGAGAGCGATCCCCTGCTCCCCGGTTTCCTGCTTGGCTAAGACTTCAAAAATACAAAAAAAAACGGATGGGGGGCAGCCAGATAATTAACAATGACTGCCCCTTTTTGTTTTGGTTTATTAATGTAAAATAGTCTTGTGTAATGTGCCGAAACGTTGTTACTGCGGGGGGAACTTTTGTGAGAAAGAGCGCCGTAATATCCGGACAAAATTTATCTGTACCTTTCCTTGCCCTTTTCCTGATACTTCTCTTTTCTGCAATATCTTTCGCCGAGTCGCTCTCAGACGTGAAAAGAATTCTAACAGAACACCAGTCTCAGCCCCTCGAAAGGATAAAGACGCTCAAAAACGAGGTCATAAAGATACAGGGACTTGAGGAGGGGCTCGCAAGACAGTACAGGATCCCCGTTTCTCAGGTCATCAACTACGAGATGATGCTTGAAAACAACATACACGTATACCACAGCATCTATTTCCTCCAGAAGCAGGGCACTGCCGCATCGCAGTTCATCCTTGAGGAGGGCAGGCTCGAGGAGCTTGCAGAAAAAGCGCCTCCATACTCATTCCTTCTCTACCTTGACTTCCTCGAAGATGTCGAAAACTACCGCAACGAGGCTGAAAGATACCAAAGGCTTATAGAAAAGGCAAAGTCTACCCTTCTGAGAAACAATACCGATATGACCGAGACTGAAAAGAGGTTCCGGGTAGTCAACGAAAGGATCGCCAGAGGCAACGGGGAAAGCCTGACCAACAGCTGGCGGATGAGGGAGATAAAGGCGAAGCTCGAAGAGTGCACGGCAATAAACACCCTGTACATGACCACGCTCTCACTGGCGGAAAAGGAACTAAACGACACAAAGGGAAAGGTCGATATGATCGAACCCATGCTTGCCGACATCAGGCAGAACATAAAGTTCAGCAGCGAAGATTTCGCACTTCTCAATTCCATTGTTTTACAGAAGACGGGAGCCCTTTACGAAACCATAATCCTGCTTGAAAAGAAATCCGACCCCGCAAACGAGTTCGTAGACGAAGAGAGCGACCTCACCTCATTTGCGAGGTTCTGGATCTCGAACGAGCAGCAGCTCATAAGGGACGAGATCCTGATGATCCTGGAGGTCATTGAGAAGCTTACATCGCTCAGGTCGGTATGGAGGGGAATGCAGGACCTGATAGAAGGAAACCTCGACGTCGGAAGGCAGAAATTCATCCTCTCAAGGACAAATGATTTTATTGATGACATAAACGCCAACATTACCCTATGCGTCGATTCGATCCAGACCATCAGGGAGACAGAACAGGCTGTAAGCAGGAGGTTCAGCAGCGGGAGCCCGCTGATGACGGAGCAGGACGATCAGATCAGGGACCGTTTCCTTGAGAACCTGTCGGCAAGGAAGAAAAGATATCTCTCCTATCTTGTAGAGCTGGGGACGATCAGGAGCCAGTACACGGACCTCCGTAAAGAGACACTGCGCATAACCGGAGCTCACAACAGCGAAGAGAAACTCGGCTTCCTCTGGGGCAGCGGTATTTCAAGGTTCAGGGAGACTGAACTCTGGCACGTCGGCGAATACCCTATAACCGTAGGCAAGTTCTCCTTCGCTCTTCTGATCTTCCTTGCAGGCATCCTGCTCACCCGATACCTTGCATACATTTTCAGGAAGAGGACCGCTGACGGACTGAGCATGAGCAGGCACAGCAGCCTCCTCATCCAGAAGTTCATCTACTACACGGGCGTCGTCATTTCAACTTTCTTCGGTCTGTGGAGCTTGCACATCCCTCTCACGGCCTTCGCATTCCTCGGAGGTGTGGTGGCGATCGCAGTCGGATTCGGGGCACAGAAATACACCGGGGACATATTCAGCGGGATGATACTCCTCTTCCAGAAAAAGGTCCGGATCGGCGACGAAGTCATAATAGCCGATAAAAGGGGCATCGTGGAGGAGATCACGCTTCAGAACACCGTCGTAAAATGTGAGCAGAGCAATCACCTGATAATCCCGAACAGCAAGGTCCTGGAAGGAGCGATAGTCAACCTGACCCTCAACAACTCCTTCACAAGGACAGAGGTAAAGATCTCAGTCGCCTACGAAACGGACGTCGAAAAGGCGATGTGCATAATGAGGGATATCCTGAGCAAGGACAGGAACGTGCTGAAGTCACCCCCATACAAGATACTCCTGGAGGATTTCGGGGAGAGCGCCCTTGAACTGACCGCGCAGTTCTTCGTCGACATCAAGGAAAACCTTGAAAGGGACGTAAAGAGCTCCATCCGGCAGAGGATACTCGCGGCCTTCAACAGTGCGAAGATAGAGATCCCCTTCCCCCAGAGGGACGTCCGTATCAAGGGAGAGATCAAGGAGACTGAGGAAAAGCAGCCTCCCCGCTGAACTTATCCTTTCGGTTCTCTTTTCAGTTTTCGGGGCCGCACTCTGCCTGACTTTTTCCTGCAGATTTCATCAGGGTGTAGAGTTTGTATGAGGCCGAGACCATGTCTATGATAGATGACGTATATTTGAACATCTTCGAGTTCTTAGTATAGACACCCTCTGCGATGAAGTTCACTCTTCCGTCCCGAAGGAGCCTTTCGGCGTAGTCCCTGCCGGTGCCGTTCCCGCCGGAATAGACGGCTATAGCATGTCCGCCCTGGTTTTTAACAAGCTTCATGCAGGGAACGTCGGTGCTTCCGTCCCCTATGAAGAGCATCCTTGAGAAAGGTATCCTGCGGTCCTCTTCGGCTACGAACTCATTTATAGCAACGTTGTCAGTAACGCTTTCGATCCCTTTGTTGATCCTGTACAGATACTGGGTCTTGGTTGTGTAGTTGACCGCATTGGCAGGCCATATCGCAACATCGTGCTGGTCGTAGATGAATGAGCTCGCATATATCGCCTTCACGTGCCTGCTTACCGAAGTTCCCTCGATCATCTCCCGGAGGCCTGACGAGATTATGTAGTGCTCGAGCCTGACCCCTTTTTGAGCAGCATAATCATTGATCTCGCCAAACCAGCTTTTGACGCCCCTGAAGAGGTCAACTGTTTTGCCGTAGTCCCTGAATGCGCTCTTTGAGATCCTGACTTTTCCCGAAAGCCTGGCCTTGTCCAGCATCAGCTTCATGTAAGCAAGTATCGGATCGACCTCCTGCTCCCTTGCAAGGGCGTTCGATTCTTCCCAGAAATCCCTGGGGGCGATCCTGAGGTCAGGGAAGAAATCATACTCCTGCATGTTCCCCGGGGCCAGGGTCCCGTCGAAATCGTAGCAAATTGCCATTACCGGATCGGGATATGACATTCCATAACTCCTCCTGATATTCTTTTTCGCTGACACTATCCCATGTTATAAATCACATAAGACCATTCGGATCAATAATAACCGGGAAATTGTGATCGTTCTTATGCCACGTGTGTCAGTATAAGCTGTTTTTGTCAAAATTATTATAAATTACTTCTTCTGATCATAAGTTGGTAAAAATACCTAAACGATACATACTGACCTTCAAATGTTCAGAAAATTAAGATATAATCTAAAAAGAGCAACTACCTGACTGCGAAGGGAGGAACCGGAAATGGCAATTGAGATGAAGACCCAATACATAGACGTGCCGGGAGGCTATGTCGGACTTAACGTATTAGGCGACAACGATTCCGCTATCCCTATTCTATTCATTCACGGCGGTCCAGGGGGCAATTTCGAATCTTTTTCACCGATGGCAGAAATGCTCGCCAAGGACTGCAAGGTCTATATGTACAACCAACTTGGAAGCGACGAGAAGAATGATGTGGGCGATGAATCGATCTGGGTCCCGGAGCGTTACATCGAGACACTGAACACCGTGATCAGTGAAATGAAGGTCGAGAAGCTCCACCTCATAGGACACTCCTGGGGAGCAATGCTGGCTGCGGAACACGTATTGAGGACGCCTGACACTCCTGTAAAGTCCATAACCATGGTAAGCCCCTACCTCAGCACGGAGATATGGATCAGGGATGCCAAATCAAGGCTTGCTGAACTCGGAGAAGAGTACGTCAGGATCGTAGAGGAATCCGAAAAGGAGATACAGTTCGGAGGCAGACTCTACCAGGACGCGATAGCCGAGTACAACAGAAATTTCCAGTGCAGGGAACTGCAGAAGCACAAAAGGCAGTTCAGGCAGTACGCAATGAAACCCAAGACTCCGAACGGACTCAGGGTCTACAGGCATATGTGGGGTCCCAGTGAATTTACATGCATCGGCATACTCAAAAACATGGACATAACACCGAAGCTCCCTCATATAAAAGTGCGCGTCCTGCTCATATGCGGAGTATATGACCAGGTAAGGAAAGAAACTATTGAGTACTACCGTTCACTCATACCGGGGTCTGTAAGGGTCACGATACCTGAGGCATCACAGACATCCTTCCTCGAAAACCCGGACAGCTTCTACGACTCGCTCACCGCATTCCTTGTAAGATTTAACTGAGAAAGAATATATTTAAGGGGCGCCGCTTCCGCGGCGCTCTTCTTTTGTCTATTTTTCCTCCATAAGTTCCTTCAGGAAGCTCTTTACAAGGTTGGATGTCATCCTCTTACGCCATTCCGGGCTCTTTCTCGGGTTGACCTCGTCGTATGCGACCGCGGCAGCTTCTTCGGCAAGCTCCGGAGTCAGCCTCTTCATCTTAAGGGCAGACTCAAGTCCGCTGAGCCTGAGAGGTATGGGAGACATACTTCCCGCGGCTGCGCGGATCTCCCAGATCACCCCGTTTTCGACCTCGGTGTAAAAACCTAGCGAGAGCCTTGAGAGCGTTAACGCCTTACGCGAACCCCTTTTGAAAAATTTCTGGAAGCTCTTCTCTTTGGGCAAGGGGATCACGATCTCCTTCATTATCTCGTTGTGCTTCAGGTCAGGTTCCCTGTAGCCGATGATGAACTTCTCAAGCTTCATCTCGCGCGCGCCTTCCGGGCCCTCGGCTATGACGCCCGCATCAAGCGGAAGAAGTATCGTCGGAAGGTCGGCCGCACCCGAGGCTGTTGAGAGGTTCCCGCCTACGGTAGCCCTGTTCTGCACTGCCGGCGCTCCGCTCCGAAATGCAGCTTCCCGGAGTGCGGGGAGATACTTTTTGATAATGCTGCTCCTGATCAGGTCTCCGTTGGTAACACAGCTCCCTATCCTTATAGTATCGCCGGTCTTGTTGATCCCCTTCAGCTCTTTGACTCTGCTGAGGTCCATTATTTTCCTGAATGAATATTTCCTGTTCTTTATGTCTGGTATGATATCCGTGCTTCCCGCGAGGATGGACACTCCGCTGTTTTTCTCCAGTATCTCAAACACATCGTCCAGATTTTCGGGCGTAAGGCAGTTCATGTCGCTCTCCGATGTGGGAGTGGGAGCCTGTCCGCTGCAGAGGTTTTCGCGGACCCTGAAGGTATCGCAGTATCCTTCGCTGACGGCCTTCTCCACTGCGTCGTATATCTTCTCGTAGCCGGTGCACCGGCAGATATTTCCCGACAAGGCGACCTTTATCTCGTCCCTTGTCGGTGTAGGGTTTTCTTCAAGCAGCGCCCTCGCAGCCATTACCATTCCCGGGGTACAGAAGCCGCACTGGACCGCGCCCTCCGATACGAATGCCCTCTGGAGCAGATCCATATCATCGGGGTCTCCAAGACCCTCGACGGTCAGTATCTCGCTTCCCGATGCCTGTACTGCAGGCACGAGGCATGCATTGACAAGTTTTCCATCTATGATGACAGAACACGCTCCGCACTCGCCCTCGCCGCAGCCTTCCTTCGGCCCGGCAAAGCCCAGATCTTCCCTGAGCACTGCCAGAAGCGGTTTCATGGGAGGAACGTCGGTGTAATAAAGGGCTCCATTTATCGTCATTTCTATCCTCATTATTATCTTCCTCCCCCTTATGACTTCTTTTCGTCCGGGCACATCAGCCGAAAGAGCTTCTCCCCGGTGCAGGGGATCGAATCGCAGAAAACATCCACCGCGTTGTCCACCGCTGATACAAAGGCAGGCCCCGCCGCGTTCATCGGAAGTTCCCCTATGCCCTTCGCGCCGAAGCATCCCTGGACGCAGGGATCCTCCAGCAGCTCTATCTCCCACTCGGGTGTGTCAAGGGTCGTCGGCACAAGATAGGCGTTCATGTGAGAAGCCGTGTACCTGCCCTTATCGTCTGTTCGCATATCTTCCAGGTGCGACCAGCCTATAGCCTGGAGCATCCCTCCCGTCAGCTGCCCTTTGAGCTGCATCGGGTTTATCGCCCTGCCGACCTCAGCGGCCGCACAGACCCTCTCTGCCGAGACCTCGTATGTGTCCGTATCGACCTCGACCTCGATCACGTTCGCGATCCATGCGTAGCCCCTGTAGGCGTCTCCTTCGAATTTTTCCTCGTCCCAGCAGCTGTCGTCATCGAATATGTTGTATCCGAACTCATCCGGCATCCCTTTTTCCTTCATGTATCCGGCCGCAAGAGCAGTCATGGGCGTATTTGCCGGCAGCCCCTCCGCAGTCCTCCACTCTTCAAGCTTTCTTCTTATGTTGGCACATGCGTCCCTGACTGCCTTAGAGGCGTACATCGTCGTCCTCGAGGCCACTGTCGGCCCGGTATTGGGAGCCTTTGAAGTATCCGGCGCCATATATACAACATCTTCCATTCCGGCTCCAAGTTCTTCGGCCGCCGCCATCCGCAGCACCGTTGAAGAACCCTGCCCGATCTCAGTGCTGCTGACATAGAGAGCAAATCTGCAGCCGTCGAAGCAGACTCTGGCTGTCGTGCCCATCTTGTCCTCCCCGGCTCCCGTAAAGCCTCCTCCGTGGAGCGCCGCAGCGATCCCTATCCCCTTCCTTATCCTTCCCTTTGGCTGGGACGCGTAAAGTTCCTTTTTCGCCCTGTAGTCCGACATCTCGGCTGCCTTTTCAAGCACGGCGACCGCGTTGTTTTTCTCCTTAAGCACCTGTCCGTACGGGAACCTGTCCCCCGTCCTCAGTGCGTTTTTCAGCCTGATGTCGAGCGGGTCGATCCCCAGTTCTTTCGCCGCAAGGTCCATCTGTCGTTCCATGGCAAAAATCGTCTGGGGAGCCCCGAAGCCCCTGAAGGCTCCGTTAGGTGGCGTATTGGTAGCCACCGCCCTGCTCCTTATCCTTACGTTCGGCACGTGGTATATCCCGCATGCGTGGAGCTGAGAGCGCTGGAGTACCACCCTGCTGAGCGTCGTATAGGCTCCGCTGTCCAGGATAATGTCCGCGTCAAGTGCGGTTATCTTGCCTTCCCTACTGACGCCCATCCTGTAACGGCTCTTTGAAGGATGCCTTTTTGGCGTTACCCGCAGGTCTTCCTCCCTGTCGAAGACGATCTTCACGGGATGCCTCGATCTATAAGCCAGCAGGGCAGCGTATGAGCCGAGTATCGAAGGGTAGTCCTCTTTGCCCCCGAATCCTCCGCCTGTCGCCGCCTGCCTTATGATCACCTTTCCGGGAGGAAGGGCCATCACCTTCTGGATCGCTCCCTGAACATAGAACGGGCACTGCAGCGAGCCGATCACCTCCACCGCACCGTCCTCGCGCATAAATGCCGCCATGCCCTGGGTCTCAAGGTAGAGCTGTTCGTGGAAACCCGTTGCCCAGTTGCCTTCGACGATCAGGTACGCCTCGGCAAAACCCTTTTCTAGGTCTCCCGATTCTGTCCTGTACTCGTCGATCAGGTTGTCTTTTCCCCAGATGATGTCTTTTCCCTCAAGGGCCTCCTCCACCGTAAGCACAGGTTTCAGCGGTTCGATATCAACCTCGATCGACGTCATGGCCTCTTTGAGAAGCATCTCATCGGGTGCCGCGACAAGTGCGATCGCCTGAGAAAAATAGTTGACCTCCTTTTCGGCAAGGGCCGGATAGTCGGTCCTGACCATGGAAATGTAGTTTTCTCCCGGTATATCTTCGTGGGTAACGAGAGTGACCTTAGACCAGTCAAATGAGGCGGACTTTTTGATACCCTTGAGCCTTCCCCTCGCAACCTTCGACCTCACTATGCCTCCAATCCAGCATCCCGGTATATCTATGTCGGCAATGTACTCAGTACGCCCCGTGACCTTCCCTGGGCCGTCGTCCCTTAATGGTGAGCTGCCAATTATATTAAATTCGTCCATCTGAAAACCTCCTGTCGATAAATACTGCGTGCCGCGATAAGCTGCCAAGAAAACCGCTTGTCGTAAAGTGCGGCTAAAATCGAGCCGCGGGAAGCAGTTGTATAAAAACCATGGCTGAGCAATTGCTATTGCTTGCCGCGGCATCTTCGCGCCGCAGTTTCACAATTGTTCCAAGGTTTAGTTATAAAAATTAATGTCAGGACTATTATACATTTTTTTGCTCTTACAACACACTATCCCGGTGGGAAAAGCTCATCAAGCTCTTTTCTGCCACATATCTTTAATAAAGGCCTCTGAATCGCTTATTTTCTTATTTGAAAGGAGCTCCCCATCCACCATGACGGCTTTGCCGCCTACGAAGAGGGCGTTAAGCTTTCCGTCTTTGCAGACCTTTATATCCGCGGCGGAACCGGCTTCAAGCTGCCCTACTCTGACTCCCGCCATCTCAAAGGGCCTCCGTAACTTTTTTTCTTCCTCTTCGCTAAACTTATGCTTTTCTGCCTGCCACTTTATTTCATTATCTATCGAGAGGTCGTCGTTGCTGGCCTCCCCATCTGTTCCGATATAGAGAGGGACTCCCAGTTCCATGTATTCACGAACGTCGGCAGTTCCGGCCTTTACCCGCTCGTTCATCCTGCCGTTGAAGACCACGGACATCCCGTGTTCCTTAATAAGCTCCTTTTCCTTGCGGCTCGTCCATACGCAGTCTGAGAGCAGAAGATGATCGAGAGTGGAAACCTTTCCGGTCTCTTTCAGGTCCGCAAGCACCTCGACCGGCCTCATTCCGTAATTTTCGAGGCATATCTTCACATCTCCATCGTCCTCGGAAAGATGGAACTGCACCTTACGTCCGTACTCTGCGCCGAGATTTATGCCTCTGGTGACCGCATCAAGGGTGTTCGCGTGGAAGCTGTGCAGTGCCGGTGCGACTTTCACTGTATCCGTTTCGTATTTAAGAAGGCCGATGAAGTTCTTCTCCGCCTCCTTCGGGTCCTCATAGTAGCTCAGCTGTGATGCCCTCTTTTCGGGATATGCTTTTGGGTCCGTCAGGTCATAGTTCATCCTTCCGAAGAAGAGCCTTATGCCGACATCCTGCGCCGCCCTTATCACTGCAAGGTCCAGCTCGTTTTCCCTTTTGTTGTGACAGTAAAAAGAGACCATTACAGAAGTTTCGCCGTAGGCCAGCATACGTCCGAAGGCCCTCACGCATCCGTGGTAAACCATTTCAGCCGTCATTTCAACGCTGTATTTATATATGGTCTCCCGGCACCACCTTGCCAGATCCCAGCTTTTGTCCGCTATCTCGACATATATGGACTGCTCCGGGTGCGAATGCGCGTTAAGGTCCCCCGCGCTGAACACATGATCCCGACCGAAAGAGGAGTCCGGCTCCTTAGGAGGCCTGCCCCTGCCCAGTGACTTTATCTTTCCCGTAAGGCTGTCCACAGTAAGGTAGTCATATTCATTGTACTTGCCCTCGATGACGATATCCATACGAATCACCCGCCTGTCTTGATAGTATCTTTATACCTGAAGAGACTTGTACTGTCGACTTACAAACACGACATCTATTCTGACATAGAGGTCCGCGGCTGTACTCTCTTTCGCCGCGAAAATGCTGTAAAATAGACAACAGGTATCGTTGGACAAGAAAACATAGAAAGAGGTGCTTTAAAAATGAAAGAGATCATCAGCACAGACAAAGCTCCGGCGGCGATCGGACCTTATTCTCAGGGTGTCAGGGCGGGGGGGTTCCTCTTCCTTTCGGGGCAGATCGCGCTCGATACCAAGACTATGACCGTCGTCGAAGGTGACGTGGCGGCTCAGGCTGAACAGGTCCTGAAGAATATGAAGGGCGCTCTGGAAAGCCAGGGGCTGGATTTTTCAGACGTTGTGAAGACGACTGTGTTCATCAAGGACATGAACGATTTCGGGAAGATCAACGAGATCTACGGCAAGTCCTTCACGAAGGATGCCCCGGCAAGGTCATGCGTTGAAGTCGCAAGGCTCCCCAAGGACGTTCTGATCGAGATAGAGGCAATCGCTCTTCTGAAATAGACCGCTATGGGGCCCTACTTGACTGAGGGGGGCCCTTTGCGCACTCTTGACAACACGTGCAAAAAATTTCTGCAGGGGAGTGACGAAAATGCTTCTCGTAGGAAACGGAAAACTTATCACAAGGGACCCCGACCTTCCTTTCATTCCCAATGGCTGCGCTGCCGTCAGGGGTTCTGCGATCTTCATGGTCGGAACGACATCTGAGCTGCGCACCAAATACCCCGAGGCAGAATTCATCGATGCCAAGGGGGGGCTCATCATGCCCGGGTTCATCAACTCCCACATGCACTTCTACAGCACCTTTTCCAGAGGCATGACTCCCCCCGGGGAACCGGCAAAGGACTTTTCACAGGTACTTGAGAGGCTATGGTGGAAGCTGGACAAGGCCCTCACGTTGAAAGACATCTACTACAGCGCCATGACCTCTCTCGTCGACTGCATCAAGTGCGGCTGCACCACCGTTATCGACCACCACGCAAGCCCGACAGCGGTCACCGGCAGCCTCTGTGAGATAGCCAAGGCGACCCGCGAGGCGGGCATACGGGCTTCCCTATGTTACGAGGTCTCGGACAGGGACGGCCAGAAGACTGCATATGAAGGCATACGTGAGAACATATCCTTCATCGACTGGGCCGAAGAGCAGAACGATCCTATGATCTCGGGCAAGTTCGGGCTGCACGCATCCTTCACCCTTTCAGACCTGACCCTTGAAAAGTGCGCCGAGGCTATGGAGGGAAGGAACACCGGCTTCCACGTTCACGTCGCTGAGGGACCGGAGGATGAGAAAGACTCCGTCGCCAAATACGGCAAAAGGATCGTGGAACGCTTCAGGGATCACGGGATCACAGGCGAAAACTCCGTCTTCGTACACTGCATACACACAGACGAGTCGGAAAGAGATATCATCAGGGAGACAAATACAGCTGTCGTCCACAACCCCGAATCGAACATGGGCAACGCCGTCGGTTCGGCCAGCGTCAGGGAGATGATCAAAGAGGGCCTTCTTGTCGGCCTCGGCACTGACGGCTATCTCTGCGACATGATACAGTCCTACAGGCTCGGGAACGCCCTCTGCAAGCATTCCTCGGGTGACCCCGGCGCAGGGTGGGGCGAACTCCCGCAGATGCTCTTCGTTAACAACGCGGAGATCGCGGAGAGGTGTTTCCCCGTCAGGCTCGGAATGATCAAAGAGGGATATGCTGCGGACATAATTATAATGGACTATATTCCCCCGACCGCGATAAGCGAAAAGAACATAAACGGGCACCTTCTCTTCGGATCTTCCGGAAGGAACGTCGTGACGACAATTGCAAACGGCAAGGTCCTCATGAAGGACAGGAAGCTCACAGAGCTCGACAGGGAACGGATCTTCGCAAAGGCAAGGGAGTGCTCCAAAGAGGTCTGGAAAAGGCTCTAGTCCAGACGTGAAAAAAGTGCAGCCCCCGGAACTATCCGGGGGCCTAATTTTTATGTACAGTTTCGGGCCTATAAATATCTTTTAACGAACTTCCCGCAAGGCTCACCGGCGACAAAGACCCCCTCCGCCAGCACCGGCCTTCCCCTGAGCCAGACATGTGAGGGAGATCCCTTTACCCTCATTCCCTCAAATGGGGTGTAGTCGACCTTCTGGTGGAGAGTCTCAACAGATAGGGCCTTCTCTTGCCGAGAGTCGAAGATAACTATGTCCGCGTCCGCTCCCGGCTCTATCCTTCCTTTATCCCTCAACCCCATTATCCGGGCAGGTGCGGTCGCGGTCACATCTACAAAGCGTTCAAGAGAGATGCGTCCCTTCATGACCCCCTCGGAAAAGAGTATCGGCATCCTGGTCTCTATACCCGGAATGCCCCCCGGAGCCCTGAAGACGTTCCCGCTTCCGAATTTTATTTTGGCTGCCCTGCTGAATGAGCAGTGGTCTGTCCCCACAGTGTCGATATCACCGGATGCAAGCGCGGCCCACAGCGCATCACAGTCTTCTTTCTTACGCAGCGGCGGAGCCATTATAAAGTCCGCTCCTCTCTCTTCGCTGTAAAGCTCATCTGTAAGGCAAAGGTACTGCGGGCAGGTCTCTGCGTAGACCTCGCAGCCTGTCTCCCTCGCCTCCATGATCCTTTGAAGTCCCAGAGCAGTTGAAAGATGCACGATATAACTCGGAACACCCGCGCCCTCCGCGAGGGCGGATATCCGGGCAACGGCATCCGCCTCGCAGAAGCCAGGACGGCTCAGAGGCCATGTCCGGATCCCTGTCATCCCCTTTGCCTCGAAGTCCGATCTCAGCCGTTTCAGTTCCGCGTCATCCTCAGCATGATAGAGCAACAGTCCACCGGCCCTCTCCATCATCTCCATCAGAGGAACGATCTGCGCATCCGCCATCCACGCGTCATATGTAGTGTAGACCTTTCCGGTAGCATGTCCGCGGCCGACAAGTTCCATTACCTCTTCTTCACTGAATCCGTTCGTTCCCTGAAATACCATATGCACCCCAAAATCAATGTAGGAAGCACCGCTGCCTTTCCTCACGGCATCATCAACAGCCACAGAGAGCGGTGATCCTTCGGGAACAAAGCCGGGGTGCTCGACTATCGTGGTAGTCCCTCCCCATACAGCCGCCCAGGACGACAACGTCCAGCATCTTAGTAGGATCACCCCCGCGTATGCGGGGAGCAGGTCT
>ENA-UOOK01003101-UOOK01003101.1-fermentation-metagenome-genome-assembly--contig:-NODE-3101-length-19290-cov-6.884273_pt1 | contig 19290 bp, 19 predicted proteins | sample MGYA00245777_ERZ724023 | MGnify/ENA primary metagenome ERZ724023 (study PRJEB28704, sample SAMN03018312) | fermentation metagenome | biome: anthropogenic terrestrial biome; feature: soil; material...
TACTGCATGGATTTTTTACGATGGTTATGGTAGCGGATATTACTGATAGCACCAAAGACATAGCCCAATTGAGGGATATACTTAACTTAAAAGGCCAGAAACTTGAAATACAGATTACCGTACAACATGAAGATATATTCAATTTCATGCATCGCATATAGGAAACCATACAGGGGGAGATAAATTATCTCCCCTCTGTTATCCTTAAAGTACTAAAATGTCATGCCGATATTAAAAGCAGGGTCAAAACACAAACAAGCCCGCAGTCGGCCAGGGTCTATAAATTAGGAGGTGGATTATGCCTTTCAGCATAAGCAAGGATGAAGTTCTGGAAACGGTCAGAATGCTTCAGACTGAGAATCTCGATATTAGAACCATAACTATGGGCATTAATATTATGGATTGCCGGGGGCAGAATGGAGAAGAGACCGGGCGCCGGACATATGAGAAGATTGTTCAATATGCATCCCAGTTGGTAAAAGTAGGGGATGATATCGAGAAAGAATATGGAATACCTATTATTAATAAACGCATTTCCATAACCCCGGTTTCAATAATTGCGGATGGGTTTTCCTGTGCCGAAATGGTCGCTATCGGCAGATACCTTGATAAGGCAGCAGTAGAAGTGGGAGTAAACTTCATTGGTGGTTTCTCTGCGCTGGTACACAAAGGTTTCAGTAAGGGAGATCTGGCGTTGATTGAGGCTATTCCGGAAACCCTCTCAACTACCGCACGAGTTTGTTCTTCTGTCAATGTAGGCACCACCAAAGCCGGGATCAATATGGATGCTGTATACCGGATGGGGGAAATAATTAAAAAAACTGCCGAACTTACGGCCGAGCACGATGGTCTGGGCTGCGCCAAACTGGTTATCTTCTGCAATGCAGTTGAAGATAATCCTTTTATGGCGGGGGCCTTTCATGGAGTGGGTGAGCCCGAATCAGTGCTGAATATTGGCATAAGTGGACCAGGTGTAGTTCTGGGCGCTGTAAGGCAACATCCTGACGCAGACCTGGGGCAGTTGGCCAACATTATAAAGAATACCGCCTTTAAAATAACCCGCACCGGGGAAATGGTAGCCCGCATAGCATCACAGCGCTTGAACGTGCCCTTTGGCATCATTGATCTGTCACTGGCACCTACTCCCGCCATAGGCGACAGCGTGGCCGATATCCTGCAATCTATGGGTTTGGAAAGAGTAGGGGCACATGGTTCCACTGCCGCGCTGGCAATGTTAAATGATGCGGTCAAAAAAGGGGGAGCTATGGCATCCTCCTATGTAGGCGGGTTATCTGGTGCGTTTATCCCCGTCAGCGAGGACCAGGGCATGATCAATGCCGTAAAGGAAGGCGCATTGACTATTGATAAACTGGAAGCGATGACCTGCGTTTGCTCAGTTGGGCTTGATATGATAGCCATCCCCGGGGATACCCCGGCGGAAATTATTTCGGCCATAATCGCTGATGAGGCTGCCATAGGTATGATCAACCGTAAGACTACCGCGGTTAGAATCATTCCCGCACCGGGGAAAAAAGAAGGGGATTGGGTTGAGTTCGGAGGCTTGTTGGGCCATGCCCCGGTTATGAGAGTAAACAAGAATTCTCCGGCCCGATTTATTCAGCGCAAGGGACGTATTCCAGCCCCGATTCATTCCCTCAACAACTAAGGATTAGCTAATATAATAGGAATAGATACTTGCAGCAGGTATTGAAAAGAATATATTTGGAATAATAATCTATAGGAATGTGGTGAGGATATTGAATCATGAACAGGAATCATCTGAAGAAAAAGGTTGTATGGAAAAGATGATTCACAAACTAGATGAAATATCTTTGAGTATGGAAAAGTTAGGCATTGCGGAATATGTAGAGATGCTAAATAATCCGCGCCGTCTCATATTTATTAATTTTTGGTCCGGTGTCGTGCGGGGTTTTGGGATGGCCATAGGCTTCACTTTGCTGGCGGCATTGGTATTATATGTGTTGCAGCAGATAGTAGTCCTTAATACACCACTGATAGGAGACTTCATTGCCGATATCGTAAACATTGTTCAGAACCAGTTAAATGTGGGTGGGAGTGTTTTTCAGAGCCATGGGGGGAAGATATGAGGTGTAAACCATGGAAGAACAAGATAGGCTGTTGATGAAGAAACATGAATTAGAACAATTGATCATGGATAATCAGGAACTGTATCTGCAATCCGGCCAGGGGAACGGAATGTTATCCAGCTATGCTTCACACCCTGCGGATTTAGCTTCTCATCTGCAGGTCCTAAATATTGAGCTAGAGAGGATAAATGAGGCCCTGGCTCAAGACAACCCTGAACAACTATCTTAGTTCGGCTATATTCGATTTTATAACCCATTGAAATTCTGATAGAATAGTTATATATTAGTTCTGTGCACAATATGTTTGAAGGAGGCCGAAGCGGTGAAAATCGGAATCTTTACCGAAAGTTATAAGCCCTACACCAGTGGAGTTGTAACTTCAATATCTACTTTGAAAGATGAGCTGACCCGGTTGGGCCATGAAATACATATATTTGCTCCCAAATATCCAAACTACGAAGAAATTGAAGATAATGTCTATAGGTATTTCTCTATCCCATCACCTACCAATCCAGGCTATTCGCTGGCGTTACCAATGCATCCCGGGATGAATCTGCTGATGAAAAACCTGCAATTGGATCTTATTCATGTTCATTCTCCCTTTACTATGGGTCGAGTGGGACTGCATTATGCCCGTAAATTTAATCTGCCCATGTTATTCACCTATCATACCCGCTATGATCAATACGTTCATTATGTTCCGGTCGCTCATGATTTGGCCAAAGAGGTAACCATAAAATACAGCCGGCATTTTTGCAATGAATGTGATCATATCATAGCACCTTCGCATGAGATAGAGTCAATCATCAGGAGCTTTGAGGTGACAACGCCCATATCAGTCATTCCCAGCGGCGTACCATTAGATAAATATAAGGAAGGCGACCCTTGCTATCTACGTAAACACTATCCGATACCGACCAACAATCGTATCCTATTATTTGCCGGTCGGTTAAGTCAGGAAAAAAACCTTCCCTTTCTAATTAAGGCATTTAAAAAAGTAAAAAGGCGGCTTCCTCAAACTACCCTGGTTCTCGTTGCCGGGGGTCCATTGGAAGAGGAGCTCAAAGGGTTAGTAACATCTCTTAATTTATCTCTATGGGACGATGTAGTATTTACCGGCCCGCTGCCTTTTGCATCCCTGGTAAATGCCTATTATTCGGCTGATCTTTTTGTTTTTTCCTCTCTGACTGAAACCCAGGGATTAGTCCTGATAGAAGCCATGGCTGCTGGCCTGCCAGTTGCAGCGGTAAGGGCCTCGGGAGTTAGTGAAATGGTGGATGATGGAATGGACGGGCTGCTTACCTCAGAAGATACCGGTGAATTCGCGACTGCCATATGCCGGATACTGCAAGATGATGAACTTTATCACAAATTGCAGGCCAATGCCTATCTAAAGGCTGAGAAACTATCCTCGCATAATATGGCTCTTGAAATGGAAAGGGTCTATGAGCAATTAGTGGCCAATGATAACTACCATTCCAAAAATGGATGGGATATCAGCTCCCGGATGGGATTATAAACTAAAATAAAGGTATTAAAATATGTTTAAGATTCGCAAAATCGTGGCTATATTGGTGGGAAAATTAATCATAATTATGAGCCGAATAGCTGGAAACCAGGGAAGTACTTTACCCGGCAAGCTGTCCAGCAGGATATATCCTCCTTTACTTAAGGAACTAAGCCATAATACATATAAGGACACCTTTATCGTTACCGGAACCAATGGTAAAACTACCACCACCAATATGGTAGCGGCTATCTTGAAAGCACAAGGGAGCAGCTATGTCCACAATCAGGCCGGAGCTAATATGGTTAACGGCATTACTACCGCATTCATCCGCCAAACTAATCTGACTGGTACCAAACCTTTCGATTATGCTCTTCTGGAAACTGACGAAGCCAATGTACCTCTCTTGCTGGAAGTAATCAAGCCGCGATTTATCTTGATTACCAATTTTTTCCGGGATCAGTTGGACAGGTTTGGCGAGTTGGATCACACCATCAACTTAATCAAAGGAGCGGTTAAAGGTCTGGATATAGAACTGGTTTTAAATGCCGATGACCCTTTAGAGTCACATTTCTCCCGAGAAACCGGGCTGCGCTGCTGGTATTATGGATTTGCGGATACCGAATATGATAGTTTCGAAGGGTTAGAAAACCGTGAAGGCCGGCATTGTGTAATGTGTGGCCAGGAGCTTGAATATTTACGATTTCATTATGCCCAGCTGGGCGTTTTTAATTGTCCTCAGTGTGGTAATCATAACCCTGCCCCCGACTTTATTGGCAGCGATTTGAGAATGACACCCAATATAACATTTAATATCGATGCAATGATGATCGAAAGTACTTTCCAGGGCTTTTATAATGCCTACAATATTCTGGCCGCCGTTTCCCTGGCCCGACTAGCAGGAATTGATTCCCCTGTGATCCAAAAGGCCCTGGCTGAATTTCAACCGCAGGCCGGCCGCATGGAGACATTTAATATAAAAGAGAAAAAAGTAATCCTTATTCTGGTGAAAAACCCCACCGGGCTTAATCAGAGCCTTAGCATGCTGGCCCTGGATGGTAAGACCAAGAACCTGTTCATAGCCCTTAATGACAACGCCGCCGATGGACGGGATATAAGCTGGATATGGGATGCTGACGTTGAAGTTATAGCTTCTGAGGCAGACCTAATCAATAAAGTAATATGTTCAGGCCAACGCAGCGGAGATATGGCCGTGCGGATAAAATATGCAGACATACCGGCGGATAAAATAATAATCCAGCCTTCGTTGCAGGAAGGCATAGACCAGGCCATAAATGGTGATTCCGCAGTCAGCTATATACTCTGCACCTATACCGCTCTTTTTACCAGTCGTAAGATACTGGTTAAAATGCAGAAGCAATACCCGACCGCGGCACATCAGGCGTCCCCGCAGGGGGAAACTATCTAATCGTACCGCAAGGTGGTGGAACAGTGGAGAAATTAAAAATAGCACATATGTACCCGGATTTGATGAACTTATACGGTGATCGGGGCAACCTTATTTGCCTGCAAAAGCGGATGCAATGGTATGGACTGGATTGTGATATCAAAAGCATCTATCTAGAAGATAAGCTGGACTTTAATCAAATCGATATGCTCTTCATGGGCGGCGGTTCCGACCGTGAACAGGGACTGGTCTATAATGACTTGATAAAGAAGGCAGATCAACTGATGCAGCATATAAATGATGGCCTGCCGATGCTCTGTATCTGTGGAGCCTATCAACTTCTCGGTACCTACTACAAATCTCATGATGGACAGGTTATGGAAGGGCTCGGATTCTTTCCCTTTTATACCGTCGGTAAAAAAGATCGGCTAATTGGCAACATACTGCTGGAGAGTGAATTTAGCGGACACAAGAGCACAGTGGTAGGTTTCGAAAACCATGGTGGCAGGACCTATTTTGATGACCAGAATCTGCAGGCACTGGGTACGGTCACCAAAGGTCATGGCAACAACGGTGAAGATAAAACCGAAGGGATACGCTTCCAAAACCTTATCGGCACCTATCTGCATGGGCCTTTGCTGCCCAAAAATCCTCTTCTGGCAGATTTCTTTATCCAGGCCATGACCCACCGCAATGGCATTGAATTAAATACAGTGTTGGATGATTCCATAGAAAACATAGCTCATGAACAGGTCCGTAGAAAGATAATATCTGCTTAAAAAGTATAGATTGTATCCGGGCGGGAAAGCTATTAGCAAAATGTACCATAAAGGGGCAGATAGCTATGAACACGGATACCAATGCACTTACACTTTATCCTTTTCCGGCTGAATTAATTCGTCTGCGCATGCAAGAAGTTCTGCTGGCGGATAATCCAGAAATAGACAGCATCATCAATTACCTGACTGAAAACAGCGGCAAGATGATAAGACCGCGCCTGGTATTTCTGACTGCCTCCATGGCCGCACATGACCTGGCAGTGGTCAGGGATACCGCTGTGGCAGTTGAACTCATCCATATGGCTTCTTTGATACATGACGATGTCATAGATCATGCCATAATAAGGCGCGGCCAGGAAAGTATCAATAAACGCTGGGGAAATCATGTCAGCGTACTAACCGGTGATTATTTATTTGCCACCGCATTTAATCTCATAAATAAACACGGCAAGCAGGATATTATGGAGAATATAACCACCACCATCCGCATCATGTGTGCAGGAGAGATAAAACAGATGTCCCTGACCTGTGACCTCAACATCACTGAAGATGAATACCTCGACAAAACCTATGGCAAAACCGCCCGCCTTTTCGCCTCCAGCTGTAAAGTAGGCGCCCTGGCTGCCTCGTTACCTGCCGAATCAATTTATAATCTTGAACAATTCGGGCTCTGCCTGGGCTATGCCTATCAAATAATAGACGATCTGCTTGATTTCCTATCAGACAGCAGTTTGCTGGGCAAGCCGGTCGGAACCGACCTTCTGGAGGGGAACATAACCCTGCCGGTTATCTATGCACTAAAAGATGCTAAATACGGACCCCAGCTGCGATCCCTGCTCGAAACCCAGGAGATGAGCCCAGCGCAGATGCCAGAGGTAATCAAACTTCTGATTGACAGTCAGGCAGTCGCCTTAGCACTGCAATCTTCACGGCAATTTATTGCCCGAGGATTCACTTACCTGGATGCTCTGCCGGCCAGCTCATCGGTTAAAGAACTGCAATTTATGGCGGCCTACCTGCTGGAAACCTACTATCAGCAGTTAAACCAGTACAACCAATCTATTTCGACTGAGGTGGCTCAGTAATGAATATTTATCTGGCCAATCAAGAGCTGCCTCGTGCCGAACTGGTCTATAAACAGAAAACAGGCCTATCCCAGGCTGAGCTGCTGTTTCACTATATTCACCATACCCTGCCGCGAGTTAACAAACTGCTTAGCCGTTGGAAAAGAGAAGCCCAACAATGCATGGATATGGAACTAAGAGTACAAGCTCTGAACAGTATAGCCGGCAAAGATTTTCACTGTCAGGGTGGAGCCGTTTTTGCAGTTCCGTATCCCGACCGCGAAGACCTGTTATTAAGACTGATAGTGGCCTATCAAACCCTGTGCGATTACCTGGACAACCTCTGTGACCGGGCCGACTGCTGGGATGGCCGGGCCTTTCGCGAACTCCACCAGTCACTTATTGACGCGCTCACCCCTGGCATGGACAAGCATTCCTATTATCATACCTATCCTTATCAAAATGACGGCGGCTACATAGATAAAATGGTGGATGAATGCCGCCAATGCATAGAAGAGCTGCCTTCCTACCAGCTTGTCCATAGAGATGTGATCGGATTGGTGGGGCTGTATATAGAACTGCAGGTAAAGAAACATATCGCCTGGGACCTCAGAGAACAGACATTGAAGGATTGGGCCCAAGCCAACTTGTCCTGGAACCCCGGGATCCTGTGGAATGAATTCGCGGCGTCTGCCGGCTCTACCCTGGCCTTATTTGCGCTGCTGGGACTAGCGACCCGGCCAGATACCAACCGCTGTGAAATTGAGTCCATGCTACAGACCTATTTTCCCTGGATATGTGGGCTGCATATATTGCTGGATTATTTCATAGATCAGGACGAGGACCGTACTGGAGGAGACCTGAATTTTACCTTCTATTATCCCGACCAGGAAGTAATGATAGATCGTTTCAAAACCTTTATCAGGGAGTCGCACCGCCGGGCCAGTCAGCTGCCTAATCCGGGCTTTGAAAAAATGGTTATAGAAGGACTCCTGGCCATGTATTTTTCCGATAAAAAGGTAAGAAAACAAGGATTTAACCAAATGGCTCGAGAATTAATAAATGAATCAGGACGCGGGGCTTTACATACCTACCGCATCTGTTCCGTGGTGCGCAAATTCATCTAATGGTCAATAGAGCAGACGGACTGATAAACAATATAGAGGGGGAGAGAACTGATGAGTGATGTAATAGATTATAAGATCTATGGGGATGATATGCAGATCGTAGAGATCGAGCTGGATCCCGGTGAAGGGGTAAGAGCAGAAGCCGGAGCCATGATGTTCATGGAGCAGGGGATTGAAATGCAAACCTCTACCGGTGGCGGCCTATTCAAAGGATTTAAACGTGCCATTACAGGCGAGAGTTTTTTCATAACCACCTTTCTTAATAATGGCAATAGAAAAAGCCGGTTGGCCTTTGGCGCACCTTATCCAGGCAGGGTCATAGTCCTGGATTTGGCCCGACTGGGTGGAAAGTTTATTTGTCAGAAAGATTCTTTCCTTTGTTCTGCCAGAGGGGTGGAAGTGGAAGTAGCTTTTACCAAGCGACTGGGTGCGGGGTTATTCGGCGGGGAAGGCTTTATCCTGCAGAGACTGGAAGGCGATGGCATGGCCTTCGTTCATGCTGGCGGAACATTGATAGAAAAGAACCTGGCAACTGGTGAGAGTCTGCGGGTAGACACCGGATGTCTGGCCGCCTTCTCTCCATCAGTTGACTATGACATTCAATTTGTAGGTGGCTTCAAAAACTCCCTCTTTGGTGGGGAAGGACTGTTCCTGGCCAAACTTACAGGACCAGGTCTGGTCTACCTTCAAAGCCTGCCGCTCTCCCGCCTGGCGGATCGCATCTATGCTGCAGCCAGGTTCAGCAATAAAGAAGAGCAAAGAGGGATGGGCGGAATCGGTTTAGGTGGAGCCGTATTAGGTGGAGGTTTATTAGGCAGTTTCCTGGGCGGGGGAGATAGTGACTAGAAAACCGCTAAAATTTCGGTAAATAAAAATGGAGCCCCTGAGTTTGGTTATAGCCAATCCCCAGGGGCTTTTTAATGTTTCAGTGAATTTAAACCCTGCCACCATTGGCCTTCATAAGAGCAACCGCCTCTTCTACATTCTCGTTGGCAGTCACCAGCGTGACCATAAACGCCTCCCCCCCTGCCAGATCAGCATTATTGATTCCCCGGCCCGCTTTGGTATCATAAGCTGCCAGAAGGGGATTTACCCCATCATCAATACCCGCACTGTTGGAATAGAGAGTCGGCCCATGCAACGTAACTGCATTATTAATAGGATTATTATACTGACTGTCATTAACAACCCCAAATTTTGAGACCCTATCTAACTGGACCGAATCCGCGCTCGGTACAAGATCGGCATCCTTCAATGCCTGCATAGCGTTTTCTGCCATCGTACTGGAAGGGAAGAAGCCCAATATACTATGCTCATTTTTATCTAACTCCATTTAAGTCGCCCCCATTACTTTTTATTAATTTGGTAGATTAGGGGTGTTTTTATGCGGGTTATTTTGCCGAAATAACCAATAGGACTGATTTTGGATGGATGACAGATTATCGTCATGCAGGTAAGTTATGATTACGTTAATGATAATCTTGCAGGAAAATAATGTTATATATAGAAAGATTATATAAGAAGAGGAAAAATGGGGTGGGAGTGAAACAATGCGTATAACGATTGAGTTGCATAGTGATAAGGAATTAATTTTACCTATCCATTATAACCATATATTGCAGGGATTCCTGTATAGAAACCTAACAGATAAGGATTATCGTACCTTTCTCCATGATAAAGGCTACCAGTTAGGTGACAAAAACTTCAAGCTTTTTACTTATTCCCGCTTACTGGGCAAGTTCCGGATGTTGAAGGATGCCGGCCAAATAGCATTTTCATCACCTTGCAAACTGGTGGTTGCCGCCGGAGTGGAGCAATTTATTACTGACCTGGCTGAAACCCTAATCAAATCAGACCGTTGTTTCCTGGGCGATATTCCGGTGGAAATAAAAAGCATATCGGTACATAAGAAGTTCACACCTTCTGATAAGGTGCAAATAAAGATGTTATCGCCAATAGTTGCCCACAGAACAATTCTGGAGGGAGACAAAAAACGAACCGATTATTATTCTCCCTGGCAAAAAGAGTTCGGTCAACTGGTAACCAGCAATCTGCTAAAAAAATATCAGATCCTTTATGGAGAAATACCCGAGCCAATTGATTTTCGGGTAATTCCGAATGGCAACCAGGAAGCCAGGTTTGCCAGGATAATAAACTATAAGGACTTTTTCATCAAAGCCTATGCGGGAATATACTGGCTGAAAGGCAACCCCGACCTGATTGAAGTTGCCTATAATACTGGCCTGGGTTCCAAAAACTCGCAGGGGTTTGGATGCTGGGAGGTGGTGGGGTAGGGAAAGATGAAAATTTGAATATATTCCCTGCTCAGAATTATAACAGATGCACATGACCTGTTCAAAAAGATTATGGGAGGTGAAATTAAATGAATTTACCGTTATTGACGGCCAAGATTGGTGAAGCATGCGCTGACGAGGATATGTTTAGTGTACTGTATCAAGAGCCCAAGCTTAATATAGACGAGGATAACCGCCAATATATTGTCTTTATGGTTTTTGACTTAAGAAAAAATGAAATTAGTTTTGAAGATATGCAGCCATACAACAGTGAAGCAGTCAGACGATACAAATATTTCGGCAACAATAAAGCTGCTGCCACCCAATTTCATGTGGTAAGAGAAGATGGAAATTTTTCTTACTTCATGGGATTGTGGAAAAATCTTCGTACTTTATTGGAGGCACATAAACTAAATAAATTATCAAGCCAACTATTGGAGTTGATTAAGGCTGGTTTAATAGATGCAGATACCGGCTGGCTGGTTCCAGAAAAAATGACCTATGCAATTCAAAATAAAGATCTTGAATTGAAATATGATGGGGAGAAAAAAAGGTTTCTTCACAAAACCAACGTCCGAACAGAAAATATCACCATGGAAGCACTGGTTAGAAGAGCAGTTGGTGGTACCAACAAAGATCAAACTGTGCTTCTAATACCGCAAATTAAGAAAAAGGTTGGAGAACCTATTGAAATTTCTAACCATGAAGATTATTTGGAGTTAATAAAACGGGTCCATAAGCTGGAGGAAGAAAGTAGTGAAACGTCTGAAAAAACCAAAAAAAAGACAGTTATCACGCCTGAAGCCTGCTATATATGCGGCAAAAAAAAAGATGGTTTAGGTTGTGCGGATTACTCAACCAAATTTAGAAGAGATGGCATTAATAAAGTCTTTACTACTACTACCATTAACTATGCTCAGAAAATCGAAAAAGAAGGACATGAGCATAATTATAGTTTTTGCAAAGACTGTTTTGATAACCTGCGCCAGGGGGAAAAAGTTGTATTAAATCGTTTGACCACTCGTCTTGTGGGAGAGAGAACATTTATTCTCCCGGAAGGACTATTAAAGGACTTCGATTATAAAAATATTTATGAAATCAAACAGGAAATTGATTTTGTATTTAAATCCAGAGATGCTGAGAGTTGGATAAGTGGGATTGAGGCAGAAACTCGATTCCTACAGTTGGGGTGTTTTAATCTGAATTTTTTTATTTCTGATACGGATGGAAATTCAGTAACAGTTTTGCAGACCATCAGCGATGTCAATAATAGATTCTTGATGGAAATAGTTGAAGCCTTTAAAAAATCTTTGACGATGGTAACGGAACACATAAAATATTTCTCTTTGGGCAGCATTTATCGCGTTATCCCGGTGAAGAGTACGAAGAAGGGCAATCAGACCAAACAGGTAGATGCAGGTCGGGTATTATCACTTTATAAAAGTATTTTAAAACGGGAAAAAGTGAGAACTGATTTATTATATCGCTATGCACTGGATGCACTAGATAAAGGCTTAAAACAACTAGCAGGCAGCGAGATACGGAATTATTTCAATTTGGAATTGAAAAGATTCACTGCAGGTAAAGAAGATTACTATATAAAAAAAATAATGTTTTCCTATATAGTAATCTTGCAGGCTATGCAGGAAATAGGTGTTTTAAGCGAGCTAATATTTGAGAATTTTCAAGAGGGGGAATGCAAGGTTATGGATGAGAGACTACGGCAAGATGAATGTCCAGAGAGCATATGGGATGCGGAAATATTTTTGGAAAATCAGCGTTTTACAAGCGAAGCCAGAGCCTTATTCTATCTGGGTTTGATTATGAAAAGGGTCGCTATTGCGCAGTCTTCCAAGGGACATAAAAACAAACCTATCCTTAAAAAAGTTAACTTTCAGGGTATGAGCCAGAAAGACATTTTACGGTTTTATGAGGATGTGGTTGAAAAACTACGGCAGTACAACAAAATCAACTTCTATACAGAATGGCTGATGAACCGTTTTCATTACTATATGGGGTCTGCCTTGACCCAGGGAGAATGGCATTTAAACGAGCATGCCAATGTGTTTTTTATTATGGCGGGCTATGCTTTCCAGGTTGGCAAAAAGTCTTCGCCGGATTTGAGCAATGAAGAACAAAAAACTGTGGAAGACGAGAATACTAATATTTCAGCGGAGGAGGACGAGAATAATGGCGATAGTGCGGAATAACAGTGAATTTATTTTTGGCTTTGAGGCTATTATGACTAATGTGAATGGAGATCCGGATCAGGAAAATAAACCGCGCATGGACTATGAAACCATGACTGCCTTAGTGAGCGATGCCCGGAGGAAGAGGGATATACGGGATTTTTTAAAGAATAAGGGTTATAACATTTTTGTGGATGTTCTGGCTGATCAAAAAGTTCCCATGGATAAAATGCTGGCCGCAGTCTTAAAAGACTTCATGAGTAAGCCGGAGAGAATCGAATTAATCAAAGCTGAACAGGAATTTCTTCGTGATAATTGGCTGGTTGACGAAAAGTGGGCTGATATCTATGGTGAATTAAAAAAACTGGCTAAAGAGAAGAAGACGAAAGAACAGGCAGCGGCCTTTAACAATGCATTGTTCACAGAGATTATTAAACAAAAGTTAATTGATATTCGTTTGTTTGGCAGTGCTATGGCCGTAGAGGGATTTTCCAAAACTTATACTGGAGCAGTACAGATTACCTGGGGATATTCTTTACATCCGGTGGATTTGGTGGAATCAAACAGCATTACGTCTATCATGAACGACGATAGTTCTACTTTTGGCAAGAAATATAAATTGTATTATGGCCATTTTGCACATTACGGAACTATCAATAAATACGCGGCTAAGCTTACGGGGATGACTGAGGAGGATCACCAGGTCTTTTGTAAAGCTTTGGTGCAGAGCATGCATAATAATCAAACGGATAGTAAGCAGGGACAAACTCCGCAATACTTCCTCGAGATTATTTATAAGCCTGAATTTGACGGGTACTTAGGTGACCTTAGGCGTTTTGTCACAATAAGTGATGATAAAGAAAATGTGCGCCGGTGGTCAGATATTAAAGTAGATTTTACTGAATTGGACGCGAAGATAAAGATAATGCAAGATAAAGGCTTTGTGGAAGAGGTTAGAGCCTGGATACATCCTAGCGTAGATATTGCTCAAATGATATACTTTCCTGAACATAAACCAATAGAATTATTGGCTCCTATTCTTTAGGAAGGGTGAAGTTTATGGATATTCTAGCTTTTCATCTGCGGGGGAAAATGGCTCATTTTCGCAAATACTATTCTAATTCTTCTGCCTTAAGCTATTGGGTGCCGCCGCGTACGACGATAACCGGGATTATTGCGGGATTATTGGGTATGGAACGCGATTCATATTATGAGCAATTCTCATTACATGAATGTAAGGTAGCTCTAGCCTTATGTTCACCATTAAAAAAAACTATGCAGAAGATGAATTTGCTCATGATTAAGAGTTCTAACGACTTGAATGGTTCGGCTGATTATCATTCTCAGACCGCTACTGAGTTTATCATACCTATGGATTTGGTGAACGGATATCTTGATTATAGGGTTTTTATACACCATAAAAACATAGCAATACAGACTGATTTATGTAAACTTTTATCACCGGACAATCAATCCTTTTATTGCAGTAAAGGCATAGCCTTTGCCTTGGGCAGTGCACAAAATTTGGGCTGGATTGAAACAGATAGAGTATATCAAGGTGAACCTCTGCCTGGAGCTGAAGAAAAATGTCATATTTCAACCGTGGTAGCGGTTAGAGACCTAACTCATTTGGAGCTGGTAACAGACATAACCCATAGTTATCTAAAAGAGGATCTGCCTTTAGAATTTGACAGTAGACGTAATTTGACTGCTAAGGGCAAAGGGGAGTTTATCATTAATGCTAATGGTACAGGAATTTGGGGCAGCGCTGACAAGTTGGTTCAGTTGGATAATGGCGAAGTGATTGCCTGGATGCAATAAAATGGAGAAATATAAAGTGTATTGGGCACATTATAATAAAAAGATAAAACAGAGGTTACCTGAGCATTTAGAGCTTGTAAGCAGGGGATGCCGAGCAGCAGTATCCGAATATATTGATTTTGAAGGCATAAATGCTCAGCAGTTCGAAAACCTAGTAGTGCCGTGCGGAAGATACCATGACCTGGGCAAATATACTGAATATTTTCAGGATTATATGCTTAAAGGGCAAGATTCTGCTGATAAAGACCATGCACATATATCGGCTTTATTTGTCTATAATTTGCTAAATGCCAACCAAGACAGTCAAAGTAATATGGTATTGATTAGTAAATATTTGTGCTATCTTGCAGTACGTTTACATCACGGAAATCTGCGGGTTCATGGGTTGAATATGAACCCGCAGGATATGAGTAAAAATTTGCAAAACAAACAAAAGAACCTATTGAAAAATGCAGAAAAGATATTAAAAGAATTCCCCGATAGGTTCAGCATGCAAGACTTTAAAGACTTATTAATTTTAGAGAATAGCGTATTGGAAAGCATTTGCGATATTCCACACCATTTAAAAAGTGCTAGGTGTAAAAATGCTCAATGGTTTTTCTTCCTGATTTTATTGTTTTCTATATTGATTGACCAGGATAAGCTGGATTCAGCGCAAATTGGTGCAAGAGAAAGAAAACAAATTAGCCCGGATAGGATTCCTGCATATCTTGCGGATAAAAATAAAGGGCAGGATGGAGAATTAGATAAGAAAAGAGAAGATGCAAGAAGAGAAATTATGGAAGTTCTGACCAAAATGACTGATCGGGAAATATTGGATAATAGGATATATACATTAACTGCCCCTACCGGCATTGGAAAAACCTTAGCCTCTTTGCAAGCTGCTGCTTATTTATCACAGAGGTTAAAGGGGTTGGGGTTAACCAAAATACCTAAAGTAATTACGGCTATACCCTTTGTTAACATAATTGAACAAAGTTTAGAGGATTACCGAAAAATATGTGGTGAAGATGTAAGGCTACTAGCACATTACCATCTAGGGCAAGTGGAAAATCATTTGGATATGAACAGGCCATTGGAAAAGGTGCTGTTAGAAACGGAAGCATGGGAAGCAGATGTAGTAATGACTACTTATGTACAGCTATTTCAATCTTTGTTATCGGATCGTAATCGCAATCTCAAAAAAATCAACAAATTGGCTGGCAGCGTTGTGATTATGGATGAGGTGCAGGCATTGCCGGATAAGTATATGTCTTTAATCGGAGCTGTTATAAGAAGGCTATCAATACATTATGGTACCAGATTCATTTTGATGACAGCAACACAACCTAAAATAATGCAGTTTGCGGATTTACTTAAAGATAATATAAGCAACTGTAAACCGACCATTGAGTTATTGTCCCACAATGATACTTATTTTGCCAAATTAAGAAGAACCCAGTTTGTTTCCTTAATTGAGAACAAACCGATAAGTGAAGATCAGTTTTTGGAGGATTTTCAGTCAAAATACAAAGAAAAACAAGCTGCTTTAATAGTGGTCAATACCATTAAAAGAAGCCTGGATCTTTACGGAAAGCTACGAGATAAATATCCACGGCGGATTTTATATTTATCAACGAATATCTTACCAATAGCAAGAAAGAAGGTCATAAAGCGAGCCAAGCGGTATTTGAAATGGAAGATCCCTTTCATATTGGTATCTACTCAGACTATTGAAGCGGGAGTGGATTTGGATTTTGATATGGCCTTTCGTGATTTGGCGCCCTTACCATCGCTAATACAAACGGCAGGCCGAGTAAATCGAAATAACAGCAAAGAAGAGAATTCACCTGTTTATATAACTGAAATAGCGAATGATTGCGGGTTGGTTTATGGGACTGATCAAAAGAATAGAATCAAAGCTATTTTCTCAAATAAAGCTGTAATTTGCGAAGAAGAATATCGTGAGTTGGTGAATGACTATTATTCTAAATTACTGAAACAAGGTTTATCGGACGAATCTAAAGAAATATGGGAAAAAGGCATAGTCGAACTTGATTTTGAATATATCAACAAGTTTGAGTTAATAAAGAGAACCAATGAAATAGCAGATGTTTTTGTTGAATATGATGATACCGCCACTAAGTTAGCCGATCAATATATCAATTTAAGACGACAATTAAGCAAGGTTGATAAAGAAGAATATTTTGCTGTCAAAGCGAGCCTGCAAAACACTATGGCGGCCATGCAACAATACTTTTTATCCATTCGCGTAAAGCGCATTGTTGGCAATAGACCACTTCTATTTGAAAATCGTTCTTGTGGTGAAGTAAAAAGCGATTTTTTCTGGATACCAAGAGAACAAATCGATTTATATTATAATGACAAAACTGGTTTCATGGACGAAGGTGGAGCTTATATATATTAGATTCTGAAGACTGAAAGGAGGTATTATATCATGGAAAAAAGCAGGTTTACAGTTATTATCGAAAAGGATGAAGATGGTTTATATGTAGCCAGTGTACCAGCTTTGCCCGGATGTCATACTCAGGCCAAGGATTTGGATGAATTGGATGAACGAATAAAAGAGGCTATTATATTGTGCCTGGAGGTTAATGAATCAGAAAACGAGTATAAAACCAGTTTTGTGGGGGCTCATGAAGTTGAGGTTGCTATATGAGTAAGTTGCCTGTCATATCAGCTCGGGAACTAGAGCTGATATGATTTCATTTAGGATTTAAACGAAAAAGACAGGTAGGCAGCCACGCATTCGTTCAACATAGCGATGGACGAGCCACCGTAGTTCGCTGCCACGCCGGCGAAAATATTGGTCGTGGCCTGCTTCGAAAGATATTACGCGATGTTCAAGTTGAACCGGAAGAATACCTTGAATTAAGAAGGACGGTCTTATAAACACCATGGGGGGGATGGGAGTTTGGACTTTTCAGTTACCGGTACCCTTATCTGGTACTATTACATCTGCAAACGAGAAGTATGGCTAATGGCCCACCATTTGATAGCGGATCAAGATAATGAGAATTTGAAAATTGGGAAAATCGTTGGTGAAAATACCTATCCCCGTGATAAGAAAGAAATAGACTTGGGCAATGCCAGGATTGACCTGATTAGAACCGAAAATGGCGATCTCATAGTTGGGGAGGTAAAAAAGAGTTCCCGGTTTGTGAATAGTGCCTCGAAACAGCTTCTTTTTTATTTGCTACAATTAAAAGAAATGGGCATTAACGCCCGAGGAGAGCTTCTTATACCGGAAGAGAAAAAGAAAATCGAAGTAATCCTCAATGAAATAAGCGAAGCGGAAATAAGGGCAGCAATTAAAGACATAGAGATGATCGTAAACAAGGGTTTGGCACCTGAACCTGTAAAAAACAAGTGCTGTAAAAATTGCGCTTATAGTGAGTTCTGCTGGGCTTAGCCTGGTGACCATTGACTCTTGCCGGGAAAACGATTGAAGTGGTTTTAAGAAAAGGTGGGAGGGTATGAAGAAAACTATTTACGTGTTCAATGATGGTGAGTTCAAACGAAAGGATAACACCCTGTATTTTGAGACTGAAAATGGCAAGAAATATTTGCCGGTTGAAGATATTAAAGAAATCATTGTTTTCGGCGAGGTATCGTTAAATAAGAGATTTTTGGAATTTCTCACCCAAAAGGAAATTATCATCCACTTCCTAAACAGCTATGGTTATTATATCGGGTCTTTTTACCCGCGTGAACATCTTAATTCCGGCTATATGATACTGAAGCAGGCTGAATACTATATGGATGGCAATAAACGACTGCGCTTAGCTCAGCTATTTGTTCATGGAGCAGCGGCCAATATTATAAATGTATTGCGCTATTATGAAAACAGGGGAAAAGAGTTGGGCGTTGAGCTGGAACAAATAGCTATGCTGGTTAATAAAATTGATGGATGCCGAAATGTTGACGAATTGATGGCCATTGAGGGGAATATTAGAGAGGCTTATTATGCCGCTTTTAATACCATAATTGATAAGCCTGACTTTGTTTTTAGGGGCCGTAACCGTAGGCCGCCCCAGGACAGAATTAATGCCCTTATTAGTTTTGGGAATACCCTGGCTTATACGGCGGTTTTAAGTGAGATTTATAAAACCCATCTTGATCCCAGAATTGGATACTTACATACTACTAATTTCCGAAGATTTACTCTAAATCTTGATGTATCCGAGATATTTAAACCTATACTGGTGGACAGGCTTATATTTTCATTGTTGGGGAGGAATATGCTTAAGAATACCCATTTTGAAAACAAGTCCAATGGGATCTTAATGAATGACAAAGGACGAAAAATATTTGTGGAAGAATGGGAGAATAGGTTAAGGACCACAATAAAACATCGCGAACTGGGGAGAGAAGTCTCGTACCGAAGGCTTATCCGTATGGATTTATACAAGTTGGAAAAACATTTGATGACGGAGAAGGATTTCAAACCATTTGTGTCTCGCTGGTAGGGGGGATTTAGGCTGTTTGTTATACTAGTCTATGATGTAGGACAAAAGAGAGTTGGCAAGGTGCTAAAAACTTCTCGAAAGTACCTATATTGGGTGCAAAATTCTGTGTTGGAAGGGGAGATCAACGAGAGTAGTTTTAAAAAGCTGAAGATCGAACTGAAAAAAATTATAGATGAAGAGTATGACTCGGTAATGTTTTATACCTTTCGAACCACCAAGTACTCGGAAAGAGAAGTTATGGGCGTTAAGAAGGGTGGGGAAGATAACTTCCTTTAACATTATTTGTCGTCTATCAACAATAGGGTAAAAAAGCGGGGGTGGCGACGACTGAACCGAATTCTGATAAAATGGACTTGATGGCTACATTAGTAAGGATTTTACCGGATAGCAGCTTAATAGACTGGAGCCGCTATCCTTATATTAGTGGTTTTTGGACGGGTTTTTAGCGTACCTATGAGGAATTGAAACATGACGGTCTTTGCCCAGATGGCAAAGATGCAGGGGTGGTTTTTAGCGTACCTATG
>ENA-UOOK01003103-UOOK01003103.1-fermentation-metagenome-genome-assembly--contig:-NODE-3103-length-19280-cov-8.529519_pt1 | contig 19280 bp, 15 predicted proteins | sample MGYA00245777_ERZ724023 | MGnify/ENA primary metagenome ERZ724023 (study PRJEB28704, sample SAMN03018312) | fermentation metagenome | biome: anthropogenic terrestrial biome; feature: soil; material...
TTTTTTGTCTTGCTCTATTAAGTCCATAAGCATCTTTTCTATTTGATATAACTACGGTTATTCTTCCGTTGATTTTTCCATTCTCAATATTATCAATCAAAGACTGAAGGTTTGTTCCCGAACCTGAAATTAATACACCAATTTTTACCTGTGGCATATTTTAAGCCCGCCTTCCCTTTTAACTGTTTTTCCTATAATTACAGGGGTTTCACCGACACTTTTCAAATAGTCCAAAACATTATCCGCAATATTCTTATCCACAGCTAAAACAATGCCTATACCCATATTGAAAGTACCGTACATTTCATCAATATCAATATTTCCTTCTTTTTGCATCAGATTAAATATAGGCAGTACATTGATATTTTCTGTGTCAATATCTGCTGTTATGCCCTCAGGAAACATCCTTGGAATATTTTCGTAAAATCCTCCCCCTGTTATATTTGACAAACCTTTTATTTCAAATTTAGATAATAGGTCAAGTATCAGCTTCGGATAAATTCTTGTGGGAGTTAACAACTCTTCTCCCAAGGTGCAGCCTAATTCATCTACATATTGGTTTATATCATAATTCTTATGACTGAAAAAAACCTTTCGTACCAAGGAATATCCGTTACTATGAATTCCACTGGAAGGAATTCCAATTAGAACATCTCCCTCTATAATTTTTGAGCCGTCGATTATTTTCTTTTTATCAACAATTCCGACACAAAATCCTGCAATATCATATTCTCCGGTGCCGTAAAGCCCCGGCATTTCGGCAGTTTCTCCTCCTATTAATGCACAGCCTGCCTTAATACAGCCTTCCGATACGCCTTTAACAATACTTGCTGCTTTTTTTGGCTCTAATTTTCCTGTTGCTATATAATCCAAGAAAAACAAAGGCTTTGCGCCTTGGCATATAACATCATTTACACACATGGCAACGGCATCTTCTCCGATAGTGTCATGCTTGTCTGCCATAAATGCAACCATAAGTTTTGTTCCCACGCCGTCAGTTCCGGAAACTAATACCGGTTCTTCATATTCATCCTTGGCGAGCTCAAACATTCCGCCAAAGCCGCCTATATCTGACATTACACCTTTAATATGTGTTTTTTTAAAATAGTCTTTGATAAGCTTTACTGTTTCGTAACCTGAATTCACATCAACACCTGAATCTTTATAAGTCAGTTTTTGTTCCATACCGCCTCCTTATATGCCGTTGTTAGGTACTTCCATGGGGTAATTCCCGTTTAAACATGCCTTGCAGTAACCTGCAGTTGAACCTGTTGATTTAATTAAGCCTTCTAAACTCAAAAAATGTATGCTGTCAGCTTCTATATGTTCTTTTATTTCTTCTATAGTTTTATTTGCTCCTATCAATTTGCTTCTGTCAGGGGTATTTATGCCGAAGAAACAAGAATGTGTAACAGGAGGTGAAGCAATTCGCACATGAACTTCTTTTGCACCTGCTTCTTTTACCATTTTTACAATTTGTTTGGTTGTAGTTCCTCTCACTATACTGTCATCAACCATAACAACAATTTTATCCTTAACAATTTCCTTTAATATGCTGAGTTTTGTTTTGACTCCCCGCTCTCTTAAGCTTTGTTTAGGCTCTATAAAAGTCCTTTTTGCATATCTGTTTTTTATAATTCCAAGACCATATGGTATATTTAATTCTGCTGCATAACCTAAAGCAGCCGGTGTTCCCGAGTCAGGTACTGAAAATACCAAATCAGCTTTTACAGGTGCTTCCTTTGCTAATAATCTTCCTGAATTATATCTTGTCTCATAAACATTTACACCATCTAAATTGCTGTCCGGCCTTGCAAAATATACATGCTCAAATATACACAAATTTTGCTGGGCATATTTTGTGGTTTTTATGCTGTTTACGCCTTCTTCATTTATAACAACAATTTCGCCCGGCTCAATATCCCTTATGAATTCACCGCCCATTGCGGTAATTCCGCAGCTTTCCGAAGCAAGCAAATATCCGTCTTCTCTTTTTCCAAGACAAAGGGGTCTCAGTCCATAGTTATCCCTTACGCCGATAAGCTCCTTTTCTGTCATAAATACAAATGCATATGCTCCTTTTACGACCTCCATTGTAGTTTGTATTGATTTAACTATACTGACTCTGTAATGCCTTGAAACTAAATTGGCTACAACTTCAGAATCAGTAGAAGTTTGAAATATTACACCTTCATTTTCAAGTATATCTCTTAATGAATCAACATTAACCAGATTCCCGTTATGTGCTAATGCTATAGACCCTTCTTTATACCGTACTACCAAAGGCTGCGCATTTTGCTTTTCGCTCTCCCCATCGGTGGAATATCTGACATGTCCGATTGCAATATTACCTGACAATCTGTCTATTACGTCTTGTGTAAGAACATCGGCAACCAACCCCATATCCTTATGAAATTCAATCCTTTTACCGGTATGAATAGCAATGCCTGCACTTTCCTGACCTCTGTGCTGCAGTGCAAATAATCCGTAATATATGAGCTGGCTTGTAATATCCGGATTATTTGTATATACCCCTACAACTCCGCATTCCTCATGTAATTTATCTCCTTCTAAATGCATAATATCTCCTTTTTTAGGTATGGGGACACACCTCCCTATTTATGAAAGTCTCTGTTGGTAGGAGGAATGTCCCCAATCTTTTCATTTAATTTCTTGTCTTTTTCAAATACTTTTTCAGCCATTTGTTTTTTATAATCTAAAAATTTATGTCTCAGCTCTTCATATTTTACCGATAATATCTGTACAGCCAATAGAGCAGCATTTTCTGCAGCGTTTATACCTACTGTTGCAACCGGTACTCCCGGAGGCATCTGCACTATTGACAACAAAGCATCCATTCCGTCTAATTCAGATGACTTAATCGGAAGTCCTATTACCGGTACAGTTGTGCATCCTGCCAATACTCCCGGCAAATGGGCGGCTTTTCCTGCAGCAGCTATAATCAATTCATAACCGTTTTTATATGCGTTTCTTGCAAATTCCAAAGCTTCAAAGGGAGTTCTGTGGGCTGATATAACTCTTACATCAGTTTCTACTCCGAATTCTTTTAAAATTTTATAACCCTTTTCAACTACGGGAAAGTCTGAATCGCTTCCCATGACAATCGCTATTTTCATAAATACCTCCTTTATTTAAAGTATTTTACTCCCGATTCAAACAGCAGCTGCTCCTTGTTTCCGGGAATGTTTTTATATATATTTTCGTCAAGTCTTTCTGAATGCGCCATTTTGCCCAAGACTCTGCCGTCAGGGCTTGTTATGCCCTCTATTGCTTCCATGGAGCCGTTTGGATTGTAAAAGCCGTCATAGGTTGGAGCATTGCTTTCATCTACATATTGAGTAGCTATCTGACCGCTCTTTTTCAAATTCTCAATCCATTTTTCACTTGCTGCAAATCTTCCTTCGCCGCAAGACACAGGCAAGTTATGAATATCGCCGATACTGCACATGCTAAACCATGGGGACAGGTTACTTACTACCTTGGTTTTAACAAATGTTGATACATGCCTTCCAATTATATTATAAGATAAGGTTGGATAGTTTTCTCCCATCTCGGTAATTTCTCCGAAAGGTACCAGGCCTAATTTAATAAGTGCATTGAAACCGTCGCCTATACCTATAATCAAACCGTCTCTGTTTTTCAAAAGGTCAGTAACTGCATCCTTCAGCAATTCATTTCTGAATACTGCCGCAATAAACTTTCCTGAACCATCAGGTTCACCGCCTGCACTGAGCCCTCCGGGCAATGCAATAATTTGAGACTGTCTTATGCGTGAATTCATTTCTTGTATGGAATTCTTCACATCCTGTACTCTTAAGTTTTTAAACACGAATATATCTGCTTTAGCACCGGCTCTTTCAAAGGCTCTCTTAGTGTCGTATTCACAGTTTGTACCCGGGAATACCGGAATAAATACTCTTGGTCTTGCAATTGACATGGACGAGTTCGCAGTATTTTTAACGCTAAAACTATAGTTTTCAATCGTTCCGGCTCCGTCCTTTTTTACAGGAAATATATTGTTTAAAGGTTTTAGCCAATTATTTTTTATTTCTTCCAAGGATATACAAATATCATTAACTGAAATTACCTTTTCATTCGTTGTTTTACCTATTTCAATGCAGTCAATTAAATCTGTGAAATCATCTTCAACCTCTAAAATAATATCACCGTAGCTTGCGTCAAACCAATCATCACCGATTGTCAAATCACTTATAAACCCTGTATCATTTCCCAATGTCATTTTGCTTATGGCTGCGGCAATTCCACCGTATCCTACAGTGTGGGCACTTAAAACTTTTCCTGTTTTTATTGCTTCATGAATTGCAGTATACTTTATATTAATATCTTCAAAATCAGGAATATTATTTTCATGCTTTTTAATCTTTATTAATAAAACCTTGCTGTCTGCCTTTTTGAATTCAGGTGAAATAATATTTTTTACATCCGTTACAGCTACGGCAAAGCTTATTAATGCAGGCGGTACGTCAAGCTCCTTAAAGGTTCCGGACATGCTGTCCTTTCCTCCTATGGAAGGAATTTTAAGTTCATGCTGAACCTTGAATGCTCCCAACAAGGCGCTTAATGGTTTCCCCCATCTTTTCGGCTCCTTGTTCAGCTTTTCAAAATATTCCTGGAATGAAAGCCTTATATTTTTGTGTTCACCGCCCATTGCAACAATTTTAGCAACAGAGTGAATTACAGCATACATTGCTCCATGATAAGGGCTTTCCTTAGAAAGATAAGGGTCAAATCCATAAGTCATTAAAGAGCAGGTAGATGTAACTCCCTTTTCAACAGGAATTTTGGCAGCCATACCTTCTGCCGGCGTAAGCTGAGTCTTGCCTCCAAAGGGCACTATTACACTACCTGCTCCTATAGTTGAATCAAATATTTCAACCATTCCTTTTTGGCTTGCGACATTCAGCTCATTTAAATTTTCAAGCCATAATTCTCTTATATTGTCGCTTCCAAAACTTCTTTCGTACTTTGAGTTAACAGGTTCTGTAATTACAGCATTTGTCTTTTGCCTTACGCCGTTTGTATCCAAAAAGTCTCTGCCAATATCAAGTATCGTCTTGCCCCTCCATGTCATTTTTAGCCTTCTGTCATCAGTAACCTCTGCCACAACTGTTGACTCAAGATTTTCTTCTTGGGCATATTTATTAAATTCTTCAACATCCTCTTTTCTTATAACCACTGCCATTCTTTCCTGGGATTCGGATATTGCTAATTCCGTTCCGTCAAGTCCGTCATATTTTACTGTTACCATATCCAAGTTTATATTTAATCCGTCAGCTAATTCTCCTATGGCAACAGAAACTCCTCCGGCACCAAAATCATTGCATTTTTTTATAAGTATACTTGCTTCTTTTTTCCTGAATAATCTTTGGATGTTTCTTTCCATCGGAGCATTTCCTTTTGGCACTTCCATACCGATTAAAACAGTCGTTTCTTCTTCTGTCTGCTTCTTGGAAGAAGCTGTTGCTCCTCCCATACCATCCCTGCCTGTTCTTCCTCCCAAAAGTATTACAACATCACCTTTTATTGGTGTTTCTCTTATTACATTCTCCCGTGGTGCTGCAGCAATAACTGCACCTGCCTCCAACCTTTTGGCAACATAATCCGGATGATATATTTCATTTATATAGCCGGCTGTAAGTCCGATTTGATTTCCGTAAGAGCTGTACCCTTTGGCTGCTTCCGTTGTAATTTTTCTTTGAGGAAGCTTTCCGGGCAATGTATCCTCAATTTTTTGTTTAGGATCTGCACATCCGGTGATACGCATTGCCTGATATACATAGGAGCGTCCTGAAAGTGGGTCCCTTATGGCTCCTCCAAGGCAGGTGTTTGCTCCGCCAAAAGGCTCGATTTCTGTTGGATGGTTATGTGTTTCATTTTTGAACATTAACAGCCATTCTTCATTTATCCCGTCTTTTACCACATTTATAATGATACTGCATGCATTAATTTCTTCAGAAATCTCCAAGTCATCCAAAAGTCCTTTTTTTCTTAATTCCTTGGCACCTATGGTTGCCAAATCCATCAAGGTTATATCTCTCTTGCTTTCATAAACAAATTTCCTTACATTCAAATATTCATCATATACTGTTTTAACTTCTTCGGTAATTTTTCCTTTTTCAAATTCTATATTTTCTATTTGTGTAAAAAATGTTGTATGCCTGCAATGGTCAGACCAATAAGTATCTATTACTTTAATTTCGGTAATAGTAGGATTTCTTTTTTCTGTATTTTTAAAGTATTCCTGACAAAAAACCAAATCTTCAAAGCTCATTGCAAGGCCTGTGTCATTTCGATACTCTTCTAATTCTTTTTTAGATTTATTTATAAGCTCTACTGTTTCCACATCTTTAGCAGCCGGGCACTTATCTTCTAATGTATGAGGCTTAGTAAACTCTGCTTCTTTGGAATCAACAGGGTTAATAAGGTAATTCTTGATTTTTTCAATTTCTTCCTTGGATAGTCCTCCTTCAAGAATAAAAACTCTCGCATATTTAACAGTAGGTTTTTCTTTACCGGAAATGACTTGAATGCACTGGGCTGCAGAATCGGCTCTTTGGTCATATTGACCCGGCAAATATTCAACGGCAAAAACATGTCCTTTAAGCTCAACATTTTCAAAATAAACAGTATCCTGACTTGGATCTGAAAATACATTCGTTACGCTGCTTTTAAAATCATCTTCATCAATGTTTGAAACATCATACCTGTTCAATATCCTAAGGTTGTTTAATTTTTCAATATTTAAATTTTCCTTTAAGCTGTTTAATAGATTTAATGCTTCAGTGTTAAACCCTGCTATTTTTTCAACATATACCCTCTTTACATCAAAGCTCATAAATAACCCTTCCTTTTTTATTAATTTACAAAGACATAATAACAAAAATACAAACCCTTGTCAACGGTTTGTATAGTAATTTCAAGAATAAATTGATTTTACATTCGCCATAATACGAATGTATAATTAACTTTACCATCCTTCATTCGTACTATTATGAACCCGGTAAAATATTCCATCAGTATTGGGGCATACCAAAAAACAGTAACCATTAGAGAGAGACACTCTGTAAAGAAGTTATCTCCCTTCGGCTTTTGCAATCAGCCGGAATGATGAAATTGCAGGAATTCAAATCATTCGGAGGATTACGAAAATGTCAGAAGGCACTATCAAGTATTATAAGCACGGTGATTATCTGCTGCCGGATTTGAAAGTTCCCGAGGCGCCGCACATCATCGTATGGAGCAAACGCAAGCGAAAGTTTCTCCGTGAGCATCAGCACGGCATCTATGCCGGCATGCTACTGAGCGGAAGGCTGAACGCACACCTGGAAGAAATTAACTGACAGGCAGAAGCAATGTTTTCTCAGCTGGTGAAGTAAATATCCGATGCAGAAGGTATTACCGAACAGCTTAAAGCATAGGATCAGCTGCTTTGGGCGCAGCACATGAACAGTATCCGAAGCCGAGCTGCCGAGATTGTCAACGCTGAAGTGATCTACGCTCAAAAGATTATCCCGCTCATTTTCACGAAATAATGAGCGGGATTTTTCTGTGCAAATATTAATTTCAAAAGGGTTTTAAGGACACTATTCCTTAACAAGTGTCGAGTGATATCACTCGGCATTGCTTACGAGGATTAACACGATGCAAAGGTTTGTGTCCCGAGCATAGTTCGCTATTGGGGAAGAAAACGAACGAATTGAACCTAAAAATGCTCACCCCTACGGCAACATATTGCTTCGAAACGGGACATCATTTTGGGTTGTTGCTTGTTGAACAGATGTAGAATCATTGATTCCCAGAAAAGCCCTTTTATAATTCCAAGTTGGCAAAATACTGTTCTGCTGTAGAGGCGAAAGCAATGCTTGCTTTATTCATCATTCTTTCTTTTTTGCTAATCAACGCCAAATTCCAACTGGTATCACCATCTGAAATATCCAGCAAATGAATATTAGATGTATCAACACTATCCCAAACTGGCTGTGCTGTTAAGAATATTCCCCAATTGCGACTAACCATACTGGCAAGAAAATTGCAGTCAGAAGATGATAGGACAACATTCGGGGTAAAACCAGCTTTTTCGCAATTGCTCAGAAATTGCTTATGCAGAGAATAATCGTCACTCAATGTCAAAAATGGTTCATTACGAAGTTCTCGAAAAGAAATCCTTTTTCTATCTGCAAATAAATGTCCCTTTGGGACACCCAGCCGCATCTTTTGTTTTGCAATTTGAACTACATCGTATTTTGTATTATCAACTGGGAGCATTTTCATCGCAAAATCAATTTCCTGCGTATCCAAATACTTAAAACTTGCACCACCATACTTGTTTTCAATATGAATTGAAACATCCGGATAGCGATTGTGAAAAATGGAGAGCAAATCTCCTAAATAGATTTTACACATGACTGGAGCAGCAGCTATTGTAATCGTGCCTGTTACCTCTTTGTTGATGTTGCTCATGTTTTCCAACATCTTGTTATAGATTCCAATAAAATCTTGTACATAGCCATAAAAGCGCTTGCCATCATTCGTAAGACTCACTTTGCCTTGGCTATATTGAAAGAGGGTTACACCGAACTCTTTTTCAAGTTTTTGAATTGCCATGCTCAGTGTAGGTTGTGTAACAGAAAGTGTCTTTGCTGCTGTTGAATAATTGGCGCAATTTGCAATTTCCCAAAAGTAGAGAATTTGTTTTGTATCCATATAAAAAATCCTTTCCTATAAATTGTACTTATATTAAAACCAATTTTCGGTAATTTTGCAAAACATTTTTTCTATTTAAACGAATGAGGCGACAGAACTTTCCTCTGCCACCTCTTTAAGTTATATTCAAAAAGTGAATCTATGGATTTAGTTCTTATTCTCCCAATAGTTCATTGTCAAAGGGAAGGTTCTTACTCAGAAGCTCATAGCCGGTTTCCGTTACAAGAATATTTTGTTCCATGTGAGTGCCGCCAATTTCCGGGTGGTCGAACATCGTGATGCGAGGCTCAAGTGCCATAACCATTCCGGGACGCAGAACATAATCCACGCCCTTATTGATAGAAGGAGAGCCATGAAGGCCATAGCCGAGCTGATGACCGGTAGCAAACTTGTGTTCGTACTTTTCAAAGCCCATTTCACGAATAACGCGTCTTGCGGCAGCATCAACATCTGCACAGGTATTGCCAGGCTTAACAGTATTGAGAGCTTCCTGAAGCGCGAGGTAGTTGACCTTGTACATTTGCTTATGAATATCCTTAGGCTTTCCGGCACAGACAGAACGACCAACATCGCCAGTATAACCACGGTAAACGGAGCCAAGGTCAATGATAACCATTTCATCCTTTTCGATTACCTTATCGGTGGAAATACGCTCAAAAATGGCAGAATTAACACCGGAAGCGACATTCGTGACAAACGGAGTCATTTCACTGCCCATTGCTCTCATCTTGTACTCAGCATAAGCAGCAACTTCGTACTCCTTAACACCGGGCTTTACAAACTCAATTGCAGCGTTGCAACCTGCTACTGCAATATCTACAGCACGGCGCAGATGTTCAATCTCGGCAGGATGCTTTACAACAGTCAGATCAATCCAAATTTTGCTAATATCAACAAACTCAATTGAAGGGAACTCGTTGTGGAGTTGGAGGTACATCTCAAATGGGAGCAACTCTACTCCGACGCGACCGCTGTTGATACCATAGTCTTTGAAAATCTTAACGACCTCATCACCCCACTTGGAAAAGCCAGGAAGCTTGCGATGATCCTGAATATCGGAACGAATCTGAATGCGATAATTATCACTGCCGGAAGTATGTCCGACAACAGCGTCTTTTCCCTTAGGAATCACTGAGAGATACTCCGGTTCGTAAAATGGGCGATAGCCCTTGCAGTAAAAGTCTGTTGCATAGCGGACAGTCTCAGCTTTTAAAAGAAGAATTGCATCAAGACCATTCTCTTCCATTGCTTTTTGAATCTTCTCTTTCTTTGCCTTGTGAAGCTCGTCACCGCCATAGTAAGAGGGATCCTCTTTCCACATTTCCATTTTTATTTCCATTTTTTATCTTCTCCTTAATGATAAATTAAAAATCAATTTTCAAACTTTTTCTTCACAATCGGTGCTACATATGGCCACACAACGCTAAACAGAATAACGATAACCAAGATTAAAGACACCGGACGAGTGAAAAAAGCTTGCAGCAGTTCATCACCAAACAGCTGCTTCGCGCGAATCAACTGGTTATCCGCAATTCCGCCCAAGACGATACCCAAAACCATACCAGACAGAGAGTAGTCAAACTGTTTCATCAGATAGCCAACAAGACCAAATACAAACATCAGAAACACATCAAACATCTGATTGCGGCAGGCAAACGAACCCGCGACGCAGAAAACCATGATGCTCGGTGCCAGAATCTTAGTGGGGATATCCAGCAGATTCGTAAGGCTATAACCTGCGCCTATTGCCATTACAAGCATAACAACCTGAGACAGAATTGCAGCAACAATGAGAACATATACAAGAGGCATCTGGTCGCGAACCAATGTTGGGCCGGGAATTAGACCCTGAATGCTCAATGCGCCAAGAAGAATCGCGCATGTTGAGCTGCCGGGAACGCCAAGAGCAAATGTCGTCATCAATGCACCGCCTGTGCATGCATTGTTGGAGGTCTCCGGGGCAACGATTCCCTCCGGGTGTCCCGTTCCAAATTCATCGCCGTGTTTTGACGATTTCTTTGTCATGCCATATGCGGTAAAAGCTGCAACAGTTCCTCCAGCTGCCGGAATAGCACCAATAATCATGCCGGTTATTGCACTTGTCAGCATCGTTCTTGGATATTGAAATGCCATTTTCATGCCGCGCAGGATGCGGCGAATGCTGGTTTTTGTCTGCACATCACGATTGACAATGAACTCCTTGCCCACCATGCCAAACAGCTCAGACATTGCGAAGAATCCAATAATCGCAGGAACCGTCTGTATACCGTCAGCAACGTATATTGAGCCGAATGTAGCACGCCATTCACCGGTAGGAGTGATACCAATTGTGCCAATTAGAAGCCCGATAAAGCCAGATAACAATGTCTTCGGAACATTCGCAGACGAGGAAAGAACAGCCAAAATGCTGACGCCCATCATAGCAATCAAGAACATCTCTGTCGGTCCGATTTTAATTGCAAGCCGTGCAATAGGTACCATGGCAAACAACATAAAGATGTAACTGAATAAGCCACCGAAGCAAGAAGATGCAAAAGCAATGCCTAATGCCTCGCATCCATTTCCCTTCAAGGTCATCTTATAACCGTCAAAGGTAGTTGCAGATGATTCCGGTGCACCTGGGGTATTAATTAAAATAGCCGTGATGCTGCCACCATAAATCGTAGCAATGTAAACGGAAATCAAGAAAACCATGGCATTGACTTTATTCAATGCAAAAGTCACCGGCAACAGAATTCCGGTCGCCATGCTGGAAGTAAAACCAGGAATTGCACCAACAACAATTCCGATGGCAGTACCTAAGATGATCCACATCCAAACATTGACACTGCCGAGCACAGATAGTGCGTTGCCACAATAGTTAATAATCTCACTCATAGCTTTCACCTCATTTCGGAAATGACAGCAGCCCCATTGGCAGCGGCACTTCCAACCATGTCTTAAACACAAGAAATACAAACGCATCAACAAATGCAGGAACCAATACCAGCACGAGTTTTTTGCGCATTCCGAGAATTAGCATAGCCAACAGTAAGTATACAAAGATTGAAATAACAAACCCAACCGGCTTGTAGAAAATCAGCATAACAAGCGTCAGTGCTAGGAACAAAAGAAGCTTTTTTGTAATACCAAAGTTAATTTCTTCACCGTCATGCTGCAATTCATTCAATTCCTTAGATACATGGATTCCCTGTATAAAAGACATAATGCTAAAAATAGCGATTCCAATCAGCAGAAACATGGGGAACATCATAGCAGTGGCGGAGAGTTTTCTGGCAGAATACCAGTAAGCAAAAGCGAAAATATCGAAAATTAGCGTGACGGTAAGTTCCCTCTTTATCTCTATTACACCGTTCTTCAGCGTAATTCTAAACATGATAAACCTCCTTCGAAAAAAGTGGATGTCGCCAAATCAAAAATGTTTCTATCTTACTTGAACATGGGAGCAATGATATTCTTTACTTCATCAGCCATGGAAACAAGCTTATCGGAATACTTTGCACCGGACTCAAGAACACAGGAAGCGTAAAGGTTGCCGTCCTTGAGCATCTGAATGTAGTCATCATTCTGAGCAACTGCCTCAAAAGCAGCAATCAGCTTCTCATAGCGTTCGGGATACTTCTCAACGAATTCCTTAGAGACAAAGTAGCAACCCATTCTAGCCTGGAACTCATCAGTGGGCATCTGGACATTGTAAGCCTTCAGCTGTTCGTTAAAGGAAACGGCATCAGGCCAAACAGCGTTGGTTACAGGGGATCCAATGCCGAGAGCTTTTGCTTCGGGCACGATATCAACGCGAGCAGCTGCATCACCGAAGATAACATCGACATGACCACCAAGCAGAGCGGCAGAAGCATCAGAACCGCCATCGAAGGAAACCTGTTTAATGTCGAGGTCAAGATTGTTCGCAAGCCACATGGCAGTTGCCTGCTGTCCACCACCGGCAGCAAAACCAACAGAAAGCTTTCCAGGATTTGCCTTGGCTGCATCAATGAAATCAGCAAGAGTGTTGTAGGGACTGTTGTTCAGTGCGAGCATGACAATGGGGTCATAGGATTCAACCCAAACAGGAACCAGCGTGTCATAGTCATAAGTGGTCTGCTGAAGAGCAACGGTATAGTAGACGCCGGGAACATTAACGGCTAACAGGTTGTAACCATCCTGTTCCTTTGCCAAGAAAGCTTCTGTGGCAATTTGTCCGGATGCGCCGCCCTGGTTTTCAACGATAACATTGACACCAAGCTCGTCCTGAAGATACGGTTGGACAATACGAGCCAGCTTATCCGAGGAACCGCCAGCACTATAGGCGACGATAATCGTAATATTGTCATTGGGAAAATTGTCTGTAGCATCAACTTCCTGGGTCGATACTTCGTCTGTCGAGTCCTTTTCACTGCAAGCGGAAAGAGAAAGGATCATTACGAGTGCAAGTAGTAGTGTTAAATACTTTTTCATTTTATTTTTCTCCTTTATTATTTTTTATTTTTCTGGTTGTTACCAGTAAAATCCTTAGTGATTTGCACAGAAAGCAACAATGCGTGCAATGGCCTCGTCAATATCTTCGTCTGTAATGCCTCGATATGTTACAAGTCGGATTGCATCGTCAGTGATATAGTGACCACGGATGCAGGCTTCCTCCTCCAGTGCTTTAAGCCATGCTTTTCCCTTTAGATTACCAAGAAGATTCACTTTGACAATGTTGGTCTGGCAGGTATCCAAATCAACAGAAATATTATGTGCATCTTTAATGCCCATTGCAAGTCTGTGTGCTCTTGCATTGTCCTCAGAGAGGCGTGCAGAGAGGTTTTTAATCGCATACATTCCGGCTCCGGCAAGAAGTCCGATCTGTCGGCACTGTCCACCCAAAATCTTTCTGGTGTTACGTGCAGCAGTAATAAATTTTTCCGAACCAACCAGGAATGAACCAATCGGTGCAGAAAGGCCTTTGGATACGCAGAACTGTACGCTGTCAATACCTGCAGTCAGGTCAGCAACGCTCATATTAAGCGCTGCAGCAGCATTGAAAATTCGAGCACCATCCATATGAGTTTTTACATGATAGCGTTCACAAATAACCAGAATTTTCTCAATATTCTCGCGCATAACGCAGCATCCGCCATCAAAGTTATAGCTGTTTTCCAAACACACAAGCTTAATATCGCCGGTTGCAAGCGTTTCTTCCAGTTGTTTAAAATCATATACTCCACGTGTGTGATCAAGCAGAACCGGGACGATACCGCAAAAATCCGGATTAAAAATCCCTTTTTCTGCTTTGTACATGTGCATGTTCTCTGCAGTAACTACCTTATCGCCGCGCTTGCAATGAGTAGCTAAGCAAACCATATTACCCATCGTACCAGAAGTCACATAAAGGGCATCCTCTCGACCGAACACCTTGGCAGCATATGCTTCTGCCTCGGCGGCGGTAGGATCTTCGCCTTTAGTTCCTTTTGCACGCCCATCATCACCGACGGGGACAGAAATCATGTATTCCAACATCTCTTTTGTAGGCAGAGTAACCGTATCACTACGCAAATCAATTACTTTCATTTTTATCCTCCTTTAATCCTCCTTTAATCCTCCTTTAATCCTCCTTTAATCCTTCTTTTATTTACTTTTATTTACTACAAAAACCTCTTGTAATATATTTGATTGTATTATATCATAGATATAAATATTGTCAATAGAGATCATAAATGATTTTTATCAATAGAAATCACCCTCAATGCACATTGTAATGCAACATTATATTCTATTTTAACTTGTTTGCTTTAACCATAAATAGGGCTTTTAAAAGAAGGTTGTACAAATGGTGAGGGGCACAATCGACTTTACTCAGGGTTAAATTGCAAAAAAGATATTCCTGTTTGCGATACCAATTGCAGTAGGGGAAGCCCTGCAAAATCTCTATAGTAACGGTAACGCATTAATTGTCAGAAATTATGTAAGCAAATATTTTCCTATGCTATCAAGTAGTATATGTCGCCGCTTCTCTGTTTTTAGCAATTTACTATTTTTTCGTTCGACAACGGCTAATTGAAATCTAAAAAGAAGTGAGTGTTAAATATGAAAAAAGCTGACTGTACAAAAATCGAATTAATCTCTCAAGAAGGCCATACTACCACAGATAATGTGCTAATTCTATTTATTGTCTTTTTACTTATAAATCTCAGCATTATCGTCTTTTCTTGTATCACTCTTGGTACTTGTTCTGACTGCTTGGTGGTGAAAATATGACTTGCTTAATTATTGCTATAAATTGTGTGCATCCAATTTTTCTTAATTTTCTTGTTGGGTACTTTGCACGACGCCTTAATGTCGTTTCTTACAAAGTTTATCCAGCAATGAATCACTTTGCCTTTTCTATTCTTATTCCCATACTCGTATTTTGCAATATTTATCATTCGGATTTTTCTGCAAGTTTTCCAATAAGTCTAATGTTGTATACAATTTGTGCAACAATAGTTACATTTATTATTTCTTACCTTATTATCCCTTGCTTTGTTTCAGATTGCAAAAGGCAAAGTGCACACCTTCAAAATGCGTTTCGATCTAATATCGGAATCATTGCTCTCTCCTTAGCCGAAACAATGATAAGCTCGAATTCAATAGGGTATTTTATTATCGTTGTGTCTGTGTTAACTCCGATATATAATGTTTTAGCGATACTCGCATTTGGTATTTACAACCAACAAGAAATACGATTATCTGCAATTGTGAAGAGGATAATTAAAAATCCAATATTAATTGGGACAATCGCTGGCGCAACATTTTTGCTTTTCCGTATTAAAATTCCTATTAGCATTGATTCTGCGCTTGGAACCCTTGGAAAGGCTGGAATAACACTAACCTTGATTACAATGGGGGCAGAACTGCGTTTTTCAGATTTCCTGTTAGAAAAGAAAAGTGTAATCATTGGTATTTTTGTACGGCTCTTTTTAGTTCCAGGCATCCTCACCCTTTGTGCAGTATGTCTTGGATTTCGTGATGATAATTTAGCAACAATAATGCTGATTTTTGCAGCTCCCATTGCAACGACCGCATACTCCATGGCACGAGTCTATGACAGTGACTATGAATTAATTGGTCAGCTAGTTATTTCGGAATCTTTTTTAGGATGCTTCTCCTATCTATTCTGGATTTTCCTTTTGAAGTCGACATCTTTGATATAAAACATTTTGAAAATATTATTTTTTATTTGTGTGGATTGATTTTTTACAAATATGTGTATTTCTGCCAGTCATTTACCCGAGCCCGTTATTAGCACTCGTACCATAAGAATAGTTCAACAATTAAATCATCATACTTACGTGTCCACAAGTTCGCTTTTTGTTGAGAAAAATGACAATTAAAATCTCGTTATGCCAGGTATGTCATTCTATATGTGATATTATCATGGCGTGGCGGTTTGTAAAAGTGTGCGAAAGAACACCATGAGCATAATGAAAAGACTAATCTTCAAAATGCAACTGGAGCAATTCTCGCAAGTAACGCCTATGCTGTAGCACAGACACTTTTCAGGGTAAAATTGCTCCCTGATACCCCCCTTGCTCCTCCGATAATTGCACCAACTACATTCATCCTCCCGTGCTGCCATTTTGGCAGCACGGGTTTCTCTATACTGCCAAAATGCTACTAAAAAAGAATCTTGCTCTCTTGACTTATATAGAACCTTTGTTTTATAATAATGCAATAATTGGAAGGAGGCTTGATATGGCAGATGAATTGGTTGTGCAGCTGCGCGAAACATTGGAAGAGCAAAAGAGAGCACTTTGCAATGACCAAGGAGCAGTGCCTACGTTATTTCAAAAATATGTTCCTCATGGATTTCAAGACTGACATTGACGATACCACCTAAAATGTCTGCCAGCACTATTCTACCTCTGCAAACGAAACATTAGCAAAAATGACGGGACGTATTGCAGCGGAAAATATATGACTTTAAAGTGTTGAAGTTTCGGCTTTGACATGATAGTATCATTTCACCTGTAATTCCTATCATATCTGGCTGGGAAAGGAGCATGATGAAAAAGCAATCAGGTTCAAATTGTTGATATTTAATACAAGGGCATAGGTATAATTCGCGGGTTTTCACCGGAAGAAATGTAAGAAGCATTTCTGGAGGGCGAAAAGCACAGAAAATGCGAAAACCCGACGCAGTACGAGAACTGCTTCGGGTTCTGCTGAAATCAAAATTGTTTACAAGAGCCCCCAAGGTATAATAATTTCATTTCCTTCGGTGGTGCGTCTTGCCATTTTTACTACATAATAGTTCTTGCTGTTTTTATCACATTCAGGAAAATACTCATCAGCAGGGTACTGGCGTTCATTTGTAAACACGGTTCCTGCAACTCCGTTCCAGAGTTCATAGCCATATAAGCTCAAGTTGATAAAAGTTGCAAATCCCGTTTGTGTGTTATTGATACCATATACAATTAAAAAATCATTATCGTTAGCTAATTTGAAACTTTCCTTTTTAACATAGATTGTATCTCTGTTATCAACCCAAACATTAACATCCTGTAATATACCCTCATAGTTATCAAGTATTGCGAGATTTAAATCCAAATCTATGACATCATATTCAGGATTTCTGTATTTACTGATAATTTGATTTCTCAGATAATCCAGCATATTCCTTGCTCTAGGAATTACCTGAAATTCAGCAGAACAGGTTTCCTTTACTTTAAGTCTCGGTATAGACCAGGGGTGTGAAGTAGCATATGGCTTTTTGGGTGTAATGCGTAACACTGTAAAGTATTTATCTATGTTATAAATATAATCCCAGCCTACATCCGAATTTTGAAAAATGTTAGCCCTCATGATAAAGGAAAAGTGATCTTTTCCCTTTTCAAGTCCCATATTGACCAGATCTATAGGAATATTATCATTATTCATAATACCGGGGCTAAAGCCGGAATCTTTCAAAGCATCACGCATGTTCTTATTTATTCTTTTGTCGGCAGTGGTAATGATAATTGTTGTTGTGTCAAAAGGGTTTCCGGGGGTTCCATAGGGAGTATTATCAGTCCAGATAAAGTGTTACTCTGATCACCCATACTGGCGCCTATAAAGTGGTATAAACCTGTGCAGAAGTCGCCGTCTGTAACTGCATCCCGGTAGTCTTTTTCAGGTTTATTTTCAACTAAGGCCAGATAACTTATGCAAGAATAATAAACTGACGGCGGAGGTGATTGTCCAATCAGAACAATTGCTTCGTCCGGACGTAGCTTATAGTGCAGCCCAGACATAACAAAATCTAAATTAGGCGGGTAATTATTTGGGTTGTCAGGTTCATAGCCTTTTGGCGATTTCTGCCCGGGTGATGGCTTTTGATTTGGTGCCGGAGGAAGGAGACTGGTTACATATGGTGCTCCTACAATATTACCCAAAGCCGTGCTGGATTTACCTTCACTTACCTGCTTTAGTATATCTATATACTTTAGACTTCCTTTTTGCACAATAAAATCTTTTTTATCGTAAGCGTCAAATACGTATATCCTAAATAGTACTTTTATAATATCTATTTTTAGCTCGGCATCTTTTGCCGAGCTCTTATAAAGTATTATCAGATTTAATTATTAAATATTTTTGTTTGTTGTAAGATAAAAATGTACAAAGTTGCAAGTGAGAAATGTACAAAGTTGCAAGTACAAAATGTACAAAGTTGCAACTACAAAATTCAAATATTATAAAGAATCCATTGCAGGCATAAACCAAAAAATATATCCTTGTATTAAGCAAAAGCAAGGAGGAAAGGAGAATGCTTACAATGGACAAGATACATGATATCAGATTTCGATACTATGCGAAAGGAGAAAAAATTGCAGAAATAGCAAAAACAATGCAAATTGATAGGAGAACCGTACAAAAATTTGTAGACCAAGAAGACTTTAACGAGCCACCGCCTAAAGCAGCATCAGAACAACGCTTGTGCCCTAAGTTAGAACCTTACAAAGACACGATAGATAAGTGGCTGAAAGAGGACAAGCAGGCACCACGGAAACAGCGACATACAGCCAAAAGAGTATTTAACAGGCTAAAGAAAGAAATTAGTGGATTTAATTGTTCGTATAGGACAGTAGCAAAGTATTATGCAGTAAAACATGAAGAAATATTTAGCGGATTAAGAGATGGTTTTCTTCCCTTAGAGCATAAACCGGGAGAAGTACAAGTTGATTTTGGAGCAGCTGATTTTTACGAAAATGGCATGCATATACCCGGAAAATATTTAGGAGTATCATTTCCGTACAGCAACAAAGGGTACATACAACTGTCCTATGGCGAAAATATAGAATGCTTGTTAGAAGGATTGGATGCAATATTCAGGCACATAAAAGCAGTTCCCGGCGAGGCATGGTTTGATAACACCAAGACTATTGTTACAAAGATAATCCGAGGAGGGGGAAGGGAAACAACAGAACGTTTTAATCGCTTCAAGGAACACTACCGTTTCCATGCTGTATTTATGAATCCCGGCGAAGGTCATGAAAAAGGTAATATTGAGAACAAAATAGGTTATAAAAGAAGAAACC
>ENA-UOOK01003104-UOOK01003104.1-fermentation-metagenome-genome-assembly--contig:-NODE-3104-length-19279-cov-7.757855_pt1 | contig 19279 bp, 19 predicted proteins | sample MGYA00245777_ERZ724023 | MGnify/ENA primary metagenome ERZ724023 (study PRJEB28704, sample SAMN03018312) | fermentation metagenome | biome: anthropogenic terrestrial biome; feature: soil; material...
TCTTATCCAAAAAGGGTTTTTAAATTCTCATTGTATCTGAAATCCCGCCAGCTTGCCTGGCGGCCCTACCCAAAAAGAAAGAGAAGAAAGAAGAAATTTGAAAATTAGTAACACGATAAAACGAACGTGTAAAAAACTTTTTCATTTAGGGTCAAATTCGGCTTTTTTTGAGTCCTTTCAGGCTTTTACCGTTTTTAATTCTGTATTTAGAGAAGTATTTTTGAGTTTCAGGACAAGTTCAATTAAAATTGTCTTTGCTTTTATTTGCAAATGCTATTTTATTTAATCTCTTAAACAATATTTTTATACTTGGAATATGTAACTCTCTTTTAACACAATCTAAATTTAATATTGCAGTATTGCATTAATTATTGATATCTTCAAATATTTAATGATGGCAGGAGCACAGGGATAAAAACCTGTATTTTCTCAGCACTAAATTAGTAGCTAGCACTTGTTTTCACTGACTTTCAAATACATAATAAGGATTTAAAAATTTCAATAGGCATTGGTGGGATCCAAAATATTTTTTATCTCAGTTTATCTTAATGAATGGTTCAATACCACAAAATATATCCTCACGCAACCTCGGAACTTCTTCAAAGAGATGCCAGTATCCGGAAGTCTTAAAGGACCTGTGATTTTCATGGCTTTTACAACATTCATTGCATCACTGCTGTCCATACCCATTATAATGCTAACATTTGCTGATTATCTGTCAGGAATTGACCTTTCTCGCATCATTTTACTGGCTGCAGGATTGTTTGTGATCTTTCTATTCTTTATGGCTATCTCTGTTCCTCTGAATGCATTAACATATCATATTCTGCTCAGGATATGCGGTGCAAACGGTGACTTTAACGCAACCCTGCGGGTATTTTGCTACTACATGTCAGCTTCTTTGGTCATCCTTCCTGCAATTGGTATACTGATGTTGATATTCTATGTTGCAGAAAATAAAGGATTATCAGGAGGACTGTTTGACATGATATCGGTTATCCTCCTGGTGATAGGCGTGATAATTATCGCATATTATGCCTTCTATATCCTTTTTGTAGGATTTTCCGAAGCACACAGGATGTCAATGAAAAGAGTGATACTTGCCACAGTTGGTATCCCCCTGGCAATAAACGTCATACTCGCAGCTATTCCAGCCGCCCTGATGTTAGGCAGTTGAGCGGCCGGTTTATTGTTTTTGGACTGGGCTGTATATTGTTTTTGGACAGGAGATCAGTTAAGCTCTTTGAATGCCTGTGAAACCGGTCTTCTATTTTTCCCATTACTTTTTACCTGCCCCTCGTTTTTCAATCCTTTTCCTCATACCACTCATCCCTAGCCTCCACAAGCGCCCTTATATTTGCAAGCGGAGTCCTCGGCGCGATTCCACAGCCAGGTGCAAGAATATCTACACCTGCGGAAAGGCACTCTTTTGCTTCTGCTTTCACAACGTCCGGGGTCCCGAAGAGCATTGTCCCTGAGGGGGAGACGTTTCCGATTAACCTTGCCCTATCGCCAATAGCCTCTTTTGCGGCTTTCATGCTGACTTTTTCTTCGATGCTAATGGCTTCAAAACCGCACTCCGAGAGAGTTTTTAGTGAATCTCCTACATCACCGCAGATATGCAGGATAACAGGTCCGTTTACCTTTTCGCAGAGGCGTTTATAGAAGGGTTTGACCGAATCTTCAAGGACTGAAGGAGGCATCATTCTAGAGCCGACTATTCCGCCGTCGGGCATGCAGAGGGTATCTGCACCACGGTCGAAGATTGCATTTGCATACTCAATACAGAGTTCTGTGCAGGTTTCCATGAACGTATTAAAACAGTCAGGCTTTTTCAGTGCCCAGATAAGGCAGTTTTTAATTTCGGCAATGTGGGTAAAAACTGTCAGGGGACCTTCCATGCCTGCAATTAAGGGAACTTCACTTTGTGTTTCATTTACAGTCAGGTTTTTCAGGATTTCCGTTGCTTTTAAAATGGTGGGAATTCTTCCTTTTTCTAGCAGGTTCTCAGGCATCCTGAGGTTTTCGGGTCCTTTTGAGAAAGGGTGAGACAGGACCGAGGGCTGGATATCTTTTGTACCCATCCTCACATTGCAGCCCATGATTTCGGCAAGCACGGTCAAACAATAAGGGTAACGTACGGCTTCGAGTCCCGCAATCTCATGTCCTGCAAGGGCAAGAGCTACCATTTTTTTAGGGTCGGAGTGGGCTTCCGGCCAGGCTGCACCTGTCATGTCCATAAGTTCTACGGTTCCTGTCTGGGTAACAGAAAGGGCAGGGATTCTATCAACTGGATTTCCGTGGAGGGCATCTAGAAAGTTTTTCCTGAGGTTTCTTTCCATATTTCTGGCTCCGGTTTTTTTCAAACTAATATTTTAAACTGAAATTCAGTGTTTGAAACATCAAATGTATAACAATAGGCCATCGGTTTTTATAATTGCTATATTATAAATGGAGCACGTTTTTTTGAGGAATTTTTTAGTTTACTTACTTATATTTTTTTAATTTCTACGGCGCAAGCAGTCATTCTGTGTCCCGAACTTTCTCGATCACTTTCTTATTATATGAATTTACAATGTCGCTTCGGGTAATAAGGCCAAGAAGCTTTGTTTTATCCTGCCGGTCCACGACAGGTATCCTGCCTATTTGCTTTGAGCCAAGGCGTTTGAGGACGGCTTCAAGGGTTTCATCGGGGTAGGCGACTTCTACAGAGCGGGTAGCGATATCCCCTATATTTTTGTCAACTTCTCCGTACTTTACTTTGCTCCGGAGGTCCGAAAGTGTCACTATCCCTGAAAGTTTGCCTTTTGAATCAAGGACTGGAAAACCGGCGTGACGGCTTGCTTGCATGAGTGCGATAAGTGTTCCCACATTCTTGTCTTCTGAAACTGTCTGGACATGTTTAACCATGGCATCTTTTACAAGCATGGATTCCATGATGTCCACTTCCCTGCCTTTCCGGATCTTAAACCCTTTTCTGCGTAGCCCTTCAGTGAAAATAGACTCTCTGTACAGGGCATTTGACATCACGTTGCTCAGAACACAGGAAAACATGAGAGGAAGAATCAGACTGTAGTCTCTGGTCATCTCAAAAAGGATCAGGATAGCAGTAAGGGGAGCCCGTGCAGTTCCGGCGAAAACCGCCCCCATTCCGATCATGGCATAGGCTCCTGGCTCTGCTATCGTTTCCGGAAAGAAAAGGTTTGCAGCTGTCCCGAAGGCTCCTCCTAACATTGCACCTATAAAAAGAGAGGGTGCAATTACTCCTCCCGAACCTCCCGAACCCAGGGTAAGGGAAAAGGTGAGGATCTTCAGGAAGAATAGGATCACCAGGAGGTTAAAGGCGAGATTGCTGTTAAGGGCATCCGTAATTACTTCATATCCCATCCCGAGAACCCTGGGATAAAAGAGACCCATTACACCCACTGCAAGCCCTCCGAGTGCAGGCTTGAAAACCGGATGGAGAGACATTTTCGAAAAAAGGTCCTGTATATAATAAAGTATCTGGATCAGGATTGTAGAAACGATCCCTGCAAGGAGCCCAAGAACAAGGCAGAGCCCGAGTTCTTTATAGGGACTGACCAGTTGAAAGGAAGAGACCTGGATAGTTTTTACTCCGAAAAGCGTGTTTGAGACAAGGGTTGCAAAGACAGAAGAAATAACTATAGGGATGAAAGTCCTGGTTTCAAGTTCCCCGTAAATTACCTCCACTACAAAAACCACACCTGCAAGCGGGGTGCTGAAAGCTGCTGCAATTCCACCCGCCGCCCCGCAGCCGAGAAGTGTCTGAAGCTGTCTTTCCGGGCTCTTAAGGATTCTCCCAACAAGAGCACCTGTCCCTGCTCCGGCAACAACTCCCGGGGCTTCCTTTCCGAGGGCACCCCCCGAACTGATGGTGATTATTGAAGTAAAAACCTCAAGAAAGGCGTCTTTAAGCTTAATCTTTGCACCCCTGAGGGTTACAGTTTCTATAAGCCCTCCTACACCGTATTTCGTTTTTATAAAAAAGTGGGAGATTGCTCCTACTGCCAGTCCTCCGAGGGCAGGTATGAATATTACATAGTAGTGCGGGAATTCATGTAAAGAAAATCCCTGCTGCATCCCAAAAAGAGTATTACTATACTCGAGAGCACGGTCATAAACTCCTATTACAAGTCCTGTCAGGAGACCTATTAAAATAGCAATCGAGTTGACCCTGGTAACTTCAGTATCAAACCGGGTGATATATTCGGTAAATTTTGGATGTTCCTTTATACTACGGAATCTGAATCTGGACTCGGGGTTAACTTCCAAACGTTCGCGCCTCTGGGGGACTTTTTTAGGCTTCAAACCTTTTTTGAAAAAAATAAATCCTCAGGGGTTTGAATTTATTCTGCCTGAATATTATTTTCTGCCCAGAAGATTTTTAGCATTTATTTAAATGTATCTTTCTAAAAGACATTGTTGTGTTTTTGAACCGGTTTAATTCTTAGAGATTCGTATTTTTATTCGGTCCCAACTCAGCAAATATATATTCTCTGTTGTTTATCTATTTTTCTGAATAAGCTCCAGGACATCACAAAGTTTCTTTGCGGTTTCGGAAACGGTCTGCATCCCTACTGTATCTTCTTCTGCCGGGTTCCATGTTATTCCGCCGAAGTGGGCATTGTCTCCGACCACTATCATCCCGTGAATGTGCATCCAGTCATGGATGGCTTGAATTGTTTTTTCCTGTCCTCCGTTTCTTGAGCCTCCAACTGAAAGAGCTGCCCCTACTTTATTTTTTAGTGCAAAGTTTTTGCGGCGGAGCAGGACACTTCTATCAAAAAGAGCTTTGAGCTGGGCAGGATAATTTCCCATATATACAGGGGATGCAACGATTATACCGTCTGCTACTCTCATTTTCTCATTAATCTCTTCCATACTGTCATCAATCACACAGCATTCTTTTTCTCTGCAAGCCCCGCAAGCTTTGCAGGGAGCGACCTCCGAGGCAGAAAGAAAAACCGTGTCTGTTTCAAATCCCATTTCTTTTGCAACTTCAAGAGCTGCTGCAATCATTTTCTCACAGTTCTGGCCCTTTCGCGGGCTGCCTGATATTCCCAGTATTTTCATTTGTTTCATTCCGGAATTCTTTTATACATCTATTTATCACTTATATTCATAACAGATCTTTCGAGTTATAACAAATTTCAGCAGTAACTGCATTCAATCTTCATATACTTTAGGATAAATATTTAATATGAATATATATCTTGGATTCCGAAATATATATTTATTATTTTTATATATCCTTCCATGCCTTTTACGTAAATTTATATATCAAGACCCAGCTAATTAAATTACTCTAATTATATAGGAGGTTGGTTGATTGGTAACATTCTTAGAAAAAATAAGTGAGAGAGCAAAGAAGCTTAACAAAACAATCGCTTTACCTGAAACTGAAGATATAAGAACCCTCCAGGCAGCTGCAAAGATCCTTGAAAGAGGTATTGCAAAAGTTGTCCTTGTCGGTGACGAAGCCGATATCAAGGCGCTTGCAGGAGATCTGGATCTCTCAAAGGCAAGAATTGTAAATCCTAAAACCTATGAGAGAAAAGATGAATACATTAACGCTTTCTATGAGTTGAGAAAGCACAAAGGCGTCACACTTGAAAGTGCAGCTGAAATTATGAGCGATTACGTTTACTTCGCTGTTATGATGGCAAAACTCGGGGAAGTAGACGGAGTAGTATCAGGAGCTGTACACTCTTCTTCAGACACCCTGAGACCTGCCGTCCAGATAGTCAAGACTGCTCCCGGTGCAGCTCTTGCATCCGCTTTCTTCATTATTGCCGTACCTGACTGCGAATACGGGTCCGACGGGACATTCCTGTTTGCTGACTCGGGTATGGTCGAAATGCCCAGTGTGGAAGACGTTGCAAACATTGCCGTCATTTCTGCAAAGACCTTCGAACTTCTGGTACAGGACACACCATATGTTGCAATGCTTTCCTACTCCACAAAGGGAAGTGCCAACAGCCCGTTGACACAGGCTACAATTGCTGCTACAAAGCGTGCACAGGAAATCGCCCCTGATATCGCAATCGATGGTGAACTTCAGGTAGACGCCGCAATTGTTCCCAAGGTTGCAGCTTCAAAGGCTCCAGGAAGTCCTGTTGCAGGCAAAGCCAATGTCTTTATCTTCCCTGACCTGAATGCTGGGAATATTGCATATAAGATTGCTCAGAGACTTGCGAAAGCCGAAGCCTATGGACCTATTACTCAGGGACTGGCAAAGCCAATTAACGACCTGTCCAGAGGTTGCAGTGACGAAGATATCGTCGGTGCCGTTGCAATTACCTGTGTGCAGGCTGCAGCGCAGGACAAATAATCGGAAACGTTTACGAAGCGTTTTATTAACTTTCATATATATTAATATTTATCCGGAAGCTCTAAATTGATTGAAAAGTAATGGATAAACTGGGGTTTAGACATGAAAGTACTAGTTATAAACGCAGGGAGTTCCTCTCTCAAATATCAATTAATTGATATGACAACTGAGTCCGCTCTTGCAGTAGGGCTTTGTGAGAGGATAGGCATCGACAACTCGATCATCACTCAGAAGAGATCTGACGGCAAGAAGCTGGAAAAACAGATCGACCTCCCAACCCATAAGGTTGCCCTTGAAGAAGTCGTCCAGGCTCTTACAGATTCGGAGTTTGGTGTCATTAAAAGCATGGATGAAATCAATGCAGTAGGGCACAGGGTTGTGCACGGTGGGGAAAAGTTCACAACTTCTGCTTTATATGATAAAGGTGTCGAACAGGCTATTAAGGATTGTTTTGAACTGGCACCTCTCCATAACCCTCCAAACATGATGGGAATTTCAGCCTGTGAAGAGATCATGCCTGGAACACCTATGGTTATTGTTTTTGACACCGCATTCCATCAGACCATGCCTGCATATGCCTACATGTATGCTCTTCCGTACGCTCTGTACGAGAAGTATGGGATCAGAAAATACGGTTTCCACGGGACTTCACACAAGTATGTTGCAGGAAGAGCTGCCGTTATGCTGGGGAAGCCTGAAGAAGACACCAAGATTATCACCTGCCACCTTGGAAACGGTTCAAGTATTACAGCAGTGAGAGGCGGGAAATCGGTTGAGACCAGTATGGGCTTTACCCCACTTGAAGGTGTTGCAATGGGTACCAGGTGCGGTTGGATTGATCCAGCAGTAGTTCCTTTCATTATGGAAAAGGAAGGCCTTACAACCCGGGAAGTCGATACCCTCATGAACAAGAAGTCCGGTGTGCTTGGAGTTTCCGGGCTCAGCAACGACTTCAGAGACCTAGATGAAGCAGCTTCGCAGGGTAACCAGAGAGCAGAACTTGCCCTTGAGATTTTTGCATATAAGGTCAAGAAGGTCATTGGTGAGTATTTAGCCGTGCTCAATGGTGCAGATGCAATAGTCTTTACTGCAGGTATCGGAGAAAACAGCGCAAGTATCAGAAAGAGAATTCTTGCCGGCCTTGATAATCTTGGCATGAAGATCGATGAAGAGAAGAACAAGATCAGAGGCCAGGAAATCGATATAAGCACTCCTGATTCAAAAGTCAGGGTTCTTGTCATCCCGACCAATGAAGAACTTGCCATTGCAAGGGAAACAAAAGAAATCTGTGAGACCGAAGTAAAGCTGCGCAGCTCAGTACCTATCTGATGGTAAAGGAATTTTTCCTTTGCCTTTTATTATCTTTTTTCACCCCGAGTTTCGCTTCCCGAATTGCGCCTCGGGAGTACGCGGTCCGTTTCACTCGCTTCGCTCGCTCAAGCAGACTAATTTATAGATTATAACAATGAGCTTCGCTCAAGAGGACTAATTCATTGTTTTTAGCAGTAAACTTTGCTCAAGAGGGCAGTTTATGGATTTTTGAAGTGAGCTTCGTTTAGATGGACGATGTACAGATTTTTTAATCCGTAAAATGCAATTCGCTGCATCAAACCGATTATTTCATCACCTTTCTTTTCATAACGTAGAAATATCCTTTTCAGCCTGGGATAATGTCCATATTTTTTAACTTATTCATTAAATTAGTTCTCTTAAAGAATAACTGTTCTGAGGGTATCATATTATTATGAAGCAGGTAGACCTGGCCATTCCAGAATCGGGTTCAAGGGATTTGGCGGCTGAAATTCTTGACGCTGCACGAACCTCTGAGCGGTATACTCTGGGCCTTGAATCTTTCGGCATCCTGAAAGCTTATGGTATTCCAGTAGTGAAAACTGTGTTTGCAAAGACTGAAGACGAAGCCTTCAGAGCTGCAGAGGAGATAGGTTATCCACTGGTGATGAAGGTTATCTCTCCACAGATTTCCCATAAATCGGATGTTGGAGGGATCAGGCTTTCTCTGCAGAATGGAGGCGATGTGAGGGCTGCCTACCGGGAAATGATGGAAAGCATCCCCAGGAAAATACCGGATGCGGTCCTTGAAGGTGTCCAGATGCAGGAGATGCTCTCGGGCGGTAAAGAAGTAATTATCGGGATGATCCGCGACCCTACTTTTGGGCCCATGTTGATGTTCGGGCTTGGTGGGGTTTATGTGGAAGTACTCAAGGATGTAAGGTTTGCCATTGCCCCTGTGAATGAAAAGGAAGCAAGGGAGATGATTACAGGGATCAAAACCTACCCGCTACTTGCCGGAGTCCGGGGCGCAAAACCTTCGGATATTGGTGCTCTGGTCGATACTATTTTGGAGGTCTCAAGGCTCGTATGTGACTTTCCGCAAATTGAGGAATTTGAGATCAATCCCATGATGGTCTTTGAAGAAGGGAAGGGCGCTCTTGCTGTGGATATGAGACTTACTTTGAAGAAAAACTGATATTTTATAATAATTGATAGTTTGACGAAAAATTGGTAGTTTGAAAAGGAAGTAACCGAATTGATTACTTTTTTTTTTGACTGGTCTTTTTTCTCTTTATTTTCTTCTTAACCCCTCCATAATCTGCCTGTTTATTTGCTACACCAATTTGCTTGCATGTTTGCCTGTCCGATTTATCCACTGCCAAGATTTATTTTTCGTCCCACTTGGGGAAGTTCTTCTTATTTTTCGATCTTCCTGCCCAAAATACTTTTCGGCATCAGCTGCCGGTGGTTTCAGAATTCTGAGACGTCTTGGGTTCAGGTCAAACTAAAAATATAACATTTGTTTCGCACATAATAAGGGTAGTAAATGAGGTGGTAGTACGATCCAGGAACGAAAAAGATTCGTGCTGGCTGTTGGTATCTTGCTTCTATCAAGCATTGTCGCCATTGACCTTCTTCTTGAAGACTCACCCGTGGTGATCCAGCTTGAAGGAGACACATTCAAAGTTGTGGATATTCCTTATGTGTATACAGTAAAAGAAGCTTATATTCTTCTTTTTTCAGGGTTTATGGGAGGGTTAGCTCTGGCTCAGGTTCTGCGGTCTTCAGGGATTCAGGACCCTGTTTTTTCCGTAACGAGTTCTGCATCTCAGGTAAAAGCTCTCAATTTTGCAGCAGAGGAAGTTCCGGAGAGGGAATTTGAGGCTCCCGAAAAAAAATCTGAGTTCTTTTCTGAGAATGCCCCTGTCGGGGAATTTCGACCTTTAAGAATTAAGATTGATCCAACGGATGTTCTTTTGAGAGCCCTTGAAGGAGATGAAAGGAAAGCTGTTGAACTGATCGCAGCAAAGGGAGGGAGAATTCTCCAGAATGAGCTCGTGAATTCCCTTGATTTTTCCAAAGCCAAAGTTTCCCGGGTTCTTATGAGCCTGGAAAAAAGGGGCATAATTACAAAGAAAAAATACGGGCTTACCAACTGCATTTCGATTGCTGCTGATCTTCAATACAATGCTGGAATGAAGGATGCTGGAATGAAGGATGCGGAAATGGAGGAGTAATATGAAGAAAAGTACCTTGATTTATGTTTCTGTTGCCTTATTGGTCCTGGCTCTTGGGGGTTTATGGTATTATGAAAATTCGGCTGATGTGCATATTGCAGCTATGAACGCTTCATCCATCGGGGTAAGGGAGCCAGGACAGCTGGATATAGTGCTTCAGAACAATGGTTCAAAGCCTGTGAACGTATGGCTTGAGGTTGAGAATACTTTTGTTGACAGTGATGGAGTGTCTCACCATAACTCTGGCCTGCTCATTCCCGGCAATTCCGGAGATCTATGGAGTGCTGAATTCGTTTCTCTTGAGAAACCGATTTGTCTTCAACCTGGAAATAACTCGGCCAGCGTATGGATAGGGTATGCTCTTCCCGGAAAATATCCTGTAAAGGTGAAGGTTGTGGAGAATAGCAGGACTCTTGATGAAGGCACATATCTGGTAAAGATTCCTCCTCCCGAAGTTCCTGAAAATCTCTCCCTGAAGCTGGAATATGAAATGGAGAGCAGGAATACTTCTGATGTTTACAGAATCTACGGCTACCTTATCAACAAAGGATCAGGCTCTGAAGATAATGTATCCACGAACCTGACAGTGATAGATGAGAGGACGGGGGAGACGGTGTTTACATCTTCCGAGCTTTATGGTGTGAGGGAGTATGATAAAACTCCTCTGTGGACCTGGCCGGATTATCCCTATGCAGTTGTGGAAATCGCACATGGAGAGCCTTCCGGAGAGTCCTATATGCCCGTTAAAAATGTGGTGATTGGTGGAAGTGATGACCGTTTCCGGGTTAATGTAACTTCTACGTGGCAGGATCGGGCGGTTTCTGCTGAGCTGTTCCTTCCTTCCGAGGAAAAGAGAAGGTGATGCGTATGATAAAGCAACCTGAACTTTTCAACAGCAGACATGCAAAAATTTTGCTACTCTTGTTTTTGTTTTCCGGAATCTGTGCAGGCTGCCTTGGCCAGGACCCTCTCGAGGCCAGGGTAGATAAACTGGTCCGGAACCTCGCAAATGAAGACCAGAATATAAGTTATGCTTCGGCTTATGCACTTATCGATATAGGTGAACCTTCAGTGGACTCCTTAATAAAGGCTTTAAAAGACGATGACCCGCAGGCACGCAGCCTTGCTGCCTTTTCTCTTGGAAGGATAAGAGAACCAGGGGCTTCAAAAGCTCTTATTGAGGCTCTTGAAGACCCTGAGCCTGAAGTCCGTATGAATTCGGCTGAGGCTCTCGGTGAGCTGAAAGCTCCGGAAGCTGTAGACCCGCTTATTGAGCTTCTTGATTATGACAATGATGAAGTGCGCAGTAAAGTCGTATTTGCTTTGGGAGCCATAGGAGACCAAAAAGCTGCTGTCCCTCTTATAGATCTGTTTGGTGACAGGGAACTCGGGGATTCTGCGGCAAATGCTGTGGGAAACTTAGGAGGTAAAGAAGCTGTTGAAAAACTCCTTGGACTGCTGGACAGCAGGGACTCGAATGTCCGTATAAATAGCATTTGTGCCCTAAGGCAGATCCACGACCCTATAGCTATCCCTTACTTAATTGAAATGCTGAATGATAAGGTTCCAGAGGTAAGAAAGGAAGCCGCTTTTGCCCTGGGCTTTTTTATAGAGCCAGAGGAAGCTGCCCAAACAGAGCTACCTCTTATTGATGCTCTTGGGGACAGCGAGCCCGAGGTACAGGAAGTCGCTGTTCGCTCTCTTGGGAAGATTAAGAGCAAAGATTCGATCCCCTACCTTGAGGAGCTCCTTCAAGATAATAACCAGAACCTCCAGATTGCGGCCGTTACAGCTCTGGGAAAAATTGGAGACCCTGAGGCTGTGGATTCTCTTACTCCACTTCTTGAATACGAGAAATGGCAGGTGAGAATGGAGGTTGTAGCTGCCCTCGTTGAAACTGGAGATCCCGGAGCAATTGATCCTTTAATCTCTTCCCTTGGGGATGAAAATTATAGAGTAAGGCAATGTGCTGCAGACGGTCTGGGAAAACTTGGAGATCAGAGAGCCGTAGAACCTCTCCTCAAAGCTCTGGAGACTGAAAGAGAAAGGGAGGTTCGGGTTGCGGAGGTCCGTGCTCTAGGGGAACTTGGAGGCCCCGAAGCTATTGAAGGTTTGCGCCGGGTCAGCACGGATATGGAAGAATATTGGAATGTGAGGACCACTGCAGAGGAGTTACTCAAAAAAATAGAGAGAGGTGAGAAGGTTAATGTCTACTCTACTTCTTGATTTCTTCACATTTTTATTAATCTAGCAATAATTCCAAAAGTTTGGGGCCCTGGAGAGATACCTTAAAATTTCCAGGTTTTTGATCGATAACAGTCAACTGTTAGCGTAAGCTATGCTAGATTTTTGAAAATCCCATAAAATGCCAAAAACATTTCGGAAATTATACACATACGGAGGAAAGAACAAAATGAAGATATATACAGTAGTTTCACTGGCTGCTCTTGCTGTCTTAATTGCAGTTGCATCAGGCACTGCAAGTGTAGCAGATAATGTTAGCAATGGAACCACTACTTGTAATGTTGTTGGGACCAATTATGAATTAGATAGCTGGTCAAATGAACAGTATCCGGTAATTGATTTATTTGAAGAAAAATATGTCCCGCTGTTCTCCAGGGATGATGATATCTGGGACGCGCATGTTAACAAGCTTGCCAGTTTGATCCTTGACAGTAATGAAACGCACACTCTCAAACCCGGCGAAAATGTCGACCTTGGCAATGGTTACACTCTTGATGTCAGGGAGATAGATATTGAAGGTGAGAATGTATGGCTTGAACTTACCAGGAGCGGACAGCATGTTGCAAATAAAACTGTTTCTATCGATACTGATGATAACAAGACATGGACTGTTATCCTTGACGACGTTCAGGGCGAAAGCAATGTTGTTGTCATGAAAGTCCATGTCAAACAGTTGTTCGTGGGCGCAGAATCCAGCATCGTTTGGATTGATGGTATCTGGCTTATTGATTATGCAAATGCCAGGACCCTCAATATAGGAGATAAATTAGGAGAGTTTACACTAAAAGAAATCATCAACGGGGTCGATGAATCTAATTTAGGAAGTCTTGTTTTTGAAAACGCTTCGTCTTCTGATAACACCTCAGTTGCGGATCACGCTTCACTTGACGATGATGCTCTCATATCCGATTCTCCTGCATCCCCTTCTCCTGAAAAGGGACAGGTTAAGTTTACTGACAAAAATGCAGGATCGCCCACTTCCTGGTACTGGAATTTCTTAAAGTATGTTACGATAAAAAGCAAAGAAATATTTTAAATTGAAAAAGATACAAATATCTGTCCAGAGGAAAAGAGATAATGTTTTTGAGTTCTTTACTTCCAGGAACCGGAAAGGAGGTTGAAAGATTTGGAGATAACTGAGGATCTGGTTCCTGTGTTTGTCCTTTCGCTTCCGGATGAGGTGCCTTTGCTTGCAAGGACTCTTTCAAGGGCTCTTCCAATGCAAATCCTTAAACAGCTTCAGAAAAAACAAATGTCTGCAGGTGAACTTGCATCCGTACTTGGGATTCGCCTGAATACATTGACATATAACCTTGAAGTACTGGAAAAAGCTGGTCTGATAAAGGTCGTGCAGATAAAATGGAGTTGTAAAGGTCGTGAAGTAAAAATCTATGCCCCTGCGGAGCAGCCGGTTTTACTGGTGCCCAGGGCAAACAGAGACGGCAATCCTTTTGTCCTGGACACTCTGGAAAAAACACTGGTAAATTGTCGGGAAAGCCTTCCGGGAAGAGAAATTCCATTTGCCGAGTGGTCAGAAAAAAATGATAAACCCGTATACTCCGATAAAAAGCACAATAATCCGGAAGCTTTCTCAGCCTATACCCGCTATGCTGTTCTTTTCCCTGTCAAGGAAGCCCATGACCATGATTGAAACTTTCACAAGGGTCATGGTTATTATGAGAAGCGGGCTCCTGCGAGCACATGGTATGGAGCAGTTTTAATCAGGTCGTATTTCTTCAGGCCTGTTTAATCTACCAGCTCTATTGCGTCGGTCGGGCAGACCTCTACACACTGCTCGCATTCGAGACAGTCATCAGGACGTGAAACTACTGCCCTTTTTCCTTCTTCTGTCTCTTCCGCGTCAAACACATCAGCAGGGCAGACATCATAGCACTCGAGTGAACCTACACATTTATCGTAGTCAATTCTGGGATACACTCGTTTCACCACCTTTTTTTTGGATATTATTCAGCCCTCAACAAGTTCGATAGCTTCTTCAGGACAGGCTTCAACACACTGTTCGCACTCTATGCAATCTTCCTTGCTGGCTACTACTGCCTTTTTTACTTCATCGAGAACTTCAATATCAAAAACTTCAGCTGGACAAACTTCGTAGCAAGCAAGAGCTCCGGTGCACTTGTTATAGTCAATTACTGGATACATCTTCCCCCCGTCGTATCAGTCTTCCCGAACTATATCGCTTCAAAAATCCAGTACCGGATTTTAGCCTTATTAAGATTCAGGTTTTCACTGAATCTTAACATCCACGGTTTCTACGGCTTCCCTGTAAGGTACTGTCACATACAGTTTGCCGTTAAGGTACTTTGCAACAGCTTTCTCAGGGACAACCCCGCAGCAGAAAGCATAAGTTCCTGCGTATTCAACTCCGGTCTCTTCTCTTTTTGCTCTTATGAAAAAGCCGTCCTCAACCATCTTCAATTCGATGTTCTCTTTCTTGACTCCCGGAATGTCAATTTCAATGTCCAAGTTTCCCTGGTCATCTGAACATGAAAAAACGTCAGGTGACATTTTCACCATTGACATATTACCCTCCTCAAGTATTATATAAAAATTCCAAATAATAATAGCTGGATCGTTTTATTTATAATTTATGAATTTAAAAATGACACCTAAGTTTTCTGACGCCCAACTACTAATTATCACTCAGGAAGTTTTTATTCTTCTATGTTCCTTTTTATTCCCATAAGTTCCTGTTTTTATCAATAAAAGCCCACTGAGTCTCGGTCTTTGAAGCCGTGTAAATCAGTGCTGCGGGGTGATAAAGTTTCAGGATAGTTCTTCCTTCGTGTTCCACAGGCACTCCCCATTCCAGTTTTTTTTCAGGACAGTAGGACTTTTCGGCTGTGTTGCCGAGGAGGATTATGATTTTCGGGTCGAGCAGGGTTATCTGGGCAACAAGGAAGGGTTTACAGCAGTCGATTTCACTCGCCTTTGGGTTTCTATTTTCCGGAGGGCGGCATTTGACCGTATTTACCACCGTCCAGTCCTTTTCAGTAAGCCCCATGTATTCTATCATTTTATCCAGCTTTTTTCCCGCCCTTCCGCAGAATGGAATTCCTGTTTCATTTTCATTTTTCCCAGGTGCTTCTCCTATGAAGAGCACTCTCGGGTTGCAGGACCCCTTTCCTATCACTCTTTTGATTGCACTTTTATGGAGCTGGCATCGTGTACAGGCGATTATTTCGCTGCCAATAGCTTCATATCCGGCTTCCACCAGTTTTCGAACTCGCTCTTCAAAATTTCCACAGTCTTCTTCCTCTGCTGGCATAATTTTTAGCTCCTTCGTTTTTTCCTATGTCCTGAGAATACAGTTTTTTTCCTGAAACTGATACTTAATCAGTATCTTATTTCTTCCGGCGTTAGCTGCCTTTTCCTCTGGTATTAGTTGGCTTTTTTCCTGTATTTATTGTCTTTTTTCTTATTTATCATATAAAAATAGAAATCCATATCTTGAAGTATAGACAGGGACAAACTTATTTAAGGAAAAAATTCCATGACAAAGATAACCAATACTATGATAAAGATAACCAACATTGAAAGAATAAGATTCTCTAAAATTTTATTGACTGAATTTTATTCTCTAAAATATATAAAATTTTATTTACAAAGGTGTGCTGAGGGTAATGACTTCCAGAAACTTTCTTACAATAGATGACTTTGACATATGCGGAAAGACGATTCTTTTAAGAGTCGATATGAACTCTCCTATGGACACCCAGGGTCACATTCTGGACGATATGAGGATCAGGAGTCATATTGCGACTCTTAAAGACCTGGAGGATGCAAAAGTTGTTGTGCTTGCGCACCAGAGCAGGCCCGGGAAAAAAGATTTCACTACGATGAAACCTCATGCCCATCTGCTGTCCAGGTATCTGGGCAGGCAAGTTACTTATGTGGATGACATCTTCGGGACTTTTGCAAAAACCCAGATTGCTTCTATGGAAGATGGGGACGTCATTGTGCTCGAAAATGTCAGGTTCTATTCTGAAGAAAGCCTTGAAAGGACGCCAGCCGAACAGGCTAATACCTATATGGTTAAAAAGCTGTCACCTTTTGTCGATATTTTTCTCAATGACGCATTTGCAGTATCCCACAGATCCCACCTTTCTGTTGTAGGCTTTACCGAAGTTCTTCCTTCCGGAGCTGGCAGAGTAATGGAAAAAGAACTTACTTCCCTGGACAGGGCAGTTAAAGGAGGAGAAAGGCCATGTATTTTTGTGCTGGGCGGGGCAAAGGTGGATGACTCCCTTAGAGTAACCGAAAATGTCCTCGCAAATGGCGGAGCTGACAGAGTGCTTCTTACAGGGGTAGTTGCAAGCGTTGCTCTTGCCGCCTCTGGAGTAGACATCGGAAAAGCCAATATGGATTTCATAAAATCCCAGGGCTACGAAGACCAGATCGAAAGGGCAGGAGGTTTACTTGCGAAGTTTAACGGCAAAATTGGTCTTCCGAAGGACGTAGCTTTAAATGACAACAAAAAACGCGTCGAAGTTCGTATTTCCGATCTTAATTCCAATTCTCTGCCAATTAATGATATAGGGCTCGAAACTATTGTGGACTACACCAATGAAATCCAGAACGCCAAAACCGTTGTCCTGAATGGCCCTGCAGGGGTTTCCGAGATGGATGATTTTGCCCTTGGTACTCATGAAATTATAAAAGCTGCTATTAAATCCGAATTCTCTATCGTCGGCGGTGGGCATATCTCAGTCGAAGTCGCACACCTCGGGCTGGAACACCGCTTTTCACACATCAGCACAGGTGGAGGAGCCTGTATTGATTACCTTGCAGGAGAAAAGTTGCCCGGAGTTGAGGCTCTTAAGGCAGCCTGCAATAAATATCAGGAAGCTAAAAAACTTTAAGGTCTGTTTCCTGCAAGTTCCGGCAATGCCAGAAATATACTTTAACCAGCTTCAATAAACATACTGTTATACCAGCTTACAGGCATACCGTCATCTGACAGTGGCTGATAATGTGGCTGATAATGTGGGGCTGGTACTTACATCTTAAAGATACGATTAACGGGTTAAATACAGTTTACAGGTGTTGGTTCAAGCATGCTTACAGAAACAGAAGGCAGGGCTGCAGTCAAGCTTGCAAGAAAAACGATTGAAGCGTTTTTATCGGAGGGGAAGATCCCTGAATCTCAGGAACTGGGTATTGATATTCCTCCAGTCTTTGGGGAATATAGGGGTGTTTTTGTCACATTAACCGAAGACGGACTCCTGAGAGGCTGTATTGGGCATCCTTACCCTGACTCAACTCTTGAAGAAGCAATTATGGATTCCGCAATATCTGCGGCAACCCGCGACCCGCGTTTTCCGCCTGTTGAGGAAGAGGAGCTAAAAAGCATAATTGTTGAGGTTACAATACTGACTCAACCTGAAAAAATCAATGCTTCTCCAAAAGACCTTCCGGATAAGGTGGAGATTGGCAAACACGGGCTCATCGTAAAACAGGGCTACTGCCAGGGACTGCTGCTTCCGCAGGTCGCTCCTGAAAATAACATGGATTCTATTGATTTTCTGAGCCATACCTGCATGAAAGCCGGCCTTTCTCCGGATGCCTGGCTTAAAGGAGCAGAGGTTTACTGTTTTGAGGGGCAGATCTTCAAGGAAAAGAAGCCTGAGGGAGAAGTCATAGAAGAGAAATTCTAAACTTTGAATATATCTTCTTTGAATAATCTCTTAAAAAGAACCTGCAGGCTCATATGAGCCCTGACTTGCTGTATCAGTCTGTTTGCAGGTTCTTTTCAGGATTTTTTTGATAGGGGAGGTAACCTTTTCTGTTTTTCAGGTTAACTTCAAGATATGGCAGTCTGACATTAATCCGTTTTATCGGTTTATTTAGTCTGAAGGGTTTATTCAATCTGAATTCTGCTTCCGGTTACGGATTTCGTTTTTGGCAGAGTGACTGTTAAGACGCCGTTTTTGAGCTGGGCAGTTGCCCCTTCTTCTGTTACGCCTTCCGGAAGAGAAATTTCACGGTAGTAGCGCATGAAAGACCTCTCTTTTCTGAGATAGCCTTCATTTTTTGTCTCCTCTTCTTTTCCTTTCCCTGCGCTGATCACAAGGATGTTGTCCTTCAGGTTCAGCTCGACATTTTCTTTGTCAATGCCAGGCAGGTCAGTTGTAACAATTACTTTATTATCTTCTTCCGCAACATCAGTCAGAGGTTCTAATGTCTCACTTACGTACCTGTTATCAAGTGCAGGGAATGTCCTTAGCATCTGTTCCATATATTCCTGCATCCTTCTTATCTCATCAAACGGGTCCCAGCTGTACACGTCACGGGATGTTCTCTTTATTGGTAGTTTCATGTACAAATTCCTCCTTAGTCTTATTTAGAAAATCCTCTGATCCCGGTTCTTCCGGTCTTTTTTCGGATTTCCTGTTTTTACTTAATTTTTTGTTGGTTTAGGTTGGTTGGTGTTTTTTAGTTTGGTTGGTGTTTTTTAGTTTAGTTGGTGTTTTTTATCCGATCTGTAATTCTCTGGAGGTGTGGAACAGTTTATTTCCTTTCTTCACAGGAAGCTGCCTGAAAGACATGGAAACCTTATACGGGAGGAGATTTGAGAGTGATGATTTTTTTTCTGCCATGGCTTACAGGTAAAATAGATGAGAGTTTCAGGCTCTCATCCGCTTTCGTGAAGGGAAATAATCCGTTTTTAAGGTGGTACAGGTTCACCTTCTGTCTGTTCGCAGATCTTGTTTACAGGTCTTTGAGAGGGTAACTGATAGTCTTGCCTTACTGTTAGTATTTTCTGGTTACTATCTGGTTGTATTATCTCTCAGTTACTATCCTTTAGTTAGGACTCTTCGTATTTATATCTTTCGTTTAAGTTCGCTTTGCCTATAAAATCGGCCAAAAACCGCTATTTGCTGGGTTTGAGGGGTATTTTTTGCGAAGCGTATGAATATTAAGGAAATGAAAAACGGGAAAAATAGTAAGCAGCAGTAGATAATGTGCTTGCCCATAAGATCCCACAAAAACAGTTATTTTTAAGGTAAAGGGGATGTTTTTTGGGTGAAGGACTGATTTTTTGGGTATAGGTGTGATTTTTGAGGTACAAAACGAATTATGGTGCTTTTTTTGTTAACTCTCAGCCAAGCTTTGTAATCCCTTTTTATCA
>ENA-UOOK01003105-UOOK01003105.1-fermentation-metagenome-genome-assembly--contig:-NODE-3105-length-19270-cov-5.551392_pt1 | contig 19270 bp, 37 predicted proteins | sample MGYA00245777_ERZ724023 | MGnify/ENA primary metagenome ERZ724023 (study PRJEB28704, sample SAMN03018312) | fermentation metagenome | biome: anthropogenic terrestrial biome; feature: soil; material...
TAGCATTCCCGTGCCGCCTGGCGGGTAAGCGAGCCGGCCTTGAATATCTTTACATCTTTAAAAACAGGCATAAAAAAACACCCCGCAGGGTGCTGTATACCGGTATCATTCACTTTACGTCGTTGATTCCCATAATACCCCCTGCTCGGGGAGCTGGTTCGGGTGCAGCATAGCGTAACCCGAAAGAGCGGGCGGCCACGGAGCGAAAAGCGATGCCCAAATAAAGTACGATTTTACAGGCATGGCTTGCAGCGGATCACTTGTATATGTATAAAAATTACCTCCTCCGACATGGTTCTTCTTAACTGTTCTTTGGTTATCAAAACCCATTCCCCTTAATACTTCGCATAAATAACAGACCGCATATTAAAACAGCTCCATTTGAACCGCTATTAATTTTCTGGAACAGTGCCCGCCCTCACAGCCGCATCTAATTCCTCAATTCTTCCACGGTGACCCGCCGCAGCAATTAGGGCATCCACTTCCAGCCGGCACATATTGTTCAGGCCGGTCTGCCGAACATTTTTTAAGACGTCCTCGAAGTACTCGTCGTTCGCCTTTGGCCCGAGCCCTCCCATCTCACGGACCAGGTAATACAGACACTCAGCTTTTATTTTCATGTTATCCTCCTTACTTCGCATCTATAACACACTACATCATAATATTTCTTTTACTTTTGCCCTTTTATATTTATCAACTATTTCACGCATTAAATCCTCAATGTATTGATTTACTCCAGGATTATCTTTCGATCGAAGCCACATCTGAATAAAGTCAATATCGGGTGTCGTTAACTCTATTTGCTTTGACTCTACTTGCTTAATCATCATTTAAACCCCAGCCTTTCCCGCTTTTATTATGCGACATTAGTGAATCGGCAACGTTGATCCATTTAATACCATTCCATATTTCGGATCCATATGGATAAACTTTTTTGCCAATATATTTAAAATGCCTTTTAAATTGATTGCTGGTTACTGTAAAGCCAATTGATCCACCATACCTATTAGGCATTGCTACAGAATATAGTCCATCCATATGTTCAACCACTAAGTAGAAGATCTGTCCTTTTGTCAATTTAACTAGTCCGGAACCAGCAATAAGTATATTAGCGTCATTTTGGACCTCATAGCCATCATACATGGTATCAAGATCAGCATTAAATAAAGAAGGCTGCTTATAATCCATAAACCCTCCTTCGCTTTCCTTACACTCCTTCAGCACACCGCCGGGCCCGAATATGTTTGGATGCGGCATTAGCTATTCAACTATTGTTCTTTCAAAAGAGATGGCTTTTATTTCACCTACGTTATAATTCATATCCGCTAAATCATCTTTCACCAGGTATTCTAAAGTAGAAGCTGTCGGTAATTCCGCATCGGTTAAATTTGTCTCTATCCTATTAGGCATTGCTACCGAATATAGTCCATCCATATGTTCAACCACTAAATAGAAGATCTGTCCTTCTGTCAATTTATATCCAGCTTAAGACTCTCTAGCATGATTAGATTGGATATTTATTAATTAATATCCTTGCCAATAGGGCATTTGCCGCAGATTCGATAGTATATTTCATGTCATCAGATGATATGGTATTATTATTTTCCTCAATATATTTTTTAAGTAAATTCAAAACACTTTCATCAAGACTTATTTTCATAACTTTCCTCGCTTTCTTTTTCTAGCCTTTTTAATAATGCTTATAAAATTATCAACTGTTGACTTATCCCAACCTGACAGCCATTTTAAAAATTTGCTTTCAGTATCTGTCAGTTCAATACCCTCAAGAACTTCTAACATAGTAACGAATCTATCTATTTGCCTCTTTAACTCTTCATCCATATTTCTCTCGTCTCCCTCCCAGCCGCATCCCCGGTTGGTGCAGGGATATATTTGGGACCCTTATTAATGCAATATCAGTACCAGGTAGTTGAATTTTTTACGTGCAGCCACATAGTTGTAAAATCAACCCTTAAATACTCGCCATCAGCCTTATCTTTAACCAGCTTTACTTTTTCCGGTATGTGCTTTTCCGGATACTCCCACCGTTTATAGAAGTTGCCTAAAAACTTCTTAAATATGGCTTTTGAAGTATCCGATAGTTTATCATATCCTTTTACTTCTTCAGCTCTTTTAAGGCTCACAGCTTTACCTCCGTATCAAATAACTCACTGCCCAAGTCTTTGCGCCGCTTTTCCAGCTCGTTTTCTCCTGCGGTCTTCCAGGCCAGACAGCCCCGCATATCATAAGCCCTGCGATCTTTTTTATTTATCTGGCATTTGCCTTTACTGGGCCATCGGGGCTCAAGGCAAAAATGGCAGCAGGTTCCGCAGCATTCGACCACACTTCTCCCCCCTCATTGATTTTTATTGCCCTCCGGGCAATGGTATTACTTACATCATTTCCTCTTTACGATCATTTGCTGGGTATCCTTCTCCCAGACCACATTGTAACCCGCAGCCTCACATACGTATCGGGCCGGCAGGCATATACGTCCCGGGGGAATAACGGCCGGCGCCACATCCATCAATTCGTACTTTCCGTTGTTGTTCAAGAAGATCTCTCCGATCTTCAGTATCAATACTTTGCCGTTCTGCAGCTTAAAAGCGGCTTCTTTGTCGGCTTCGTTCCATATGACCTCCGCTCCCAGGACTTCACCCAGGTAACGGGCCGGTAAAAAAATGCGGTCCTTCTCAATATAGGGAGATACGTCGATGGTGAATCCGGCTTCGTCGACCTGGACCGCACTCTGGTTCACCGTGAATACCGCTTTCTTCTGCAAAGGCGGTAAGGCAGGCTCCTGTGCCGTTACATTTCCGGCGTCTGCGCCGATCAATAACAGCATCAAACCAACAACGGCCGCCTTAAACACCTGTTTTTTCAAGCTTTCGCCCTCCTTTTTCCGAATAAAACAAGATCCGTTTCCTCCCGGTCAATCTGTGGATCAAATGCATTTCACCGGGCGGATTCTTCTGGATCAACCAGTTTCCCGAGTTCAGCCTGTACCTTTCAATAACTTTCCTTTGCCTTCGAGTAGGCGTTTTGCCACTGGCCATACCCTCACTCCTCCGCATAAAAATAGGCATAAAAAAACACCCCGAAGGGTGTTTTTTAAGCCATCTATCATCTAAAAGCATTCTCGGCATTTTCTCAGCACATTCTCTAAGTCTTCAGATTGTAACTCGCCAATTCTTTTAAAGAGGACAGAATTGTGTATCATCATGATTTTAGACGTTCTTGCCACAGAAGGTTTTTCAAGCCCGGCCTCTTTCCATTTGATGATCGGAACATCAAATTCATTGCGTGCGGCTTGTCCGGTAACCGGAGCTATGATCATATCAATATCTATAGCTTTATCATTTGATACAATCACCACCGGTCTTATTTTGGTGGTTCCTGCCTGTTTATACTCAACTTTTACCAAGAAAACATCGCCCTGTTTAAAGTTCTTTTTCCCCATACTTCTCATCGTAAACCGCATCTTCTTTATTAAGCCAGAAACTTAATTCAGGTTCTCGGGCAATCAGAGCTTTCGGAGCCGAAGCGTTGAGTTGGGTACGCAATTCCCGCCAAGTTTTTTTAGGCAATACTCCCGCACGAATATCCTTGACTTCTTCTAAGCCTTCTCTTATTTTTTTTCGTATCCTGATTGGAGAGGATATTATCTTCGAATTAAGACTATATATCAGATTAATTCTTTTTCCAGGAGGGTCGTTTTTAGAATGACTCATAAATATTGCCTCCTTTCATCCTAATATTAAGTATATTACACAACCAAGCCCTTTAAAAGCCTCTTAAGGGAACGGCATTGAGCCATTTTACCGTTTCGGCAACCTGGCTGCAACTTCCTTCATAGCCGGCAGCCTGGCGGATATTGATTCCATGTGCTTGATCATATCCTGGACTATGACCGCCTCATCGGCGCCGACTTCCCCGTTACTGTCCTTAAGGATATCCTGCGCTCCCATGCGGATCCGGAATGCGTCTTCAGAAATACTGAACAAGAGCCTGCTTATGTCCGCGCCTTTATTTTCATTACGTTTGCTTTCTTTCATACTATTTCCTCACTCCTTACCTGGTTTTGTGGAAACTTACCGAAAAATTCAGCCAACTTCTCTTTATCTGCCCTCCTTTCCGAACGTTCATTTCAGCAGTTTCAGCCCGTCGATCCACCGGCCGTTTTCCTTGACGCCCAGATGTAAATGAGGGCCGGTGCTCCTGCCGGTACTTCCTACGTATGCGATCATGTCCCCGGCTTTCACGGCCTGCCCCACCTGCACGGCGGCAAAATGCGAACAATGCAGATATGCGTATGTTCTGCCGTCCGTTCCGCTGACAAACACCTCGTTGCCCCCGATAGGATCTCCCTGCACCAAACCCGATATCACCCCGTCTGCCATGGCGTATATCGGGGTACCCAGAGGGCAGGCAAAATCAACCCCGGTGTGGGGCCCGGTGCTGCGCATTTCTCCGAATGAAGAAGAAATAAAATATCCGGTCTGGATCGGAAATATAAACTTGCCCGAAATCAAAGGCGGCGGATCACCGTGATCAGTCCGCAGTTCCCTGAAAAACGCCGATACTCCTTTCCACCAATTAGGATCGGTGGCATACATCCCTCCTTTATTATCCGTGCTGTTCAGCCAGGCGACCGGATGGAATCCTTCCGGCCGTCCTCCCGACAAACGGGCAATGCATTCCGCCGCATACATGGCCGACTTCTCAACCGGATGATCGGTGTTCTGCCAGCTTCCGAATGTATTCCACGGGTTTCTCAGCATTGCAGCCGGCGAGCCGGCCGGGCAAAAAGACTGCTCCTGCCCTGTGATCGCAACCAGCAGCAAGGGATTAACGTTATACCTTCTCCCTGCTTTGATGCAGGCATTGGCGAATTCCATGGTGGCGAGAGCCGAATCACGCCGCTGCAGCCAATTGATTATGAATTGGGGCGTTATTTCCTGAAAAGCTATCTCGCCGGCAACAACAAAAGCGGCTCCGCCGGATCCTCCCCCCGGTAATATCTCCTTATTATCCGTATCCAGAAAAGGTATCAGGAAAAACAGCGGGATAAAAAGAATTACGGGCAATAAGGCCAAAATTCCGGTTGCCAGGAGTTTCCCGGTTTTCCGCTTTATAAACCGGCTTGCGCCGCGGATCAAAACCGAATCTGACACCTTTCTCCCTCACTCATATAATATTTCTCAGAAAATAACGAAGCAGCAGTTATGCACTGCTGCCGATGGATTATTGATTTATTCGATTTTACTATACGGAGATGTATTTGGCCTCAGTTTTTGGCTTAGGCAGCTGGATCCCGTCTTCTTCCAAGACCTGTACATGCACATTAAACGATAGTTTGATATTCTTAAGGGTTTCTTCCTTCGTTCTGCCTTTTGCAAGGCATCCGGGGACATCAGGAAGATAGGCCGAATAATCCTTTCCCACCTTTTCGATAATCACTAAATAATTCATTTACTCTGCCTCCTGTTCATATACTGTTGAGCGTTCCTGCCGACACATCATCGTCAAGTTTTCCCGTGATAGATGTATCAAAAAAGTAGCAATTTTCTTTAGAGTTTCTAAGGCGGGTGGGCTGTAACCGGTTTCATAATTTCTTGTGTTACATGGTTATTTTTTCTAAGCTGAAATAAATGTATACTTAACATAGCTTCTCTCCCAAAATACATTAATCGGCAGATCCCTTAAGTCCGCGGGTACGGTATAAAGCCAGTTCTTCATCGGGGAGCTGCATTTTCAGCCGATCATAACCCCCGGGGGTTTTAAGGATGTAGGAATAGGTGCCCTGAAGACGGCGGATAGATGCGGTGACCGTTTCCGGGACCGCCCCGTGGTCGGCGATCTGCTTGATTTCCGATTCTTCCATATAGAAAAACACCTTATAATGCGTATTGTTCCAAAGCCCCTCGCCTCCTTGGGAGCCGCCGGTTTTATCCCCCCACAGGATGGCTGAATTATTGGTAGCCAATACCGCCATGGAATTGAACTTTCGGGCCGTGGTGGCGATGCGCAGGACAAAGTCCGAAATACTGTCTACCGGCAGGGCCCGCTGGCCTTCGTCGAAGAATATGGCCGTATAAACCTTTCCCCGGGCTCTTTCACGCCTTACCATATCCCATACGGTGGCGAAGGTCATAGCCAGCTTTATGGAACTGGTATGAGCGTCCTCCGTGTTGTTTACCGCTCCGGAGATATCGAAAACAATATAGTCGTTGTCGTAAAGATCTGTTTCTTCTCCCGGTTCGGTAAAAAGGCCCTGCTGGGAACCGCGGAAAAAGATCCGCACTTTGGCCCGCAGGCTTACCGCCCCCGGAGCCGTCTCGGTGTCGTCGTTTTCAAGAAGATTATACCAGCGCCTGATTCCTCCGTGGGGAAGGTCCCAGGTATTCTGGTTTTCCCTGATAATGCCCGTCTCCAGCCACAGAGCGCTCAGCGCTGTGTCACAGGCGTTCTTTTCCAGATGATCCATGCCTTTAGCCAGCAGGTCTATCGCCCAGAAAACATTGCTTTCAGTGTTTTTTAGCCTGGCGCCGTCCTCGTCCCGGTCTCCGATCTCGGCCGAGATCCTGCTCGGGTCAGGAAACTTGGAATTCTGCGTGTCTACTATTATGCCTCCCAGTTTGCGGGCTAAGGGGATATATTCCCGGTCAACGTCGATTACAAATATCTTCATTCCCGCTCCCTGAAGGCTGACGCTGAAACCTTTCTGCCAGGTCGACTTGCCTTCGCCCGTTTTGCCTATCACCAAGAAATTTTTCGCTCCGGAGCCGCTGATCAGATCCAGGAAGGTCAGACTGTTATTGCTCACCCGGTTTCCGACATAGACCCCCGTTTCGCATTCCTCCGATAACGAGCCTTCCAGAAAAGGATAGAAACAGCCTGCGGCTTCACCGTCAAGCAAACGCGATTTGCCGGAATACGCGGGAACGATGCCTAAAAGCCCGGACAGGGCGAATGCGTCAAGCTGGGTGAGGATCCTTTCGTCCGTTTTCAGCTTTAACCGGGATAAATATTTTTCAAGCGCTCTGCTGCTGTCGAGCGCTTCGTCTTCCCCGGCTCCCCAGGCTGTCACCGCCATATTCATGTCATACAGTTCAGCCTCATTCCAGTCGGTCTGCTGCTGTAAATACTTCAGGCCCTGCAGAGCCCGGGCTTCGTAAGGTTTTACCCCTTCGACCGTGCCTTGGGCAGCGGCTATGGATGCTTCCAGCCTTCGCATTTTCGCTCTCATCTGCCAATTCCATTGGAATTTGGCCGGACGGAAGTGTAAAGAGATCCGGTTATAAACTCCGGGCAGCCTGCTCAGCCCCTGCAGCCAGCCGGGAAAGATCTGTTCGGGATAGCTTCTTACCGTCAGGGATTTTTGGATTCCTTTGCCTGATTTAACGACCCGGTCGGTTATATACATAAGTCCCTCCCCTGCTCCTCTTCCGGAACGTACTTTATGATATTGATCCCGGCGTTCTCCATCCTTCCTACGGTCTCGTTCATATATTTGCCGTCTTCAAACTGCGGAACGATGACCGCTTCGCTGCATCTCACAGCTGCCAGCGTTCCCGGGTGGGACGGATCCGCAGGGCAATCAATCAATACCACCCTCGTATCCTGCCCTACGCTTTTTATCAATTCTTCGTACTCTTCAGCGGTCATTATCCGGGCGTCCGTAACTCCCATAGTGTTTCCGGCCGGCAGATACAGGATGTCATATCTGTATTTATACAGCAGCTGGGCCGCTATTTCCGGCGTTATCTGACTCCCGAAAGTCAGCAGCCCTGCTCCGATTTCCTGCGAATCGCGGTTATAGCACTTTTCAAGGGAAGGTTTCGGTATGTTCAGTAAAATATCAAGCCTGGGATTGACACAGTCGAATTCTAATAGGACGGCCTCACGTCCGGCTTTTCTGAAACTGATTGCCAGTTCCAGAGCTGTGTCGGCTTTTTTGTACCCGTCCGGATTCCATACCGCCAGACTGCGGTATACCATGACCTCGGCAAATAGACGGGATTCCGCGTCCGCTGCTGCCTGGCGGGGAATAGCCGGCATTTTTATGTGAGGCCTTCGTTCCATTAAATTGAGCAGCCTGGCAGGCTTCGGCCGTCCGGTTCCGGCCGGTTCCCGCCATCTTAACCCGGTATTTTCCGCCGCCTTGAGCTCTTTTTTCCGCGTGCCGGGCAATCTTTTCCCGGAACTATTGATTCCGCCGCTATATCGTTCCCGCAGACGCTGCCGCAGCTGTTTGGGATCGGCCGCCTCTTCGATATCCGGAAAAGGATCACGCTGATATTCCATCCAATTTAAAATGCTTTCCCGGGCCAGGAAAGTATAACTGATATTCTGATTCTCCAGGCGACCCATAAAATCAAGCGCAGCTTCCTTGACGACATCCTGGCGCTTGCCCCAGAAAACCACATGATAATAGGCCTGGAACCTTTCCATCCCGTTCCAATAGTCATTGCGCGCTTCCAGCATGGCCAGGGTCCCGGGGCATGTGCTGACCGCTCCGGGTATGTTCTGGGTCTCGTGATAATTTTCTAAAACTACCTGGGTCATTACTCCGGATTGATTGGCTTCTGCCAGGGCTGCGCGGAAACTATCCGCAGCCGTCTGTCTTTTGTCTTGGGTCAAATAATCCCACGGCCCGGCCTTGATCTCACAGGCCATGACGACCTGGCTGCCAAAAACAACAGAGATATCCTGCGGGCTGCCCGGTTCCGCCTCTGTCAGCTCCCTTTCTTCCGCGTAACCGCTTTCCTGCCGGAACAGTTTCCATTTCTTTAACCATCCCGGGACATCCAGAGCCAATATCACGGCGGTGCATAACGGGATCATGAAAAGGAAAACGAAACCTAAAACTACCGCGGCGGCTGCCCAGCAGAAAAGGAAGATCATCCCCGCAGCTCCGCACGCGATAACAAACGGAACGATATAAGTTGCTTTCACCAAAGGGAATATATAGGTATCTTCAGTAATATCCGCCGGCAGATAAGTATAGTCCGATATTGTTTTCCCCTCCCTTTCTTACAGCGATGCCGATAAAAAAACCACCCTGGCTGCAGGGTGGCGGATGCCGGCGGATCTACGATGACAGATCTTCCAGCTTGCTCTTTAATTTATCCTTTTTAGCTTTCTTCCTTTGTATCAATGCTTCCAGGGTCCCGTTCGATTCCCTGCCGGCGCCATTCAGATGAGCCAAAGCCTTTTCGTACCACTGAATGCCGTCTTCCAGGGATTTTATCTCTCTTTGGATGGATTCCGGACCGCAGTCCTTGGATTTTGCTGATTTCAGCCTGGTCATAAATCACCACTCTCCCATATATACTCCGTCCTCCGGCGGAGTCTTTACTTTTACGGGAATATTCTCCTGCAGGATAATAAATCCGTCGCCTTTTTTCCAGTACTTAAGAGGCTGGACTTCCTGAGCGACGTCATCCAGTATCTCCTCTGCCTTTTCGGCATAAGCCGGATGGACCCATACCTGGGTCCCCTCGGTATTCCATACGTATGCACGGTCAGGCACGCTGTCGTAATTGTCTTCCGCAGCCTGCATGACTTTGTCCCTGATGACGCCGTTCACTTTAAACCCCTGATATCCTTCCAGATTATTATCATGTTCGGGCTTCAGATCGGAATAGTATAACGACTCCAAATAAGAGGCGTCGGCTTTGTTGGCCCGGTCAAAAGAATCCTTGATCTTTTCCACCGTCTTGCCCCGTTCGGCATTGTCTCGGGTCTGTTTTAACCTGGCGGCGGCCTTGTCGCGTACGGCGCCGTATCCGTCTTTGACTGCTCCCGGGATAGCATTGACGCCTTCCCTTTCCAGCCGCTGTCCGCCTTGCTGAACCATCCGGGCTCCTGCCCCCGACCAGCCGGCCGCCTTTTCTATGCCCCGGCCCAGCTTTCTGCCCCATACTCCCGCCCGTTCGGAATTGGAAAGCATCTTTCCCCCGACTCCGACCGCCGTGGCGATACCGGCCGCGCCGCCGGCCACTGCGGCAGTGATTCGGCCCGTGCGGGTGATCACCTTAGCTCCGCCCAGATCGCCGGGAGATGTTATTGCTTGGAGTATTTCCCTGAGGTATAGGAAATGAATGAGAACCACCAGCACCAGGATCAGGATCAGAGTGATCAGATCCGGACTGGCGCCGCCCAATCCGGCCTGGCCTTCGGCACGCACACTGCTCACAAACAAAAAGAAGGCCCCGAACAGGCTTTGCAGAAACAGACTTCTGAGTATTATATTCCAAATACCTATAATGGGCTCCATAGCTGTCTTCAAAGCCCCGACGCCGGTATAGAGAGGCGAAAACACCAGCGCCAGGGCCAATACCCAGATATGCAGCATGGCAACGAAAGCAATCAGGATCAGGCAGGCCATCACTATGACCATCATGGCAAACGATCCGCGATCAGAATCAGGATCGTACAGCACTTTGGATACCCCCATGGAATCAAGCTGATTGACGTCGATACCGCTCATATTGCCGCCGGTCAGCATGGCCTTCAGAACCATATCGGCGCGGACGCCGGACAGTTCGCCGTCCCAGGCCGTCCCTCCGGCGCCGTAAGTGGTGCTGATAGCCGGACTCAGCGTCTCCTGCCAGACATTATTCTGCACATCCGTCCCGAACCTTACCAGGAATAAGGCGAAGAACGATAATAACAGCGCCAGCGCTAAAGGCTTGAAAGTTTCCCAAGGTCCTTTGCCGTTTTCGTCCCTGGCGAAAAAGCTCCTGTACACCGCAGACAGAACCGCAATCATAACGAGTCCTAAAAAGACAAGAAGCGTTACCGACCACCAGTCTTTTACCCAGGAGTCGGCAGGAAAGGGTTCCGTATATATAAAGGCGACCGCAAAGGCATTCTGAAAAAGCTCCAGTATATCATCCAGCAAAATAGCGATCAGCTTTGTGAAGGCTTTCCATAGAGTCGCGCCCGGATCTGTCAGAAATTCGGCCAGCTTTTGAAAAGCATTGACGATCCACTCGGGGATAAAACTTCTTCCTCCCCCCTCTTCTTCATCTTCTTCGTCCTGCTCCGTTTCCTCCCCGATATCCCCGCTTTCCTCCATGCCGGCTTCAGCGGCAGCCTGATCCGGTTCGGCCGCAGCTTCGAAAATAAATATCTGGAATACGTTAAACAGCAGCAGGAATAACAGCAGCACTGCCGGTGATTTTCTCCGCGTCATGGCTGTTCTCCCGTTTAACCCGGGTATTTGAAAGCGTTGAGGATCGCGCCGGTGGTTCTCACATTATTAAGCCCTTCTTCAGCCTGAGGCACGATCATCGTCCAGAGGAATACCAGAAACTTATACCACAGCCCGGTTATGGCGAAAAGCACCAGTATAATACCGAACAAAACCGGTTTCAGCATGTCCAGGACATTCTTGACTTCATAATCGCCTCTCCCGGTAAAAACCTGCCAGACGATTTTCAGCGTTTTCCATATCCCTATCACCACAAGGATCAGTCCGAAAATACCGGCGGCCCAGTTGATCAGGCGCAGTATCGGCGCAACCGTCTGCAGCGAAGCATTTAGATCCGGGGTAAAATACTCCACTCCCGGCAGCGCGCTGGCATCGTTAGCCGCCAAAACATCCGGCACGATCAGCAGAACAAGCATAAACACCGCGGGGAGTATAAAATATAGCTTACGGCCTTTCTTTATAAACATGGGTAAATTCAAACGTACCCCCTCCCTTTGCACATCATCCAGAGCATATAAAGCGCTGCCGCCATCATCCCAGGCATGATAACCAGCTTTTCCAGCAACCCCGAACTGCTGACCAGGGGGATGCCGAACCGGCCGGGCAGCGGCCACATCCACGGTACCCCCATGGGATTAAGGGAATCCAGCAGCAGATGGCTGATCATCCCTGCCGCAAATGCCTTTATGTATACGCCGGGTACGGGCAGTGTAAATGTCAGTAAAACATACATGGCGGCGGTAAAGGCTAAACTGTGGGTAACCCCCCTGTGGCGCAAGGTATGCCCGACAACTGCTCCCGCCCCGGGTATATATTTCTGTATCCGGGAATGCGGCGTATCAATATCCGGTATCAAAGCCCCCGCCGCAGAAGCAGCCATCAGCCAGCCCAGCGGCTCATTCGTTCCGGTGGCGCCGATCAGCAGACAGCCGGCGACGACCCCTCCGGCAGCATGGGTCAATCCGTTCATTACATCCCTCCTGTCTTTATTTTCATTACATGCGGAAACAAGACGGACGAGATTGAGGCGATTGCCCCCATCTCGTCCGGAGCAGCAGCTGCACAGGTTTACTTCTTTTGCTTGTTCCAGGCGTCGATAATGGTCTTTTCAAACTCTTCTTTCTTGCTCTTGTCCTTGAAGTAGACCGTGTCGTAATACTTGTCGCCGCTTTTTTCGCTGGGCATGGATACAAACAGGGCGCTTTCATCATCCTTTTTGTGGTAGAGACGGATCCCCTTGATATAAAGTCCGTAATAAAGGACTTTGACGTAGGCCAGCATCGGGTCCCTCATGTTTTTGGTCTCGAAATTGATTTCTTCAACAGCCTTGGCCATCAGACCACTCCTTTCAGCGTAATAGGCTTTAAGTAAAATTACCGCTTTCCTCCTTCGCATAAATTGCCCATAAAAAAACCCGGCTTCTGCCGGGTGAGCCAACATATTCAGCCGTAAATCGACGAATAGGCCTGGGAGTTATGGGCGCTTCTGCGGGCGCCTCCGCGCCCCTTGGTATAATTTCCGTCGCCAGCGGCAGCCCCGGCCTTCTCCTCTTCTTCTTCGAAATAAGGTTCATGAGTACAGCGGTCGATCCTTTCATAGGATAGAACATAACTGTCTTGCCGCTGGAGGGCTTTTAAATCAACGTAGCTGTTATATGCGATCCGTAAGCCGTGACCTGATTTATCCAGGTTCTTCTTTACCAGCTTGGGGGCATACCCTGTTTTGATAGTCAAAGAAGCGACAGTCGGGCCGAATATCAGAGCAGGATCGGATTCCACCAGATCGTTTATCTCCTTTTCGATCCCTTCGTCGATTTTGTGCTGCTGTCTGTAATTTTGTACGGTGCGGGCCGTGCATCCATAGATCCTTGCTATTTCGGAACTACTTAATCCCTGTTTTATGTACGCCGTAATTTCAGCAAGGCTTTCCGGACCTAATTCCTTCCGCCGGCCGGTGTTGTCCCTTAGCCCCCCGCGCTCCACACTGATGCCGTGTTTCTGCCTAAATCTTATGACCGTGCGGCGGGAGCAATTATAATGCTCTGCGATATCTTTATCGTTTTTCCCCTCGGCGATCATATGCAGAACGGCCTCTTTATCCAGGATGTCACTTTGATTTTTTCCATTTTGGCATTCCTCCGGGCATACCAATGCCATTGGCGCCACCTCCCCTGTTACCGCCTTTTTGATTTCAGATTCCGTTTATAAGGCTCAGAATATCTTCGGCTTCGGTCGCCGTGATATTGATATCGTCTCCGGGGGCCCGTACCTCATCCCCCCGGCAATTACTCAGGATATCTGAGATAACATTCCTGAACTCCGCCGACTGAACAAATTCCCGCAGCGCGTTCCTGATATCCGCTTTTTTCCTGCCTTCGTCCAGGTCTTCCCGGATCAGCCTTTTGATGTAGACACTGTACCCTTCCGGTCTCGCCTCCGCCCAGTTTTTTAAATATTCCTCCCCGGCGGTAAAGTAAACCGACTTCTTAGAATTGAGCCCGGGCATTACGCGCACCCGGTTACCAATTTAGGGAGAATAGCCTGATTCACAAGTGTTTTATACATGGCTCTGACATTGGAAAACTGGGCGTCCTCCATCAATATGCAGCGGGGAAAGAGCTCCCGCATATATGATCCCAGACTGATAAATCCGCCGCCGCATAAGATATTTTCATCGGCCGTGCTTGGACTGAAAACATTCTCCATATCCTGCACCAGCTCATAAACATGTTCACGCCCGACCTGGGCAGCTAATTCCGATACGTCTTCGCTCCCTGCCGGAGTGGGGAAAAACCCCTGTTCAAAAATACGCCTGAGCTCTTCGATAGAACTGAAATTTAACGTGGGATACTTGGAGTCAAGTTTCTTGCGGAAGGTGATCAGCATGGGGATGATCCCCAGGTTTCTGGTATACAGCTTGGTTTCCGGTTCTTTTTGAGGTATTCCTCCCCGGAATTCGGCAACGTCGAAGGTGTGCCCGCCCAGATCCCAGATCAGAACGGTCGCCTGTTTTTGCTGGTACTTTTCTCTTTCCTCCTGGGACAGCGTGTAGTAGGCAATCATGGCCTGCGGCATGGAAACGGCCTTTTCCACCATGATCTCCTTAATGATACCGTCGCGCGTTACCTTTACATACTGCCCGCCGGTTCCCAGGTAATCCAGCAGAGCACGGCTCAGATTAGTTTCGGTATGGCTTTTTGAAAGCGGAGTGCCGGTGACCACCAGGAATTTGCCTTTTTCACCTTCGCAGAGCTGATGCAGGTAATTGAGCATTTCGACCTTGGTCTTCATGCTTTGGGTCTTGTCATGGTGCAGATCGGGAGGGACGTTTAAACCGTCGCCGACCCGGTATTTCTTTCCCTGAAATTCAACTAAAGTGGCTCCGCCGTCGGGCACTTCGCTGTCGGCCACTTCCTTGACCCGGGCCAGGCACATGTACTTGCCGCCTGCGCTGTACCCCTTGGTGAACTGAAACCCCGGGTCGAAAGCCACTGTCTGGATATCCATCTTCTCTACCTCCCTGTTAATTTATCTTCGGCAACGAGCTCTTCCACTGATGCGCCGAGAGCCCCGGCCAGCTTCTTCAAGGTATCTAAACGCGGCGAGAGGGTTTGACCTCTTTCAATGGCACTTATGACCGATTGGTGGACTCCCGATAAATCTGCCAGTTGTTCCTGGGTCAACCCTCTCTTTTCACGAATACCCTTTAAATTCATCTCACCATCCCGCTTTCTTTGGTTTAATAAATAAGGTAAAATTGCTATTTTCCCGGAGTGCAGGGATACGCACAATCATACCGAAATCCATTGATATCCATGTTGTTTCCTTCGATCAACTGCGCTGCGGAAACGTCCAGAGCTTGCGCAATATTTTCTATGACTTTCAGCGAGGGGTACACCCGGCCTGATTCGTACCAGCTTACGGTTTGCTGAGTCTTGCCTATTTTTTCGGCCAGGTCCGCCTGGGAAAGCATTTTCTGCTTTCTGATCCGTCTCAGATTACTGCCAAACATAATACCCCTCCCCATAAAGACTGGATAAACTTGTATAAATACCAATAAGATTGGTATAATCGAATTGTTAAGAAATATAGGATTTTTTTATTTTTCCGTTTCAGCCAGCAGTTCGCCGGCCGGAATACCAAAAAAGTGTTCGAGACGTTTTTCTACTTTTCGTGATGGATATTTTCCATCTGACTCAATGTAGTAGTACATTCGTCTTTTTACTCCAATGGCAGAAGCAACCTCTTCTGCTGACAAACCTAGTTCTTTGCGTTTTAATCTTAGTAATGTTGCCATATGTCACCTGTGCAATTCTATTGCACTATCCTATTTAAATATTAATGCATTCGTAATGCACAGTCAACAATTTATTTTGGAGGTTTTAATGTCAACTTTTGGGGACCGGCTAAACTTTCTTAGAAAGTCAAAAAACTTAAAAGCTGAAGAACTCGGTGAAATAGTCGGTCTCAAAAGGCGAATTATTTTTCTTTATGAAAAAGGCGAAACTAAACCAAGTTACGATTCCTTGTTAGCCTTGGCCGATTACTTCGACGTATCCCTGGACTACCTGGTGGGCCGTTCCGACGATCCGACCAGGCGATGAAGAATAATGCAAAAATAATATAAATCTTAATTTAAGTATTTTTGGTTTCGGCCTCCCCTTGTTAAGAGGATTTTTATTTTTCCGTTTCAGCCGACTCTGGTACCTATTGGGAACTAGTTCCTTGGCTTTTGATTTTCGACTTGCTGATATTCCTCAGAATGTACACGTAGCTGACGCTGAGGTATATCCAAAATGTCTTCCAACTTATCCCATAAGACTAGTGACCCGTTACGATCTCCAGTTTCGATATAACGATACATTCTAGTAGTTATGCCCAATTCATTGGCTATTTGTTTTTGGGTTAGCCCTTTTTGGTATCTTGCTGTTTTTAATATTGATCTCATTACATATCACCACCGTATGGGGAATGTTTTGTTCTGGTATGATTAGATTTTAATGGAATGTTTTGTTCCTGTCAATAGCTTTTAAGGGGATTCACAAATGGCTACTCTAGGACAACGATTAGTCCAACTACGAGAATTTCATAACATTAAACAAAAAGATATTGCTGATTATTTAGGAATAACTGTTCGTGGGCTTCGTTACTATGAAACTGATGTTAGAGAACCAAATATAAAGACACTTATTGCCTTGGCTAACTATTTTAACGTTTCTCTGGATTATCTCCTTGGCATATCTGATATTCCCCGCCCTATTCCTGCTAACATCCAGGAAATAATCAGCAAAGCAACAAATCCAGCAGAGCTGTTGCAAACTCTTAACAGAATACTTCAAAAGGATAATGAAGAGTCAGATACTAAGGGTAAGATAGATACACTTGTCCAAGGACTGGATAATGAGTCAGTAGCAGAATTAAAAAAATATGCTGAGTACCTGAAAATCAGACAAACGTTGGACAGCAGCAAAAACGAAGACTCCGCTGGATTGGATATACACGAAAATAGGAGATAACCTATGAAAGAATTATTTAACAGGTTTGTTTTTATTAAGGAAATTCATAAAATCAATCCAGAAGAAAACGAGAATAAATTCTTTAAAGTAGCTATTGAGAGAATAAATGACGATTATATTACATGGACACACTGGGGACGAATTGGCTCTTTAGGCCAAGCCCCTCAGAGTAGATACAGAGGAGAAGATTTAAAGGAAGCCTTTAAGGTAGCTTTTGGTAAGCTTAATGAGAAATTCAAAGAAGGATATCAAGAAATATATGATATTGAACCCGATAATAAATCTCCTATTAGTGCGACTTCTAAAAAAGTCGAAATTAATAAAGTTAGAGATTCGGTAATAGAGTATTTCGAAAGAGAAATGGATTTAAAGACAATAACCGATATATTAGAAATATCATCTTGGGACCTTCAGGATTATTTAATTCAATGGGTAACTCCTGAGGTATACGATTTACATGACGAATACATTAACCATATGTTGCCGGAAGTTTCAGTGTGTTTAGAGATAGCCGGCTATTTTCTTGAAAATGATATGTTTAAGCCTATATTTGATAAATATAATGGCCAATACAGCTATATTCAGATTCGGCTAATAAAAGCATTATATATTAAAGAGCAAATATTATGTCCTTTATGTGGCAAACAGCTAAATGACACCATTAGGAATTATTGCAATGATTATAAGGAACGTTTTAATTCTCATTCTTATTGTAATGATTGTCAAAAAATTTTTACATAAACAACCCGGCGGAGCGATATTGGGAGCTACCGATTTCCCCTACCCCCTTTCCGGAAAGGTATTAAACATCATTAATCAGTCCCGGGATCCGGATGAATTGCTGGCTATTATTAAAGAAATGGCGCAGTCGGAAAAAAGCGGCCAGGCTGATCCGCAACCTGGCCGGAGTAATATAGATCGGTTAACAGAAGGAATAGAATTACAACATCGGTTACCGCCGGAAATGTGGCAGCAGATAGAAACTATGTTTAAGGAAAGACCCAGTTATCAGAGGCTCTTAGGTAAAATTAAACAATTACCATGTTTCCCTGACAATTTATCCCCGCAAAATGTTTATGAGTACATTACAAATATGTGGAAATATTATAGGATTAAACCTGAACAGTTAAATCTGGACTTAACGTTTAACAGTCCTCTTCTGCAGAAACCTCACTCCTCGTAAGGAACACCTCCGTGTTCTCTCTAGGGGTACCAAACGTAATGCGGTCCGGATTCTGTCGCAAAACAGCATTCATTAACTCATTAAGTTTAAGTGTTGCAGGCTCCGGCTTGATATTATTTTGATCAGTTTTTTTAGGAGTATCATTCATGGAATTACCTTCTTTCATATATATTTTCCGTTTCAGCCAGCAGTTCGCTGGCCGGAATACCAAAAAATTGTTCGAGACGTTTCTGAACTTTCCAGGATGGGTTGCGGTAACCAGTTTCAATAGAACCGTACATTCGGCGGCTAATACCTATGTGAACAGCAACCTCTTGTTGGGTATATCCTTTTTGGTTTCTTAGGGTAATTAAGTTTTTTCTCAAGTAAGCTTAATCCTTTAGGCACTAATTGTGCCTTATGTGTTTTAAGTATAAGGCACCTATTGTGCCTAGTCAATACTTTTTTGGAGGCCTAAGTTGGTTACTTTAGGTGAACGTTTACGCGAACTAAGAAAATCAAAGAACCTAAAAAGAGAAGAACTTGGAGAAATAATAGGTTTAGGCCCTAGAATTATCACCTTTTACGAAACTAATGATAGAGACCCGAGTTTAAAAGTTCTCATCGCCCTGGCCGATTACTTCGACGTATCCATGGACTACCTGGTGGGCCGTTCCGACGACCCGGCCAGGCGGTAAATCGCTTAGGAGGAAACCCATTATGAATCATGATTCTGAAAATAATTCCAACCCAGCTTTAATTAAAATTATTAAAGATAATCCTAATCTTTTTACTTTATGGAATGATACTGAGCGTCAACTCCCCAATTGCTTCTTGCGGATAATGTATATGAACGACTACGCTCGAATTACTGGGGTTAATAGAGCCCAAACAAATTATGCTTTTTGTAAAATAGAACCTTTTTCCAATAACGTGGAAACTGATAAAGATTATTTAGCAACAATGGTAATTGCATCAGATGCACTTATAACTGATATAGGACATGAACTGATGCATTTATACATACACAGTATTGGTTATCCTTTTATTGTGCCAACTTATAAATATGGCGAAGTTTTAGATAACAGCGCCGAAATCCTCGAAATGGATAAACTGGCCACTCGTATCCATGATGTAACTGTTCACCCTATTATTGATAGAAATTTAACTACAATAAATTTATTTGACAATCAAGTATGGGAACGAATGTTCAGGAATCATTCAAACGAATTACAGAGTTATCTTAAAAATCCGAATTATTTCAAGGACAAGAACTACATAGTAATTAGAACGATAGAATTACAACATCGGTTACCACCGGAAATGTGGCAGCAGATAGAAACTATGTTTAAGGAAAGACCCAGTTATCAGA
>ENA-UOOK01003106-UOOK01003106.1-fermentation-metagenome-genome-assembly--contig:-NODE-3106-length-19266-cov-3.980792_pt1 | contig 19266 bp, 16 predicted proteins | sample MGYA00245777_ERZ724023 | MGnify/ENA primary metagenome ERZ724023 (study PRJEB28704, sample SAMN03018312) | fermentation metagenome | biome: anthropogenic terrestrial biome; feature: soil; material...
CATCGTAAAAATGGGTGACTGACAGCTTTAAACCCGACTTTATTTATGAAAGGAGGCATTTATGCTATGGGGTTTGTGAAATATGAGCAAAAAGGCTTCGTAGGCATAGTCACCATAGACCGCGAAAAAGCTTTGAACGCCCTTAACACAGCGGTTCTTAAGGATCTTGAGGCCGTTATGGATTCTATTCCGCTTGACAGCACGAGATGCGTCATCATAACCGGCGCGGGGCAAAAATCTTTTGTTGCCGGCGCAGACATCGGCGAAATGAAAGATATGAATAAAGAAGAAGGCAGCCGGTTTGGAGCGAGGGGCAATGCGGTTTTCCGCAAAATAGAAAAATTCCCAGTGCCTGTAATAGCCGCGGTTAACGGCTATGCCCTCGGCGGCGGGTGCGAGCTGTCGCTTAGCTGCGACATACGCATCGCCGCAGAAAACGCTGTTTTCGGCCAGCCTGAGGCAGGCCTCGGCATTACTCCGGGCTTTTCCGGCACCCAGCGCCTGGCCCGCCGCATCGGCGCGGCAAGAGCCAAGGAGCTGATTTTCTCCGGCAGAATGATCAAGGCGGACGAGGCGAAGGAGATGGGGCTTGTCAACGCCGTGTATGCGGCCGAGGCGCTGATGGAGGGGCTGGCCGAGAATGCGGTCGACTTCCGCCCGAACTACGACGACCGCCTGAAAGAGCCCGTCGTGCTTCCCTCCCATTTTCCGAACCTGCTCGTCAACGGCTCCACGGGGATCGCGGTGGGCATGGCGACGAATATTCCCCCGCACAACATGTGCGAGGTGATCGACGGCCTGTGCATGCTGATCGACCATCCCGATGCCTCTCTGGAAATGCTGATGGAGCACATCAAGGGACCGGATTTTCCCACCGGCGGCATCATCATGGGCCGCAGCGGGATCCGCGCCGCCTACGGCACCGGCCGCGGCCGCATCATCGTGCGGGCGCGCGCCGAAATTGAAGAGGAAAAGAACGGCCGCTTCAAGATCATCGTTTCGGAGCTGCCGTATCAGGTGAACAAGGCGAGGCTCATCGAAACCATCGCCGACCTGGTCAAGGACAAGCGCATCGAGGGCATTTCCAACGTGGAGGATCATTCCGACCGCAACGGGATGCACATCGTCATCGACGTCAAGCGCGACGCCTCCCCGCAGATCGTCCTGAATCAGCTTTATTCGTTCACCCAGATGCAGTCCACGTTCGGCGTCATCATGCTCGCGATCGTGGACGGCGAGCCGAAGACCCTGACGCTCAAGGAGATTCTGGAAGAATACCTCCGCTTTCAGGAAGAGGTCGTCACCCGCCGCACGGAGTTCGAGCTGAAAAAAGCAAAAGAGCGCGCCCATATTCTGGAGGGCCTGCGCATCGCGCTCGACAACATCGACGAGGTCGTTTCGATCATCCGCAGTTCCAAATCAATTCCGGAAGCGAAGGAGCGCCTGAGCGCGCGGTTCGGGCTCGACGACGTTCAGACCCAGGCCATCGTGCAGATGCCGCTCGGCCGCCTGACCGGGCTGGAGCGCAAGAAGCTCGAGGACGAGCTTGCGGCCCTGGAGCTGAAAATTGCCGACCTGGAAGATATCCTGAGCAATAAGGAGCGGCTGCTCGGCATCATCAAGGATGAAGCGATTGCGGTCAAAAATAAATTCGGGGACGAGCGCCGCACGGAAATCGCCGCGGTCAGCGGGGAAGTCGATATCGAAGACCTGATCCCCCGCGAGGAATGCGTGCTCACCATGACGAGCTTCGGCTATATCAAGCGCCAGAAGATGGACAACTATCACATCCAGCGCCGCGGCGGGCGCGGAATTTCCGGCATGACGCGGCGCGAGGAAGACGCCGCGGCGGATATTTTCGTCATCAACAGCCACGACTACGTCCTGTTCTTCTCCAATTTCGGCCGCGTCTACCGGCTGAAGTGCTACGAGGTGCCGGAAGGCTCCCGCACGAGCAAGGGGATCAACATCGCGAACCTTCTTCCGCTTTCCGCGGATGAAAACGTCACCTCCATCGTCCGGGTACCGGAGTTCGACGAAGAGAGCTACCTTGTCATGGTCACCCGCAACGGCATCATCAAACGCACCGCGCTCAGCGCGTACGACACCGCGCGCAAGGGCGGCGTGATCGCGATCGACCTGGACGAGGGCGACCAGCTGGTGTGGGTGCGCCGCACCGACGGAAACGACCAGCTTCTGGTCGCGACGAAGAAGGGCATGGCGATCCGCTTCCGCGAGACGGACGTGCGCGCCATGGGAAGAACGGCGCGCGGCGTGAAGGCGATCACGCTGCGGGAAGACGACAGCGTCGTCGGCATGTCCACCATCCGGGAGGGCGGACGGGTGCTCACCGTTTCCGAAACCGGCTACGGCAGGCTCTCCCCCATCGATGATTACCGCATTCAGTCGCGCGGCGGCAAGGGCCTGACGAACTACCATGTCAAAAAATACGGCGACGTCGCGGCCATCAAGGTGGTCGACCTCGACGACGACGTCATCATCATCTCGTCCGACGGCGTCATCATCCGCATTCAGGCAAGCTCCATCCGCGAATGCGCGCGCCCCAGCAAGGGGGTCCGCGTCATGCGGGTGGACGGCGTGGAAAACCGCGTGGTGACGCTGGCCCGCGCCCCGCACGACGAGGGCGAGGAGCTGGACGACGCCCAGATCGAGGACGACGGCTCGGCGGAAAGCGCCGAAGACCTGGTGGAAGATGAGGACGACGAACAACCGGAGACTGCCGGAGAACCCTCCGAAAAATAACGGCGGCCCCCGTATGTTCTCTTTCCAAAGAAAGCCCGGGATGGCTTTTGCGCCCGGTTTCCGCCGCACCGATACGCTTCGGCGCGCCGGTCCTAAGCGAGGATATTTTGAATCAGAAAAAAATAAACCACCGGTTTATCCGACCGGTGGTTTATTTTATGTGGCTTTTAACTGGTTAAAACTCGTTGTCGCTCTTGACCACTTTTCGAAGCAGAAAAAACATGACGGCTCCGTAAAAGACAATCATGCCGATCATTGAAACGGTTCCATTTAACGACATATGAATCCCTCCTGAAATTTATTCTGCGTGTTCTTTCGGAATGTCCGGATAGGTTTCTCCGTTGTAGTACTTGTGCGTGGTATGCTTGTTGACGGTTTTGGTCAGCAAAATCGCGACCGCCGCATAAATCGCCAATTGGAAAAGCAGGGTTCCCAGCGATTCCACGGCGAAGATATCCATCGGATTTTCGCCCGTCAGCAGGTTCTTGGTGTTCCAGATCAGCATGACGACGCAGACGACGGGGATGATGAACTTCACCAGATAATTCCACCATTTTCCGATATGAATGTCGTTTTCGGGAATGTTGATGAATTTCGCCCTCATGTTTTCAGCGCCGTTTTTCGTGATCGCGAAGCAGGTGAACAGAATCCCCAGGACAAGGAACGTGCCCGAGACGAAGTCCTGATTTTCCAGGAATCTGATGTTCAGCGCGGAAGGAAGGCCCCAGACCAGGAAGAGGCAGCAGATCAGCGCGCAGGCTTTCTTTCTGGACCATCCGGCGTCGATGAACGGAAGCGAGCCGACCAGAAAGTGCCCTAAGTTGGAGAGAAGCCCGGAAATAAACAGGACGATGAAGAAGATGACGGCGATCAATTTGCCGCCTGGCATTTTATCGAAGATTCCCGCCAGGGAAATGAAGGTGAGCCCGTTGTTGCCGGAATTGCAGATATCCATGGCCTGATCGACCGGGAACATGGAAAACAGCACCGGCAGAATCGCCATCCCGGCCATAATGGAGGTGGCGTTGTCGGAAAAGCCCTGAATAAAGCTGTTCAGCGCCAGGTCGGATTTTGCGTGCATGGATACCCCGTAGGAAATCACGAGGCCCCAGCCGACGCCGACCGACCACAGGATTTGCACCAGCGCCTTGATCCAGGTCTGGCTGTTGAATAAGTACTCCGGCTCGATTTTAAACAGGTAATCCAGCCCGATCACGGCGTTTGGGAGGGTGACCGCCCTGATGATCAGAATGAGAAGAAGCACCAGGGACAGCGGAACACAGAATTTCTGGACTTTTTCGATGCTTTTGCCCACGCCGCCCGCGCAGATAAAGGCGGTCAGCACCGCCGCGAAAACGAAGCATCCCACCGTAAGCCAGCTGTTGTTTGAAACGTTGTCGAACAGGGCGGCTTTGTCGGAAAAGGTGTACAGCTTCTGCGTGACCGATAAGATGACGTATCTCAGGATCCAGGCCATGACGACGGTGTAATAAGAGCCGATTCCGACGACGGTCAGGGTCATAAAGATCCCCATTCCGGTAAATTTTTTACCGACAAAGTCCTTGAACGCGCCGGGGACGCCGTGCCTTGTGGAGCGCCCGATGATCATTTCCGCGATGGACAGGGGGACGGCTACCAGCATCAGCATCACCGTCCACGCCAATATGAACGCTCCGCCGCCGTTCAGGGCCACTTCCCGGGGGAACCTCCATATGTTTCCCGTGCCCATGGCCAGCCCGACCAGAGTTGCAATCACCCCCCATCTTGAAGTAAAACCTTTTTTCCCTTCGCCTTGATGGTCGCTCATAACTTGTTGGTTGCTCGCAGCCTGATGATCGCTCATAAAATAATACCTCCTTCAACGATTAAGCTTACAAAAAAATCGCTATGAACGGGTCCAAAACCTAAAAAGCATCCTGTGATCTGCCGATAAAAAGGGAATGTGCGCTCTTTTCCGTCCTTTTTATTCCGACCCCTCGCACCTCGCACCTCTGATGAAACCGTAAGAGCCGGGCCGCTGTCCTTTTCGTTTTTCAACGGGTCCATTCCGGGCAGTATCGGGAAGCCGGAATGATTGATGTGCCTCCTTCCTGTTTCAAAGTTCACAGCGGACAGTTTTTTTACAGGGATAACCTTTTCCGTAATCTATATTTACGGTTATTTGGAAATTATGTCTCTTTTGCCTGACGCCGGATGCCTTTCAAATATTTTCTTTTCGGGGGTTGCCTTCCAAAATGCTCCGGTCCCGGCATTTCGTGTCAAGAGCCGGGCCGGCGAAGAGCGGCGGATGCAATGGAAAGCAAAAACTGGCACCGTATGAAAAAAACGATGCCAGTTCCTGTGATTCGACGCAATGCTGCGATATTTTGTCCCTGTCTGCTGTGTTGGGTTTTGTTTTTTCCCGGAAAAACGATTCGGGCGGATGGGAAATGTATGTTTAAAGCTCGATCAGGTCGTGCGTGAAGCGGACCATATTCTCATAGCCGTCTTCCGTCACCAGAAGCTGGTCCTCAATGCGCACGCCGCCCCAGCCGGGGATGTAGATACCGGGCTCGATGGTCCTCACGTTTCCAGCCTGGAGCACATCCGGGGATGTCTCCGCCAGCATGGGCATCTCGTGGACGAACAGGCCGATTCCATGGCCGATGTTCGTGTACTGGTATCCGAAATATTCGGTGTTCCGGATAGCTTTCAGGGATGCGAGATAGATGTCGCGGCACGGGACGCCCGCTTTGGTGATCGCCAGGCAGTCCTCCACCATTTTCTTTTCCAGAGTGTAAACCTCGCGCTGCTTTGCCGTGGCCTTCCCGACGACGACCGTGCGGGTCATGTCGGAAAGATATCCGTTTACCTGGCAGCCGAAATCCATCAGCACGAAATCGCCGTATTCAATGGCTTTCGATGAGGGGATGCCGTGCAGCAGCGAGGTGCGCGCGCCGGAAATCAGAATGTTTCCGTAGGGCATGGTGTCGGAGCCCTCCTGTACCAAGTAGAGGGACAGCTTTGCGGCCAGATCCTTTTCCGTCACGCCGACGCGGATCTCCGGCAGAAGGCGGTCCAGCGCGCGGCAGGAAATTTCGCACGCGGCGCGCTGCCATGCGATCTCCTGGGGGGTTTTGAGGATGCGCATGCCGTCGATCGCGCCGGATACCGGCACAAGCTCCACCCCGGCGTGCTGCTGCAGGCCCTGAAAGGTCTCGTAAGAGACCGAATCCGACTCAAAAGCCACCTGCTTCAGGCCTTCGCGCCTGGCAAGCTCCCCGATCGCATCCCCGACCGTCAGGCCCGCGATCCCCGGTTTGCGCCAGATGATAACCTCGTATTCCGGGCATTCGATCGACGCCTGCTCGCTGAAGCGCGGGTCGGTGATGAAAAATTTCTTTCCGCTTCCGGTCAGCAGCAGGAAGCTGCTGTCCCCGGTATAGTCGCTGATAAAGCGCACGTTCACTTCTTTGGATACAAAGAATGCATCCAGTTTTTCTTTCTCCAGATAAGCGAGAAGCTTTTCTTCGTTTCTTTTGCTCATGGTTTGCGATGCTCCCTTTCAAAAACGCGTTAATTTCCTCGTACCTTTTTGCCGCCCAGATAAACGGAGAGAACCCGATCCAGCGCATGGATATCCTTCGCCGCGTTGCCCCGGACGACCAGCAGATCCGCCTGAAGGCCGGGGTGCAGCGTGCCGGTCACTTCTTCCAGCCCCAGAACCTTTGCGGGATTTCCGGTTGCGGTGGCGATCGCCTGAAGCGGAGTGATGCCGAACTTCACCATATAGGCGAGCTCCTGATGGATGGGGAGCGGCGGCGCTTGGTAGAGCACCATGTCGCTGCCCGCCAGGACCGTGACGCCCGTATCGTACAGCTTTTTGAAGTTGTCCCGGTAGGCTTCGGCCGCCGGCTTGAAGAACGCCTGGTCTTTTACGGCGCGGGCGGAAATCGGGTTCGACAGGTCCCCGCCCCCGTCGAGGATGCGCTTGGTGTACTCGTAAAGGTAGATGTAAGCCGTCATCGTCGGGGTCCAGGCCTGATGGTTTTCCGCCATTTGCCCGGCCTGGGGAACCGTCAGGAACGTCCCGTGCTCGATGGTGTCGAAGCCCGCGTCGATGCACATCTGAATGGCGGGCTGTGTGCCGGCGTGCACGGCGGTTTTGACGCCCCGGCGGTGGCATTCGTCCACCGCCGCATCCAGCTCTTCCCGGGTGAATTCCGGAAGATCCTCGCGGTTGCTGGTGAGGATCTTGATCCAGTCGGCTCCATCCCGAAGCTGGCGGCGGATCTCCCTGCGGATCGGCCACGGCCCGTCTATTTCTTCGATGCCGTCCTGATGCCCGTGTCCGCCCGTCATGCAGATGCCCGCGTCGGCGTGGATGATCCTTGGGACCTCTATGTATCCCTTTTCCCCCGCCAAACGCATCCGTTTGCACAGATTGTGCGGGGAAGAAAGATCCCTTACCGTGGTGATCCCGAGATCGAGCGCGTATTTTGCCTGCTGAAAGGCATAGTAGGCGACCATATAGTCGTCGTACTCGGAAATGTCGGGCTGGCTGTAATAGTACCCGAAGTGCACATGCATGTCGAACAGCCCGGGCAGGATCGTCGCATCCCCGTAGTCCCGGGCCTCCTCATCCGGGTGCTGTTTCAAGATCGTCCCGCAGGGGCCTGCATCCAGGATCTTCCCGTTTGAGCCGATCAAGACGGCGCCCTGCTCCAGCACGGTCTTTCCATCCCCCGGAATCAAACGGTCTGCTTTTAAAATCACGATTTCCTCTTCCTTTCTGAAAGGCTTCCGCCATGCTCCGGAATTTTCGGATCGAAGGCTCCCTGCCGGAGCCGGACAGGCTGATATTTTTAGACAAAAACCGGCTTTTATCAGCCAATATTTCATATATATGAATTTACAAGCTAATAATATCATTTGCACAAAATATTGTCAACGGAAAAGCCCTTGTACAACAAAATTTACAATACTTATCATGCGGACCCGGATCAAAAAGAAGCCATCCCGATGAAACAGGATGGCTTCTCTGTCAGATAGTTTCGTTTGTTTCGTCCGGGTCAGGCTTCATCCATGAAAGGATATGTAATGTCTTCCGCGGGGACGAAGGTCTCTTTGATAACGCGCGGGCTGATCCAGCGGTACATGTTCACAAGGCTGCCGGCCTTGTCGTTTGTGCCGGAAGCTCTGGCGCCGCCGAAGGGCTGCTGGTTGATGACCGCGCCCGTAGGCTTGTCGTTGATGTAGAAGTTGCCCGCCGCATTGCTCAGCGCGTCTTCCATATGCGCGATCACCTGGCGGTCCTGCGCGAAGATCGCGCCGGTCAGGGCGTACGGGGTGGCCTTGTCGCAGATATCCAGCGTTTCTTCGAACTCTTCATCCGGATAGACGTAAACGGACAGGACGGGCCCGAAGATCTCTTCCTTCATGGTCTTGAAGTCCGGTTTCTTGGCCTGGATCACCGTGGGATAAATGAACCAGCCCTTGGAATCGTCATAGCCGCCGCACAGCACATCCGCGTCGGGGGAATTCTTTGCGTAGTCGATGTAGCCCTTGATCGTGGAGAACGCGGCCCCGTCGATCACGGCGCCCATAAAGTTGCGGAAATCCTGAACATCCCCAACCTTCAGCTTGGAAATTTCCGACAGAAGGCCTTCCTTCACCTTCGGCCAAAGGCTCGCGGGGATAAAGGCGCGGGATGCAGCCGAGCATTTCTGGCCCTGATACTCGAAGGCGCCGCGCGCCAGAGCGCTCACCAGCGGAGCAACCTGGGAGGATGGATGCGCAAACACGAAATCCTTGCCGCCGGTTTCGCCGACCAGACGGGGATAGTTGGCGTAAGAGGCGAGATTCTGGCCGACCAGGGACCAGACGCTGCGGAATACCGCGGTGGAGCCGGTAAAATGGAAGCCGGCCAGCCTGGGATCCGTCAGGACATATTTGCTGGCGTCGGAGCCGCGGCAGGGCACGAAGTTGATGACTCCGTCGGGCAGCCCGGCCTCTTTCAGAACCTGATAGAAATAGTAGTTGGAGAGAACGGCGGTGGAAGCCGGCTTCCAGACCACCGTATTCCCCGCAATGGCCGGGGCGGTGCCCAGGTTGCCGCCGATGGAAGTGAAGTTGAACGGGGTGATGGCCGTGACGAATCCATCCAGCGGCCGGTATTCGGTACGGTTCCATATCCCCTTGGTGTTGTTGGGCTGCTCGCTGTAGATCTGCTGGGTGAAATACACGTTGAACCGCAGGAAGTCAGCCAACTCGCAGGCGGAGTCGATTTCGGCCTGATAGGCCGTTTTGCTCTGACCCAGCATGGTGGCGGCGTTGACGCGGTCGCGCCACGGCCCGGTAAGCAGCTCGGCCGCCTTCATGAAGATGGAAGCCCGTTGTTCCCACGGCATGGACGCCCAGGCTTTCTTCGCCTGCGTGGCCGCCTCGATCGCTTGCTTCAGCTCTTTTTCTCCCGCGCGGTGGAACGTCGCCAGCACATGATGGTGGTCATGGGGCATGACGCAGTCTTCCGTATCGTCGGTAAAAATCTCTTTTCCGCCGATGATCACCGGAATTTCCAGTTTGGTCTGGGACTGGCGGGCCAGCTCCGCTTTCAGGGAAGCGCGCTCGGCGCTTCCGGGCAGATAGGAATGGACGGGTTCGTTTTGGGGCATTTGCAGCTTAAAATACGCGTTGTTCATGTAATTTGATTCATCCTTTCAAATTTATTCTATCTAAAATAAGGAATATGATGGAAGACCGTAAGGAAATCATGCGGAGAAGTTTATTTTCCGTAACGCTCCCCGTTGTCCCAGACGGGCGGGGAACTTTTCCAGCCGAAGATGCGGGCGGGAATCGAGTAGGCGACGCCGATTCCAAGCGTGACGGCCACCGCCAGCTGCAGCGTTTCGACCCCCTTTTGAAGAAAGGGCCCCTGCATCTCCATCAGAAAATAGTAAGCCGTGTAATAGATGCCGGCGCCGGGGACCAAAGGGAAGATCCCGCACAGCAGGAACAGGGTCGTCGGCGTCCGAAGGCGGAACGCGACCGCCCTGGACAGCGTCGCCAGAACCATGGAAGCGAAGAAGGTCGATACAACCATGGAGCACCCGGCCTTCAGGCTCAGCAGATAGACCAGCCAGCCGACGCCCCCGATGATGCCGCAGGCCGCGTAATGGCGGCGGGGCACCCCGAACAGGATAGAAAACGAGATGGTGCCGATCACGGCCATTCCGGTTTGAATCAGCAATTCGTTTTCCATTGGTCAGAATCCTCCTCCCAGCAGCCGGCCGAGGGTCAACGCCATCCCGGCGCCGATCGCGATGCAGCCCGCGGTCAGAAGCGCGTCGGCCAGCCGGACCAATCCGGACAGGTAGTCGTTTTCCAGCAGGTTGCGCACCGCGTTGGTCAAAGGGACTCCCGGCACCAGCGGGAAAACCGCGCCCAGGATCATGTGGTTCAGATCGTCCCCGAAGCCCAGCCGGAGCGCGGCGACGCAGAACAGGGAGGAAACCGCGCTGCTGAGAATGGTTTCCATGATTTTCGGCAGGCGGATCCTGTGAAGGACCTTCAGCAGGAACCAGTAAAGCGCGATTCCGGCGCCGAAAGCCACCGCCGTGTCGGCCCAGCTGCCCTGAAACAGATAGCAGAAGCTGGCGGCGCCGAAGCCGGAGGCAAGGATCCGCAGACCCTCCCCGGAAGCCCTCATGGTTTTTACGCTTTGAAGCTTCTCCCGCAGCTCTTCCGGGGTGCAGCGGCCTTCCGCCACTTCTCTGGACAGCTCGTTGACCGCTTCCACCCTGCACAGCTCGGTGGGCACGAGGGGAATCCAGCGGATCTGGGTGGAATAAACGTGCCCTTCCGCAATGACGGAAGCGAAGATGCCGTTTGCGATGATAAAATCCTGAAAGCCCGTCAGCCCGAAATTCCGTGCGGCATACTCCATGGTTTCATGGGCCCGATAGATTTCGCCGCCGTTCACCAGGATCAGTTCTCCCATTTGGATGACCAGATCAAAAAGCTCTTTTTCCCGCTTCCAATCCGGAGCATCCAATTGATTCGGAGCCTCCATTTTTGTCATTCCCCAGTCAGAAATTCTCCGCGCTCAGAGTGCACGCTTTCGGCACATGGGTAAATCCGCCGCAGCGCCCTCAATGATTCCTCTGACCATGGCTCCCCCCATGCTTCCCCTTTTGCCGGTCCTGTCAGAGGAGTGCTCGTGCAGTCTGTATTTTTAAAAACTCTGTTTTCAGAAGCTCTGCTCGGTCCGCGCGATGATCTCATCCTGAAGCGCGCGGCTGAGGTTCCGGAAGTAGTCGCTGTATCCGGCCACGCGCACGATCAGGTCCTTGTATTCGTCGGGATGCTTCTGCGCTTCCAGAAGGGTTTTCCGGTCGACGACGTTGAACTGGATATGGTGCCCATCCAGATTGAAATAAGACCGGATGAGATCCGCCATGTTGTCCAGACCCTGTTCGCCCGCGATGTTGGAAGGGAGGAATTTCTGATTCAGCAGGGTTCCGCCGGTGCTGATGTGATCCATCTTCGCGCAGGACCGGATGACGGCGGTGGGGCCGTTCGTATCGCTGCCCTGAACCGGGGAAATACCCTCGGAAAGCGGCTTGTGGGCCAGGCGCCCGTCGGGGCTTGCCTCCATGACCTCGCCGAAATAGACGTGGCAGGTGGTGGGAAGCATGTTGACGCGGTACTGTCCCCCGCGCATATTGGGGCGCCCGGTGACGAAATCATGATAATGGTGGAAGACCGTTTTCATGATTTCGTCGGCATAATCGTCGTCGTTGCCGTACTTCGGGCTCTCATCCAGCAGAAGGTGATGGACATCCCCGTAGCCTTCAAAATTCGCGTGCAGGGCTTCCATCAGCCGGGACATCGGAAGATCCTTCTTGTCGTAGACATGAAGCTTGATGGCGGAGAGGCAGTCGGTGATCGTGCCGATGCCGACGCCCTGAAGGTAGCTGGTGTTGTACCGCGCGCCGCCGGCGTTGTAGTCCTTGCCCTTTTTGATGCAGTCGTTCGTGATGATCGACAGGAACGGCACCGGCATGTATCTGGCATAGATGGATTCGATGGTGTTCGAGCCTTCCACCTTGATGTCGATGAAATATTTCATCTGCTTCCAGAACGCCGTCAGAAGCTCTTCAAAGGAGCGGAAATCCTCCGCGCTCCCCAGCTCCAGGCCGAGCTGCTTTTTCGCCACGGGGTCGTACCCGTTGTTCAGGGTGAGCTCCAGAATCTTCGGAATGTTGAAATATCCGGTCAGGATATAGGCCTCGTTGCCGAACGCCCCGGTTTCCACGCAGCCGCTCGTTCCGCCCTTGCGCGCATCCTCAATGGTCTTGCCGGCGTTGAGCAGCTCCTGAATGATCTCCTCCGTGTTGTAGAAGGCGGGCTGCCCCCAGCCTTCCCGCGAAATCTCGCACGCGCGTTTCAGGAACTTCCGCGGCGTTTTCCGGCTGATCTGAACGTTCGAGCTGGGCTGGAGCAGGCGCATCTCATCCATGCAGTCCAGAATCAGGTAGCTGACGTCGTTGACGCCGTCCTCGCCCTCCGGCGTGATGCCGCCGGTGTTGATGTTGGCAAAGTCGGTGTAGGTTGCGCTCTCTTTCAGCGTGATCCCCACTTTCGGCGGGGCCGGCTGATTGTTGAACTTCACCCACAGGCATTCCAGCAGCTCCTTGGCCTTTTCTTTGTCCAGGATGCCCGCGTCGCAGTCTTTGCGGAAGAACGGGTACAGGTGCTGGTCCAGACGGCCGGGGCTGTAAGCATCCCACGGGTTCAGCTCGGTGGTCACGCACAGGTGCACGAACCAGTACAGCTGAATCGCCTGCCAGTAGGTCTGCGGCCTGTGGGCCGGGACCACGTCGCAGTTCGCCGCGATCTGAAGCAGCTCCGCCTTCCTCGTTTCGTCCGTTTCCCGCACGGCCAGCCGGCGCGCGTATTCGCCGTACCGGCGGCCCAGGGTCATGATCGCGTCGCAGCAGATGGACATGGCGTTGAGCTGCTCCCTCTTCTGCACGGCTTCCCTGTCGTGCAGGAAATCGAGCTGATCGATCGCCTTGCGGATATCCGCCTTCCGCTCCTGAAAGCCCTTGAGGAAGATATTCTCGGAGCCGACGGTGTGGCCCGGGCCCCTCTGCTCCATGAATTCGGTGAAAATGCCGCTTTCATAGCAGTCTTTCCATTTGGGGCTGACGGACTCCAGAATCCGGCGGCGGATCGAACGGTTCTTCCAGAACGGGATGATCTGTTTTTCCTGAATCTTCAGATCCTCTTCCGAAACCTTGAAGGAAACCAGCTCCCGGTCGTTCATCACGTGCATGTCTTCCAGCGTGTGGCAGCACAGCTCGGGGAACGTGGGGGACGACTGAGGGCCGTCTCCCTTTTCCCCGACGATCAGCTCGCCGTCGTTGATGCAGAGCGTTTTGTGCTCCATGATGTACAGCAGGGTCAGCGCGCGCAGTTCCGGAACGGAAACGGTGCCTTCATACTTGCGGTAGGCCTCCGTCTCCAGCACGGCGCGCTCCAGATAGATTTTGGGCGGCGTGCTCTCGCTCTGCCTGCGCAGCTTGCGGATGCGTTCGTTCATACCTCTTTCCATAATCACGAAACCTCCTATCTTAAAATTACTAATATAAAGTTGATTCTTCTTTTTTAACCGCCGATCAAAACCGAGGAAAAGCCCGCGTCCAGACACATCTTTTTCAGATATTCCATCCGCTCGGCGGGCGGGGGCGTAAACTCTTTGCAGTCCGTCCTCCCCAGGCGGGAGCCTTTATCCGAGCCGGCCTTATGGTAGGGGAGAAGGTTCACCTGCGTCAGATGGATGTCGTTGTCCCTGACGAAATCGATCATTTTCCGGATCTCTTCGTCGCTGCTGTTCACCCCGATCACGGGGATCCGCAGGTTGATCTTCGCGCCGTCCAGGCTGAGCCGCTTCAGGTTTTCCAGGATCCGGCGGTTGTCCTGCCCGGTATATGTAAGGTGAAGCTCCGGCGTGACCGCTTTCATGTCGTACAGGAACGTGTCCGTATAAGGAAGCACGGCCTGAAGGTTTTCATAGGGGACGTCGCCGCAGGTGTCGATGTTGACGCTGATGTCCTCCTCGTGCAGGTCTTTGAGCAGTTCCAGAAGATATCCCATGTTCTGCGACATGACTTCCCCGCCGGAAAGCGTGACGCCCCCGCCGGAAGTCTCGTAGAACATGCGGTCGCGCACCAGCCGCCTGACCAGCTCTTTCACCGGGATCTGCTCCCCGACGATGCTTCTGGCGCCGTAAAGACAGCGGCTGACACACGCCCCGCAGACGGTGCATTTTTCCCGGTCGGTCTCTACTCGGCCGGACTCCGTCCGGTAGATGGCGTTCTGAGGGCACGCCGGAATACAGCTTCCGCATCCGACGCAGCGCTGCGCGTCTACCATCAATTCCCGCCGGTATACCTGGCTTTCCGGGTTGTGGCACCAGGCACAGGCGAGGGGACACCCCTTAAAAAAAACCGTGGTGCGGATTCCGTTTCCGTCGTGAACGGAGAATTTTTGGATATTAATAATATTCGGATCGCTCATGTTGCCCTCTCAATAGTTCATGTATATGAAATATCAACGATAATTTTCATTATCATTATATGATTCATGATTCCAAAAGTCAACGACTCCTATGAAATTTCATAAATAAGAAAATTTTGAGAAAAAAGGTCGTCGGTTGACTTTTTTTCGCCCGACAGATATCATATAGTTATATTTATTTGCGAAAAAACAGAAGGGATAAAGAGCGATATGCCGGTTGCCCTTTATCCGGTAAGGAGATTTTTCATGGACCACAACATTACCATAGGCTCTAAGATCAAGGCGCTTCGAAAGGAAAAAAACATGACCTTGAAGCAATTGAGCGACGGCTCCGGGCTTTCGGTCGGGTTCCTTTCCCAGCTGGAGCGCGGCATCTCTTCCATCGCAATCGATTCCCTGGCGAAGATTGCCGAGATTCTGGGGGTGAACCTCTCCACTTTCTTCCAGGAAATGAAGGTGGTCGACACCGACCCGGTCGTGCACAGCTATGATATGCTCTGCACGCAGGTGAGCCCGCAGATCATCCAGTTCATCCTGAGCAACGACGTTTCGGGCTTCGGCGCCCTGCCCAGGATCTTTCAGCTGATGCCGCAGGCAAATGCGGATATACCCAAGCTGGAAATGTACTGTCATACCGGCGAGGAATTCATCTATGTGCTGGAAGGCGTCGTCACCGTCTTTATCGGGGACAGCCGGTACTGCCTTTATCCCGGGGACAGCATCCAGGTCCGTTCGAACCAACCTCACAACTGGATTAATTATACGAATAAAATCGCGAAAATATTGACGTTCAATTACCCGAATCCGTTCAGGGGCCAGAAAGCCGGGGATATTGAGCACCCGACGCCGGCGACTCTTTGAGCGGTATCGGAAAAATAAAAGCTCCTGAAACAAAATCCGTTTCAGGAGCTTTTATTTTGCGGGGAACGGCCGCCCGGGGATTACCGCCCCGGCCGTTCCTTCCGGATTTCCATCCATCGTTCCGGCTCGGAAACGGGGGCGAACCCCGCCTTGCGGTACAGCTCGTCGGCGGAGCTGCGCAGCAGCCACTGGTAGACGCCCTTCAGCGATTCGTGGGACAGGGCGCGGTTCACCATCGCAAGGGCGATCCCGTTGCCGCGGAAGCCCTCGTCCACATAGACGTCGGAAAGATACGCGAACCGGACTCTGTCCGAAATCACCCGCAGATAGCCCACCTGCCGTCCGCCGCAGAACGCGCCCACCGTGAGCACCGAGTTTTCCGCGCCCTTTCTGACCTCGTCCTCCCCGATGCCGCGGCTCCAGCGCGCGTTCGACAGCATCCTTGTCACCTCGCGGAAATCCATCTTCTCCAATCCATCCACAATCTGAAAATCCCGGGTCTTCATTTGCTTTCTCCCCTTTCTTTTGCTGATCTGGCTTTATCATAGCGGAAGCGGCGGTCCGGCGCAAGAAAAAGTTTCCGGGGAAACCGTTTTTTCCATCCGCCGATGAGAATTTTCTCATAAAAATAAACAGCCGGCGCGCGATGCCGATACTAAATATAGAAAACAGGAAGACAGCCGGGCCTTGTTTGAGCCGCCGCTTTTTATGGATCGGACCAGGCCCTGAGAAAGGAAGATTATTGATGGAAATTTCATCCGTTTCGGCAAACACCGGCGTTTCCTATTCCGGCAGCGATTCCGAGATCACGCGCCTGCGCGCGCAGGAAAGGAAGCTTCAGCAGCAGCTCAGCGAGCTTCAGAGCAGCTCTTCCTCCAAGGACAGCGAGCAGGTCCAGCAGGAGCAGGCTCTGCTTCAGCAGCAGATTTCCGAGGTCGAGATGCAGATTCAGCAGCTTCAGAACCGTACGCGGCAGCAGGATGTGGGCGCCGCACAGAAGGCGGCCGGGGCTTCATCCTATTCCGTACAGGAAGAGGAGCATCTTCTGGACATCACCGTGTGACCGCAGAAAGCAAAAAAGGGCTGTCCGCCGGTTTTTCCGGCGGGCAGCCCTTTTTAAGGGTCGGTTTATTTTCCGGTGTAGGCGTAGGTGAACTTTTTGTCCAGCGCGTAAAGCTTCACGTAGATTTTATTGGCGCGCGCCCGGTAATATTCCATCGTCTGCCCGGCGGTTTCCACCTGCGCGACGGAACCGCCCGCGGCCTGCGCCTTGTCCGCGATCTTTTTCAGCTCGGCCGGCGTCTCCTTTTCCCAGTTCGCCTGTACCTGCTTGTAAGCTTCCTTCTTGGCGGCCGGCGCCTTCTGGATCAGCTTTTTGTAGCCGGCCTCGATTTCCTTCTGCCACAGCTTGGTATATTTTTCCGCAAGGTTCACCATATCCACGTTCGAGGTGGCCTTTTCCACATCCTTTAAATAAGCGGCGTCGATCGGGTTTTTCGCGAACACCTTGTTGAACGCCTTGTCGCTGGTCACAATGGTGGAGAGCGCCTCTCCCTTATCCTTGGGCGGCTGCGAATCCTGCGGTTTGGAGGAGCTGCCCGGAAGCTGCCTCCCCGGCACGGAGGCGGAGTTCGTTTCCGTCGCGGGCTCGCTGATGGTCGGTTCGCTGACGACGCCCGAAGAAACGCTGCCCTCCTTTTTATTACAGCCGAAGAATACCGAGAAAACCATTATAAAAGCGATCAGCAGAGTAGCTAATCTCATTTTTCTCATCACCATTACGTCCTTTCCAAAGTAAATTATTGGTAGATTTTCATCTACGGCAATTCCGCTGACGGTTGTGAATGCGGGCAAAACGGATTTTACAGATCAACCGGAACTGCTATCATTTACTTTAACATAACATCCTCTTTCTTTCAATGCGGAAATGTGAATAAAATCTTTCTATAATCTTAAGGCTCTCATCAGCATCGGCTCGATCTGCCGGTAAATGGCGTCCGTCTGCCCGATGGGCAGCGGGTTTTCGCCCATCCCCACCTCCACGGTGAAGCCGGGGCGGCGCAGGCAGTCGATGAACCAGTCCTTGAAGCCGCCGCCCACGGCCAGCCCCTCGGGGGCGGCGACGGTGTACCCGGCGGCGTCTGCGAGGGCCTGCGCCATTTCCAGCGAGCAGGGCGGCGTGTGCTTCCCGAAATCGTAATAGATCACCTCGCCCTGGCTGTGGAACGCGAGCGCCTGGCAGAAGCACAGGATGCGGCACAGGTTCGCGACGGCGGCGGTTTCGGGCTCGCTTTCGGGGCGGGGGCCGCCGAAGCGCGTGCGCCCGGGCTTTGTGATGCCGGCCTCGGTCTCCTGCCGGCGCAGCTCGCACCAGCCCGCGTTGAAGTTGTGGTTCAGGTCGACGCCGCGCGCGTTGGCCTGCCAGCGCCGTTCCGGGTTCCTGAGCTGGATCTCCACGCCGTCCGGGTTCACGCAGGGCAGGATGCACAGCCCCCGCCGCGCCAGAAGCGGCGCGGGGTCCTCCCCGGCGATCGTCGTGTGGTTTTCCAGCGCGCTGCAAAGGTTATGCGCAAAGCGCAGCATCAAAAGCTCGGTGATCCATTCCATTCCGTGAAAGGCGGCGGCGAACAGCACGCGCTGGCGCGTCTCCCCGAACGAGATGGAGTAGATGCGCCGCCCGCACACGCTCCGCCCGATGCTGCCCGTCAGGGCGCAGCGGCACCGGGAGAGCCGCGCCATCTCCTGTTCCAGATAAGCGTAATTCGGCGGCGTCAGCGCTGTCGGTATGGTCTTTGTCTGTTCCATGGGAAAGTCCCCCTTTAATCGTTTTCATGATACATATCAGATGGAAGAATCCGGATGCGGGCCGGTTATGAAGATCTGGGTTTAATATCCGGCGGTGATGCACAGCTGGGGCCGCGCAACTGGGGATATCTTCCATTATAGAAGATTGCATCGGATGGATTCTGTAGAAACCCGGCGCGGGAAAATACCGGAAAAGAGGGGGCGGCGGTTGTTTTATCACCGCGCCTGCCGAATCGCGGCCGATTCCCGCTGAATTCCGCAGCGCCGGGAATCCGGCATCGGCGGAAACGGCTCTTTGGCGTTCCGGGCTTGCGGCTTTGAGCCGGACGCATTATAATAACATTAAATCATAAGAAAAAACAAAGCCGGGGGTTCCCCGCGGAAAGGCCGGAATTATGAAACTGACGGAAAAAACGCTGTCCCGGGAGTATCGCTACCGGGGGAAGATCATCAATCTGCGGGTGGACCGCGCCCAGCTTGAAAACGGCCGCGTCGTCTCGCGCGAGGTGGTGGAGCATCCGGGCGGGGTCTGCATCGGGGCGCTGACGGAGCAGGGCGAGCTGCTGTTCGTGCGGCAGTTCCGCTACCCCTACGGCAAAGTGGTGCGCGAGCTGCCCGCCGGAAAGCTGGAGCCGGGCGAGGACCCGCTGGAAGCCGGCAAACGCGAGCTGAAAGAGGAGACCGGCGCCATAGGAGAAGATTACCAGTTTTTGGGCGGTTTATACCCGTCGCCCGGATATACCGACGAAATTATTTCCCTTTACGCGTGCCGCGTGAAGGCCTCCGGGGAAAGCCACCCCGACGACGATGAATTTCTGGAGGTGGACCGCGTTCCCCTTGGCCGTGCGGTGGAGCTGGTCATGAACAACGAGCTGCCCGATTCCAAAACCCAGGCTTTGATTCTGAAAATCGCCTATCTGGTAGAAAACAAAAAATTCTAAGCGAGTTTTCCACCAATTGTGGAGAGGATGTGGAAAACGTTGCGGGAAGGTTCATCCGTTTCGGGATTCGGATTTCGCCAGTTGTTCCCCGCGGGGGAGCGAAACGGTTCCGTGAAACAAAAAATGCCCGACGGTTCTTCAAAAACCGGCGGGCTTTCATCCTGTTAAAAGGGCTGGGGCGTTTTACAAGCTGAGCAGAAAAGTACCGCTTTGCGGTACCGGGGGAACCCCCGACGAGGGTTTCCCCGCGCAAAAACAGTCCACCGGACTGTTTTTCCTCCCTTCCTGCGTTTTCCGCTGCGCTTCAGGTTCTGGGGTGCCGCCCCAGCCCCCG
>ENA-UOOK01003107-UOOK01003107.1-fermentation-metagenome-genome-assembly--contig:-NODE-3107-length-19265-cov-4.494482_pt1 | contig 19265 bp, 20 predicted proteins | sample MGYA00245777_ERZ724023 | MGnify/ENA primary metagenome ERZ724023 (study PRJEB28704, sample SAMN03018312) | fermentation metagenome | biome: anthropogenic terrestrial biome; feature: soil; material...
TTGATTTTATCACATTTGGTATGTTTGCTCTCTGCATTTTTATGATATCATTCCAGTTCGATTTCAGCATCAAGCGGGACTTTTTCTGCTAATTCGGGTTTTACACTAATTGCTTCAGCGACATCACCGAACGCGCCTTTCATATCTTCCGGCGCAGGATAGGTTACAAATAACTTTGCGAAGCTGATTACCTCACCTGTTTTCCGATCTGTAAAGCTAGACACGCGCTTACCAATTACTTTTACCGCCATTTTTTTCACCCTTTCTTAATTTGTAAATACAAAGCCGTTTAAACGGAACACTTTCCCTAAAGAGGGAAAGTTTGGAATAATTAAATTATTGCATTTCGAAATAATTTTTTCAACCCTGATTTTCCGGAAGAAAAAGCGTAATAAGTCTATTATTTCAATTCGCAATAATAAGAGGCCGATTATTGCAAAATTGCACCCAAAAGCTTTATAATACTCATTACAGAACGCAATAACGGAGAAATAAAATGAAAATATTTTCAGAGAGATTAAAAGAAAAACGAAAAGAAGTAGGAATCACACAAGAAACAATATCTAGGCTTCTTGGAATTGCTCAATCTACATACGCAAACTATGAAACTGGAAACAGAGAGCCAGACCTCGAAATGCTTGAAAAAATCGCAACAACGCTCAAAACAACAACAGACTACCTCCTTGGAAGAACGAAAGACTAAAAGCCGTGCTTTCGCACAGCCTTTTACGAGAAGAGCCGGGCATCTGCATGGCTCTTCTTTTGTGCTATTTGAGTTCCGCGCAAGCGCGCTCACAGTTTACCGCTTATAGGTGCAGTCTCTCCCGAGCGCGTGAGCAGCAACGAAAGCAGCGGGAACCATCAGGGCGCGTCTACCGTATTTGCTGAATAGGAAGGGCAAGGGACGCAGCTGAATACATAAGATCCGCAGAACGCAAAAAAAGCCCCCGGAAAACCGGGGGCTTTTATCTTGGTGGACGGTACAGGACTCGAACCTGTGACCCTTCGCACGTCAAGCGAATGCTCTAGCCAGCTGAGCTAATCGTCCATTTTTGGGCGCTTTTTTTAAAACGCTTTGTTATTATAGCGTATCTTACAAAAAAAAGCAAGCCCTTCCTGCAAAAAAATTCAGTTTTTGTCACAGGGCGGAGAATATTCCGAAACAGAATTCTAATTTGGAAAAATTTCGGTTAGATCACGCGCAATTTTACAAAAAGTACGAAAAAAATTGCAATTTTTCCAAAATAGGCCAATATATTTTTCTGATCTGCCGATATAAGATTTAGATGCTGGATGCACCCTTATTCTGTTTGCGGCAATTGTCAAACTCAAGGAGGAAACAATGTGGATATTTCATCGATTGTAGGAATACTGATTGCCTTCGGTTCGGTTATCGCGGGCTATCTTCTGGAACACGGGGTTCTGAACTCCCTGTTTCTCGTCAGCCCGTTTCTGATTGTATTCGGGGGGACTTGGGGCGCGGTGATCGTGTCTTTCGGCTTTGGGGAAATCGCCAACGCAGTGAAATTCTGGGCGGCTACCATGTTCACCAAGAATGCGCCGAAGCCCGAAAAGCTGATCAAGAAAATGGGCGAAATGGCCGACGCCTGCCGCAAGGAAGGGCTGCTGAAGCTTCAGAATATGCTGAACGATTCGGAATTCAGCGACGACAGCTATCTGCCGCTGAAGGAAGGGATGATCCTGACGCTTGACATGAAGCCCGCCGAAGAGATCGTGACGGCGATGGAATCCGATTTGCAGACCTATATGCTGAAAAAACAGATGGAAGTCGAGGTCTTTCAGTCGGCCGGCGGATTTTCCCCCACACTGGGGATCATCGGCACGGTCATGGGCCTGGTTCAGGTGCTTTCGCATATGACCGACGCGGCCGCGCTGATGGCTTCGATCGCCTCGGCGTTTATCGCCACCCTTTACGGTATCCTTTTCGCAAACCTGATTTATTTCCCGGCGGCGAACCGCATGAAGGCCGACCTGAAACGGCAGCAGGTATTCCGCGAGATGATGATCGAGGGGATCTGCCTGATCGCGAGCGGCAAATCCGCGCGCGACGTGGAAAACCAGCTTTCCCTCTATTACCACGTTTTCCCTCAGGGCAGCAAAAAGTACAAGGAAGGCGTAAACAACTAAGAGGGGAGGGACAACCCCGGGTTCGCAATTATATAAGTGGAATTGCTGTAATCTTTTGGATTCGGAGAAGTGAATGATGGTTAGAAGAAAAAAAAGACAGGAGACGGGGACGCCCGAAGACAGCGGGAGATGGCTTCTCACCTATTCCGATATGATCACACTGCTTCTGGCGCTCTTTATGATCCTTTATTCCATGAGCACGATCGATGCCAAAAAGTTCGCCAAAATAGCGGAGAGCGCCAGCTATAACCTCGGCACGGGCCAGGGGACCGGCACCGGAAACGGCGCGGGCACGGGGGCCGGCGGAGCCGCCGGAACCGGAAAGGGCACGGCCAGCGGAAAACTCGGCACCCAGGTGGATGCGCTGGACGAGGTGTACGGCATTCTGAGCGCCTATGTCGAGCAGAACCATCTGGAAGACCAGATCGGCCTGGTCAACACGAACACTTATGTCAAGATCCATTTGAAGGATAAGCTGATGTTCGTGGCGGACAGCTCCCGCATGCTGCCGGAAAGCGAGCCGGTGGTCAAAGAGGTGGAGGGGGCCATCGCCAAGGTGTACGACCGCGTGGACCATATCACCTTCAGCGGGCACACGGCGGATGTGGGGCCCCACACGCCCGCCGCGGACCAGGTTTCGTGGCGGCTTTCCACCGACCGCGCCGTGACGGTCCTGAATGAGATGATCGGCTACGGGCTGCCGCAGGACAAGGTTTCGATCGAAGGGTACGCGCATTTTTCCCCCGTCGCAAACAACAACAATGAAGAAGGGCGCGCGAAAAACAGGCGCGTCGAGATCACCATTTATAAAAATCCGCCGGTCCTTTCGTCGGTCCCGGCAAAAGAATCCTCCCCGGGGTCGCAGGCTTCCTCTGCCGGATCGCAGGCTTCTTCCTCCGGGTCACAGGCATCCGCCGGCGGGTCCTCGGCTCCCGCTCAGGAATCCTCTCCGGCCGTATCCAGTCATTAAATCCGATCCGGCTGATTTCGTTTTTCCATCTGCGAAGAAATTGCAGGGTGCAATTTCCCCGCAGATTTTTTTTATTCCCTCATTTGTCCCAAAATTCGGGCGATCGCACTGTCAACACTCCGCAGCGCTAATATTATGTAATAGGGCTCAAAACCCGGAAGGCCGGATCAAGCGGATAAAAATTTTTCACCTGTGAATGAAATTGAGGAATCATGGCAAAAATAGGGTTGGGCCTAAATCCATAAATTATTCGGAGCGTGAAAAAAGTGAATGTCAGAAGAGGCGATATTTTTTATGCCGACCTCAGCCCAGTCGTGGGTTCCGAGCAAGGCGGAGTGAGGCCGGTGCTGATCGTTCAGAACGATGTCGGCAACCGCTTCAGCCCCACGGTGATCGCGGCCGCAATCACCAGCCAGCGGGCGAAGGCGCATCTGCCCACTCACATCATGCTGAATGCGGAGACAACGGGCCTTGCGAGAGACTCGATTGTCCTTCTGGAGCAGATCCGCACCATAGATAAGCACAGACTGAAGGAACGCATGGGGCGTCTTGACCACGCGTCGATGTCGCAGATCGATCAGGCTTTGTCTATCAGCTTTGGGCTGGATTCCGAAGTGGAGATCAGGCAGGCTACATAGGGAAAGCCTGAACCGATTCCCTTATCGTTGGGTTTGCGGAAAAAAGAAAGGAAAAGGAGAAAGTCATCATGACGTTGACATCCAGGGAATTATCGGCGATCGAGGATCAGCTGAGCGGGGAGCAGCTTTTGGTCACAAAGCTCCGCGCTTACTCCCAGAGCTGCACCGACCCCGTGCTGAAAGGCCAGTGCGAGTCGATCGCCCAGCAGCATCAGAAGCATTACGACAAGCTGCTCAGCTTTTTAAACTGAAAGGAGCGGAAAAGGAATGCCGATGCAGGAAAAAGAAATGATGGAAGACGTTCTTTCCTCCCAGAAAGCGATTACCGGCACCTACAACAACTTTGTCAATGAATGTGCGAGCCCGGAGATCCGGAATGAATTCTTAAATATCCTGAACGAAGAGCACACCATACAGGCGCAGGTTTTCGATGAAATGCACAAACGCGGCTGGTATCCCACGCCGCCGGCGGAACAGCAGATGATCGACCAGGCCAAACAGAAATATCAGAAGACAGGCTCGCAGTAAAGATTTCCCCAGGCCCTCCCGCAAAAAACGGGAGGGCCGTTTTTTTGTCCCGGGGGAGGGATGTCCGCCCGGTTTTCCCGGGAAATGAGGGGTTCCGGACGAAAAAACTATTTCTGTCCGGTGGAACATTTTATGACAGAAACAGCCGTGTCCCGCCGTTATAATAATTTTGTGACACCGGAAAGGGGGGAGCGGATGAAGCGGGTTATCTACCTTGACGTGCTGATCGCAGTCAATCTTTTTATCAATTATTTTCTTCTTCTGGCCGTCGCGGCGTTCCTCAGGATCCGGGCGGCGCGTGTCCGGCTGATCGGCGGGGCGGCTCTCGGTGCCGTGTATTCCCTGATCATCCTGCTGCCCCCCATCGGCCCCGCCGCTTCCCTTTTTGTGAAGCTTCTCATGTCGGCGACGATCGTACTGGCGGCCTTCGGCGCGCCGTCGCTCCGCTTTTTCCTGCGGACGGCGGCCTGTTTTTATCTGACCGGCTTCGCGTTCGCGGGTTTTATGCTGGCCGTGTGGTATTTTATCGCGCCGCAGGGGATGTTGATGAAGAATTCCGTCGTTTATTTTGATATTTCCCCGCTGATGCTGTTCGCGCTTACCGTCGTGTGCTACGGGGCGGTCCGCCTGCTCAGCCGCGCGGCAGGGCGCTGGCAGCCGAAGGAGCTTTTCTGCAGCGTTACGGTACAGGCCGGCGGGAAAACCGCGGATTTCACGGCCAAGGGGGATACGGGCAACACCCTGACCGAGCCGTTTTCCGGGTTTCCCGTCGTCGTGGCGGAATACGGATGCGTGGAGCGGATCGTTCCGGACGGCGTCCGGCGGCAGCTTTTCGCAGCGGCAGGGGAGGCCGCCGGAGCCGCTCGGAGCGCGGGCCTGCGGCTGGTGCCGTTCCACGCCGTGGGCGGCGGGGGAATCCTCCCCGCGTTTCAGCCCGACCTGATGGTGATTTCGACGGCGCGGGAAAAAATCACGGTGAACGAGGTCTACCTCGCCGTCACTGAAAAAAAATTATGTGCCTCTGGATTCGGCGCGCTGCTGAACCCTCAATTGCTGACACAGGGCAGACAGACTGCCAGAAAGGAGAAAAGGCTGTGAATAGGGGAATGGAAAAAATGATTTCCGCCGTCAGAAATTGGATTCTGGAAAAGTTCTGGAAGCTCCGGGGAGACAGGGAGATTTTTTACATCAACGGGCCCGAAACCCTGCCGCCGCCGCTGACTCCGGAACAAGAGGCGGATGTCATGAAAAACGTCCGGGAGGGCGGAAAGAACGCGCGCGAGCCGCTGATCACGCACAACCTGCGCCTGGTGGTCTACATCGCCAAAAAGTTCGAGTCCAGCTCCGCCGGGGTGGAAGACCTGATCTCCATCGGGACCATCGGGCTGATCAAGGCGGTCAACACGTTCTGTCCGGAGCGGAACATCAAGCTCGCCACCTATGCGTCGCGGTGCATCGAGAACGAGATCCTGATGTACCTGCGCAAAAGCTCGCAGCTGAAGAACGAGGTTTCCATCGACGACCCGCTGAATGTGGACTGGGATGGAAACGAGCTTCTGCTTTCGGATGTCCTCGGCAGCGAACAGGACGCCGTTAACAAGGGGATCGAAAAGGAAGTGGAAAAGGACCTGCTGCTCGACGCGGTGTCCCATCTGTCGCCGCGGGAGAGAAAGATCATGCAGCTTCGGTTCGGCCTGAACAACAGCAGGGAGCACACGCAGAAGGAGGTCGCCGACACGCTCGGCATTTCGCAGTCCTACATATCCCGGCTGGAAAAAAGAATCATCGAGCGGCTGAAGAAGGATCTGGAACGCGTGGGGTAAAAGCCGTAAAAAAGAGGAAGCCTTTTTTCGGAAAGGGCTTCCTCTTTTTTACGGGCGGGAAATCATGGCTTCAGGTCGTTCAAGATCACCGCATAGGACCGGATCAGCGCCTCCAGCGGGTAGCGCCCCCGGTTTGCCGGGCTGGTGGAGGGCAGGTAAACCGACGGGCGGCCCGTTTTCGGCAGGCAGTATTTGCGGTAGAGGCCGGTCGCCTTTTTCCCGGTGGTGAAGACCCGCCGGATGTCCGCCTTTTGAAAGATCGGGGAAAAATCATTGACCGCCGGGTTTTTGATGCTGCTGTCATCCGCGCCGTCGATCGTGCAGCTTTCCAGTACGTCCCAAAGCGCGATGCGGGTTTCCAGCAGAAACTTTGTCTTTTCGTCCCTGCCCCGCGGCTGCGGCCTGCCGAACAGCGCCGCCATCACCGGCCAGAACCGGTTCTGCGGGTGGGCGTAATAAAAGCCGAGCTCCCGGGATTTTGGCGAGGGCATCGTCCCGAGGATCAGGATCCGGGAGCCCGCGTCGTAAACGGGGGGAATGGTATGTTCGATTCTGTCGTTCATTTCATTTTCCGCGCCGCAAGGCGCAGCAGGGCCTCCTTCTCGTTGGGGCATTTTCCGTCGATCACCGCGTTCAGCAGCTCGTCCAGCGTTTCCCCGAGCCTTTTGTCGGGGGAAAAGCCGAGCGCCAGCAGATCCCGGCCGTTCACGGCAAGGTCGCGCAGGCGGAAGCACTGCTGCTCCGAAAGCACCTTGTCGAGGATGCGGCCCACCCGCCGGTAGCTTTCCAGCCGGTCCCGGTATTCCGGATTCTGGGCCAGGCAGTCCGCCCGGTGCACGGAGATCAGCGTGCGGAAGTTCTCTTCGCCGATGCGGCCGAGCTGGCGCCGCACCCATTTTTCATCCTCGATCATCGGGGTGTCGTGCAGACGGATCAGCAGGCAGACCGTGCGGATGGTGACGCCGTCGAACCGCAGGCGTTTCAGGGCGGCTTCGGCAAGCCGCAGGCTGATTTTTCCGTGCCCGTAAAAGTGCCCGGCGCCCTTTTCGTCCTGCGTGTAGGTGTGCGGCTTTCCGCTGTCGTGCAGCAGCATCGTCAGGCGGGGGATGGGGAGGGGCTCGATCGCACCGAGCGCGTGCAGCGTATGTTCCCATACATCATAGATATGGTGCGGGTTGTGCTGGTCGAAGCCGACCATCGGCAGGATTTCCGGCAGAACCTGGCCGATGACGTCGGGAAATTCCCGCAGCACGGCCGGGGCGTCCTTCCCGCACAGCAGCTTTGTCAGCTCCGCGCTGATACGTTCCTTTGCGATGCGGCCGAGCAGGAATTTCAGCTCCCGCATGCTCCGGGCCGTTTCCGGCTCCACGGAAAAACCGAGCACCGCCGCAAACCGCAGGCCGCGCAGGATCCGCAGGGCATCCTCCTCGAACCGGCGGGCCGGCTCCCCCACGCAGCGCAGAATTCTCCGCTCCAGATCGCGCCGTCCGCCGAAGCAGTCCGCAAGCCCCGTCTTTTCGCTGTAGGCGATTGCGTTCACGGTGAAGTCGCGCCGCGCCAGATCCGCCTTCAGGCTGCCGGTAAAGGTGACGCTGTCCGGATGGCGGCTGTCGGAGTACGTTCCGTCCACCCGATAGGTTGTGATTTCCACCGCCATGCCGCCGGAAAGGGCGGTGACGGTTCCGTGCTTCAGCCCCGTTTCCAGCAGCCGGAAGCCGCTGAGCGCTTCCCCAATCTGTTCCGGCCGCGCGGATGTCGCGATATCCCAGTCGTGCGGGGCCTGCCCCAGAAGGCTGTCGCGCACGCACCCGCCCACCACCACGGCCTCGAATCCGCTTTGGGAAAATCTTTGCAGCAGCTCCCGGACCGGCTCCGGAATCGATAAATTCATATATACGCCTCCCCCGCGGGATTCTCATGACGTTTGCAGACGGCATGATGATATTATTATATTCCATTTCCGCCCGGAAGAAAAGCGCCGGGTCAATAACTGATCCCGACGCTTTTCATCATGTCGCCCAAAACCATCACGGGGCTGGGAATCTCGACCCCCGCCGCGTACAAAAAGCAGAGCGCGAGCGCGAAAAGGTAGACCAGGGAATAGACGACGATTTCGCGCCGGTTTCGGCTCCGGATCAGGGGGGGCAGGTCAATCCCCAGAATGGCGAGGAAAATGAAGATCAAAAATATCATTTCGGCAATTCCCCTTAAAAAGAAGGATCGTTGTTGCTCGCGGGGGCGGCCGTGCCGCCGCCGGAAGGCCGGGCGGACCGGATGGCCTTTTTGATTTTTCCGACGAGCAGCGTCACGGCGGGCAGGAACACTTCACAGACCAGCCAGAGCAGCGGGGCGATCTCGCGGCCCGAGGCGATGTGCGCCAGCACGTTCGGGTAAAGGATGAAGGAATACACCGTGACGATCATCCCGACCGGCAGCACCAGTTGCCGGTAGTCCCGGAAATTCAGCACCTGGGCGGTGCTGATGACGGTGATGTAGTACAGCCAGGTGATTTTGAAAAACAGCAGGGTGATCAGGATAAAGGCGAACAGGATCTCCATGCGGCTCAGGGTCTGCGTCAGGCTGACCATGCGCAGGGTCTCGAACGCCGGCATCGCGAAGAAATCCATCGTGTTTCCCAGCACCGCCGTGTCCCGCAGGGTCACCAGAAGCAGGGTGGCGCCGCCGATCGCGAAGCCGCCGAACACATATTTCCTCAGCTTTTGCTTCGGGTTTTCCATATTGCAGAAGATCGGCAGAAAAACGATGAGCTCCGCAAAAGGGATCGTCAGAATGATGTTCGCGGAATGGGCGTACGTTTCGAGGGGCATGTCGAACATGGGCAGAAAATTGTTCAGGTCCATCTGCCCCGCGGTCTGCACGGTTGTGAAAATGACGATAAACAGGCTGGTCACCGTAAAGGCGAAGCCGAATTTTGTGATCTGGCGCAGGCCGCCGCTGTGGACGTCCCATGCGGACATGACCATGCAGATCCCGATCAAAACGACATAAGGGGTCCGGCTCATGATGGTCTGTTTGACAAAGTCACCCATATCCCTCAGGTTCAGCGAGGTGAGCGTGAGGAAAAAGCTCGTGTAAATCGCCGAGATGATTCTTCCCGCGATGCGCCCGAAGACCGCGTCGTTGATTTCAAACAGGTTTTTTCCGGGGTGGCTTTCCATCAGGCGAAGATACACCCAGAGGACCGGAAGAAACGCCACGCACGCAATCAGCACGGCGATCCAGGAATCCCGCTTGGAAATCGACACGAAAAAAGAGGTGAGCAGGGTAGAGGCCTGAAGAAAGCACGAAACGGAGAACATCAGGTGCAGGCCGGATATTTTTCCCTTTTCAATTTTCATGACTGCCCTTCTTTCATAGTGAGGGAATCCGAAATTTTTCCGGTTCCCCTGATCTCGACCTGCACGTCGAGGGAAAGCTTGATCTTGGGGTAGATCTGGTGCCAGATATCTTCCATGGATTTCCATTCCTTCTGATCGCTTCGGTGCACGGCGGCCCCGATTCCGTAGATGTCGGCGTTCAGGCGCTGCGTTTCCGCAAAGCAGGACTGGACCTTCATTTCGATGTCACGCGTGGCGTAATCCTTCAGGACCGGCTCCACCTGCATCAGATTCATATCCTGAAAGCCGTGGATTTCCCCGATGTCAAGCTGCGTTTTGATCTTCATGTCCGCCGTGATGCTTCCGTCCCCGGAAAGGATGGGCGTCAGCTTGCACTGGGATTTGACGACGTTCAGGCTGGCGGTTCCCTTTTCTGCGGTGATGTTGACGATGCCGCCCGTCACATCTCCCGCGCCGAAGATAAAACCTTCGGTCAGATAATTATCCAGCTGCCCCACCATGACATCGTCCTTAAAGACAGCCAGCCCGCACAGGGCGAGCTTCTTTTCGCCGTCCTGCTCGATGTTCCGGATCATGAGGGCCGTCGGCGATATGGTCTTATCCATCAGCTGCGACGTGAAGTTCAAAAGATTGACGCCCGTCTGCTGTGAGACTTTCCGCTGGTTTAGGATCATGCGCGTGATGGAAACGGCGGAGATCTTGTCCTGCTGTGTTTCCGTCTTCAGGATGCTCCTGGCGTCGCCATCCGCGACGAGCAGCCATACTTCCATGCGCGTTTCATGGCTTCTCATGAAGATATCGAGATACGATTTGATCCCCTTTTCCGCAAGATCTTTGCCGAAGATGATCACCTGGTTGTGATGCAGAAAAAGGGCGCGGCTGTTTTGAAATTTCAAAGTCTCCATCCCCGAAAGCAGGTTCGGATCGCTCGCTTCCATTAAAAGAAAGGCGCTTCCGGTTCCCCCGGACGCTTCCTTTCCCGGCTCTTTTTCCGTCTTGCCGATCTGAAACGTAAGTTCGAGCTGGTCGGCCTTGCGGCTCGCGTCGATTCCGACGCCGGTCACGATAGAGAGCGTGTCCAGCTCCCGGCTGTCCCAGCAGCCCGTCAGGCCGAAGAGGAGCAGAAAGCAGACGAGCGCCCGCACGGTTTTTTTCAGATGCCTGTTCATGACTGCCCCTTCGATTGAGAATCGGCCTGCCCCGTTTTCGGCGGGGGAACGAAGAAATGCCTTCTGACGACGTCGCCCTCTGCCATTCTGGTCGGCCGCTTTACCATGGCCCACAGCGGCATGCGGATAAAGGTGTCCTCCATGTCGCGCGTGGGGAAGAACGCGTTGAAATAGGCGATCCCGAACGACTGCAGCGAACCCAGGTGGATCAGGATTCCCAGAAAGCCCATGGCGATCCCATAGCCGCCCAGGGCCGCGGAAAGGATCATCATGATCAGGCGCAGGATGGAGATGGTGTCGTTCTGCTCCGGGATGATGAAGCCGGCGACCGCGGTGATGGCGACGGTGATGACCATGGGCGCGCCCACGATTCCGGCGGAGACCGCGGCGTCGCCCATGACCAGGGCGCCGACGATGCTGACTGCCTGGCCGACCGGCCGCGGCAGGCGCAGGCCCGCTTCCCGCAGGATCTCGAACGAGAGCACCATGACGAACGCTTCCACAAAGGCGGGGAACGGCGTGCCTTCCCTCGCGCTCGCGATCGTCATCAGCAGGGTGGTCGGGATCAGCTCCTGATGAAAGGTGGTCAGCGCAATATAGATGGCCGGGGCGAAGATCGCGATCAGGTACGAGAAAAACCGCAGAAGGCGCATGATGCTGGAATAGATCGAGCGCACATAATAGTCCTCCGCCGTCTGAAACGCCTCGACGAACAGAAAGGGGACGGTCAGGACAAAGGGGCTTCCGTCCACGAGGATGGCGGTGCGTCCCTCCAGAATCTTGGAAGCGATCACGTCCGGTTTTTCACTGTACCCGACCGTTGCGAAAATGGAAAAGGGGGCGTCTTCGATGTACTCCTCCAGATAGCCGGAATCCAGGACGGAATCGATGTCGAGCTGCTTCAGGCGCGACCTCACCTGCTGCGTCACCCGGTCGTTCGCGATGCCGTCCAGATAAGCGATGCACACGCTTGTCTGCGTTTTCCGGCCGATCGTCATGTGCTCCATGCGCAGCTTCGGGCTTTTGATCTTGCGGCGGATCAGCGCCGTGTTCGTCCGGAAGTTCTCGGTGAACCCTTCTCTCGGCCCGCGCACCACCGATTCGGTTTCCGGCTCCGTCACGCCTCTTTTGTCCCATCCTTTGGTGCTGATCACCAGCCCCTGCTGGAAGCTGTCTGCCAAAAAGACGGTGTCGCCGGCGAGAATCCCGGAGATCAGCTCCCCGAGATACTGCTTCGTCTCAATGTCGCCGGAGCAGAGCACGGTTTTGCTGATCTGGTCGATCCCGTGCCCGGGGCCTTTTTTCAGGGGCGTTTTGGAATAGGGAAAAGAGATGATCGGTCTCATGATGCCCTGAGTGATATAATCCATGTTGACGAGCCCGTCGATAAAGATCAGCGCGCCGCCGAATTCATAATTTTCCCCAAATCGGAATTCGTGGACCTTCACGTCTCCGCTGTCGCCGAGCTGGCTTTTGATAAAATCCAGATTATCGGAAAGCTTTTCCGATACCTTCCGGTCGGCTGGCTGTTGATTTTCCGGCTGCTCCGGCCCTTTTTTATCCTCTTTTTTCCGGTCCCGGCGAAGCTGCTTCCAGAATCCGATTTTCCGTATCAGCAGGCTCCACATCATTGCTTTTTCCTCCCTTTTTTACGGCAGTTCCACTTGTGATCTGCAGACCCGGCTCTGTTGTTCCCCCGCCGAAGGCGGGGGAACAACAGAAACAAATTTCGCACCTCAGCTGGAAATACGATAGAATCTTTCCGTTTTAGTATGACTGGATTTTTCCAATTCATACGGGAAATCCGGAGCACATCTTATGGATGTGCGGGCGGTTGCAAAAAGAAAAAGGGTGCTGTATAATGAAAAAAACTGGAAAGAAAGGAACGTTTTCATATGATAAAATCATGGAAGAAGGCGGTGGCGTCTCTGCTTGCGGTTTCGCTTCTGGCGGCGCCTGCCGCAGTGTACGCGGCGGATACGGATGTAGTCGGCACGCTCACGATGGACACCAGAAGCTATGTGATGCCCCCGAAAGGGATTTACGACTTCAAGGCCACGGTCGGCGGCTCCGTTTTGAAGCAGGAGGATGTGAAAGTCTGGTCCTCCCGCGACGGAATCGCAAGGGTGTCCCGCGTGGCCGGGACGGGGAAATACCGCATCACGGGGGTCAAGGCGGGCGTGACCTATGTGATCTCCGAAATCAAGGGCGTCCACGCGTCCATCAAGGTGACGGTCGAAAACGGGGCCAAGCCGCACGGCGTCACCAACTGGACGACTTCGCTGATCCACCAGGCCGACCTGTCCAGCACAGTGAACGTCACGTTCCCGGAGGGTTCCAACCTGCAGGAGGCCGCGCAGCTTCTGGAGAAAAACAAGGTCTGCAGCGCTGCGGATGTGCTCTCCGCCGCGAAGGGCAGCGCGTTCGACAGCTATGATTTCATCGCCGCCATCTCCAATCCGTCCGCGCGGTATTATAAGCTGGAAGGATATCTCTTCCCGGATACGTACAACTTCTATAAAAACGACAGCGCGTCGAACGCGCTGAAGCGGATGCTGGACAATATGAAGAACAAGATGGCGTCGGTCAAAAGCGAGGCCGCCGCACAGGGGATGACAGCCGACCAGGTGCTGACGATGGCTTCCCTGATCCAGGCCGAGGCGGCTGGCAAGAGCGACATGTACAACGTTTCCTCCGTGCTGCACAACCGCCTGCGCGACGGCGCCGCCCACGGAACGCCGATGCTCCAGTTCGATTCCACCGTCTATTACCCCTACGCTTCCGCTTCGCAGGCTCCGGCGGGATTTTCCAGCACGTACAACACCTACAAGATCACCGGCCTTCCGGCGGGGCCGATCTGCAATCCCGGCAGCGACGCCATTCAGGCGGCCCTGCACCCGAACAGCACCAGCTACTACTATTTCTGCCACTCCGCTTCCGGAACGCCTTACTATGCTTCCACCTTGGCGGAGCATGAACGGAATCTGGTCCTGGCGGGCCTGAAATAACAAAACGGAACCATCACAAAACGCGGCGCGGAATCCCTTTGCCGGGGATTCCGCGCCGTTTTGCGTGCTTTCGGAGCCTCTTCCATTTGTAAAAAACGGTCGTTTTTTCTTTACCGATTTTTGGTATAATTGTTAACAAATAGGCTTTTCGGTTGATTAATGGAACATCATAAGGTATAATTTCTAGGAAATGTTAAATGTAGAAATTTTATACATTCCTACAGATGGCATCTGATTTTAAGACTGCATGGCGAACGGTATCCTTCCCGCCCCAGGCGGGGAAGAGATACGATCACTTTTCCATTCCATTTCGGAATGGCTTAGATTCGGGCCTTGTTTGATCGATCGGGCGATGGGCCTTCGGGATGAAATTGTGCCGTACTGGGAAAAAAGTGCAGGAATCCCTTCTGCGTTCCGGGTATTTCTGATGCTGAGCGGCGCAGTTTCAGCCGGGATAAATCCCTCGATTTTTCAACGGGGAGCCTGAAGAAACAGAGCTGAAAAACGAAAAAGGAGAAAGCTGGCGAAAGAATGAAGGAAATAAAAATGAATGCTGATGGGAAGGATTTGACCAAACGGATTTTTTCGGCCATGCTGGCAACGGCCGTGACGGCGTCCGTCCTGGCAAATTCCGTGCCGCCGGTTCTGGCGGCCACGGATGAGCGCCCGGTGAGGACGCTGACGCTGGATACGCGAAGCTATACGATGGCGCCCGGCAATATCTACGATTTCCGCGCCAAAGTGGATGGCGAGGGCCTGAGGCAGGAGGATGTCAGGGTCTCATCCTCCCGTGACGGAATCGCCCAGGTGGCGCGTGTTTCCGGGACGGACAAATACCGGATCACCGGCTTGCGCGAAGGCGTCTGCTATGTGATTGCGGAAATCAACGGCGTGCACGCGTCGATCAAGGTGACGGTTCAGAAGGGCGTCCAAAAGGGCGGCGTCGCCGCCCGCTCGGTCTCCATCATCGGGTACGATACGGATCCGTCGGCGATCACGCTGGACACCAAGAGCTATCAGTTCAGCGGGACGGGGAAAGCGTACCAGTTCCTCGCGAAAGGCATCGCGAAGGGGAGCAGCCCGACGGCGACTTCTTCGAACCCGGGCGTGGCGAGCGTCTCCCTGAAAAATGCGAACGACTCACGCGGCTATCTGTACGAGATCCGTTCGGTCTCGGCGGGCTCCGCGACGATCACGGTGAGCCTGGGCGGTTCTTCCGCGCAGATGCCGGTTACGGTTTCCTCTTCAGACCCTGTCGGCTCCACCGCCAAGACGACGGATGATGTCAATTTGAGGAGCGGCCCCGGAACGCAGTATGACAAGCTGGCGCTCCTGTACACGGGAACGACCGTGTCCGTCCTGGATACCTCCAGCAGCGAGTGGACAAAGGTAAAGACTTCCGGCGGTGTCGTCGGATACGTCTGCACCGAGTACCTCCAGTTCTCCGACGGGTCCCAGACGGCCGCGGTCAGGCTTTCCCACAGCTCGGGGACGGTCCCGGCGGGGAAGACCTTCTATATCACGGCGTCCACGCAGCCTTCCGGCGGCGACGTGGTCTGGAAATCCAGCAACAGCAGCGTCGCGACGGTCAGCAACGGGTTTATTTACGGGGCGGCGCCAGGCAGCGCCACCATCACCGCGACGGATGCCTCAGGAAAGAATAGCGCATCCTGCTCCGTTACGGTCACGAAGGCGGAGCCGGTGAAAGCCGCCTACACCACGCCGAACATCGCGGGCGTGGGCCAGAGCGTCACGCTGGTTGCCGTAACCGACAACACGCGCGCGGGCGTTCGCTTTGTCATCAACATGAACGACGGGACGACCAAGGCCTTTGACGTCGGCAGTTACGCCTCGGAAAACGTTCCCGCCGCAGAGGGCCTTGCAGGCAACAATACGAGAGTCTGGAAGACGAACGTCAGCTTTACCAAGACGGGGACCTATTCCGTGACGGCCTATTCCAAAACGGGCGCATCAGCATCCTGGAGCAGCACCGGCGTGAAAACGAGCAGCTTTATCGTTTCTTCTCAGGACAAAAATGCCTCCACCACGGAAAACCGCCGCATCAGCGACGAAATGCTGAGCCTGATCGGGCAATGGGAAGGGTACAGAGCCGCCGTTTATCCCGATACGCTCGCCCACAACATCCCGACCATCGGCTACGGACAGACCATGTCCGACGGAGCGGTCTTCTACAATAACCTGACAAAGACACAGGCGTGGGCGCTTCTGCTGAATTCCGTCAACGACTCCTACACAGGGCCGGTGAATTCCTTTATTTCCGGCAACCACCTGCGGGTGAATCAGCACCAGTTCGACGCCATGATCAGCTTTTCCTACAATATCGGGACCGGATACTGGAACGGCAGCAGCCAGTTCGATATCCGTACGATCATGCTCAATTCGGTCGTGCCGCCCACCGTCAGCTCGGGCCAGAGCCTGCCGGCGACGGCTTCCCTGAACTTCGACCTGTACGCTTCGCCCAGCGCCTCCGCCGCGAAGCTGACGGAGGTATCCGTGGATGCCAGCCTTCAGGTGCTTCAGACGACGTTCGACTCCCAGACCAGATCCTGCTGGTATCAGGTGAGAACCGCGAGCGGGGTGACCGGATGGGGCCGTGCCGGTTACATACAGTTCCAGAACTCCTCCTCGATGGTCCGCGACCTGAATTATATGGACTCCGTCGCGATCGGCTCCGAATGGCTCCGCTGGAACCGGGCGGGCGGGGACGTGTACGCGGGCCTCGTATACCGCAGGCTGGGGGAAGCCAAAGTGCTGACCTTCGGGAATTATGCGGAAGCTTCGCCTTCCAGCGCGCTCTATAAGCACAATACCTACGGCTTTATTTACCCGGACAACGCGAAACCGTATGAACAGTGATCGTTCCGTTACAGAAACGAAATCCCATCCCGAAACGGGGCGCTTCGTAAGAAAGCCGTAAAAAGCAAATAAAATCAGGCCGCAGGAGAGGTTTCCTCCGGCGAAAACGGCGGCACGGGACGAATCCTGTGCCGCCGTTTGCTGCCCTGTGACCGCCTGCCTAAACGGAAACGCGGGCTGGGTTCCCTCATTCGCCGTTTATCTCGATTCTGCCGTGAGCGGCTTCAAATTCGGAAACACGCCTTTTGATGTACTGCTCGATCTCCTTGTTGGCGGAACGGCCTTCCGACGCCGCGATATAACGGAATTTCCGGAAATACACCCGGTCCACCCGCAGGGTATATCTCAGCAGCTTATCCTCCATAGATTCTCCCTTTCTTTCACCGTATTGATTGGTTCCATTATAGCAACGCGGCTCGGGGCATGCAAGCGATACGGGGAAGGAACGTTCTCTCGGAATTCACTCGGGCTTTCTTGCTGTGCCCTGTCAAAAGGGAGAATTATTTAAAAGAAATAAAAAAAATTGAAAAAACCATTTGACAGAGCAGGGATGGCGTGCTATACTATAACCGTATTCTAAATGTACTAAATGGACTCGCATCTTTATGTAAGTCATAGTTCTTTTATGATTTACGAAGATGCGTTTTTTTATTTAACAGATTGGATATAATATTTTTGGAGGTGCTCTCAATGGAGACAGGGACAGTAAAATGGTTTAACGCAGATAAAGGATATGGCTTTATCGCAAATGATAACGGCGGAGACGACGTTTTCGTTCATTTCTCGGCGATTGTGGCCGACGGCTACAAAAGCCTGACGGAAGGCCAGAAGGTAACCTTTGACGTGGAAACCGACCCCCGCAACGGCAAGCTGAAGGCTGCCAATGTAAAGCCCGCCTGATAGCGGTCTGCAAAAGCAAATAGCGCAGGGCGCAGGTGAAAACCTGTGTCCTGCGCTATTTTGCTGTCATGGGGAAACTTGCGGCTGTGCCGCAGGTTGTTTCATTTTTTGCGCGCTGCATTGCCGGGCGGCTCCAGCTCCCCCAGAAATCCGCTCAGAATTTCAATATGGCGCTCCTCGTCCAGAATGATCCGGCGGAACAGGCTGTCGATGCTGTCGTTGTCGATACGGCCGATCATCATCTTGTAATGGGCGATCGCGTCTTTTTCCCCTTTGATATCGGCCTTTAAAATCGGAACCAGGTCGCAGTGATAATCCGGGAAGCTGCCGCTCCAGTACTGGTTGGAAACGCATGACACAAAGAAAGGGTTCATCCCCAGGTCGCGGATCAGCCTGCCCAGCAGATCCAGATGGATCATTTCCACTTGGGAGATTCCGAGATAAGCCGCGTGGATCTTCGGGTATTTTTCCAGGAAGAAGCGGTGGGCCGTGTATTGGGCAATGGCTGTCAGCTCGGAACCCCGGCCCGCGTAGCCGTCGGAGATGAGGATGGCATAGCGCCGGTCCGGCTTCGTGATCTCAACCTTGGGATAGGGAAGGTTGACCCGGTAAGATAGGGGTTCCGGCCTGTTGCTGTTGTTTTCCATGGGTACTGCCTCCTTTTGTTTTACCTGTTAAAGAGTATGCGGGAAAAACAAAAATTAGAGCAGGCACCGGCCGGGTTTGACGGAATGGATTGCGGAAATTGCGGAAATACTACCGGAAAAGAAAAACACGGCGAAAAACGGGAGGGAATCCGGAATGAAAAAAGGGGAACGGGGGCTGTCTGCGGGCAGGCTCGCCATGATGGCGCTGGGCACGGTGATCGGGGGCTCTTTTTTTCTGGGCTCCTCGGTCGCCGTCCACGCCGCCGGGCCGGCGATCCTTCTTTCCTATGTGCTCGGCGGGGTGCTGGTCTATTTTATTCTGACCGCGCTTTCCGAAATGACGGTCGCGAATCCCGATTCCGGCTCGTTCCGCACCTTTGCGTCGCAGATTTTCGGGCAGGGGGCCGGATTCGTCGTCGGCTGGGTTTACTGGACCGGCATGGTGCTTGCCATGTCGAGCGAAGCCACGGCGGTTTCCGTCCTGGTGCGCCAGTGGATTCCGGGCCTGAACGTCCCGCTTTTCGGCAGCGTGATGATCTCCGCCGTCACGCTGCTCAACCTGATGGGGGCGAACCGCCTGAGCCGGCTGGAAAGCGGCCTTGCGGCGATCAAAATTGCGGCCGTCGCGGTGTTTATCCTGTTTGCGGCGATCCTGATCTTCGGGCTGGTTCCGGGTAGGGCGCCCGTGGGGCTGGGCGCCCTACCCGGCGAAGCGTTCGCGCCGGGCGGGCTGCGGGGCGTCGCGGGGAGCATGCTGATCGTGGTGTTCGCCTATGCCGGATTCGAGATCATCGGCCTTGCGGCCTCGGAAACGGAAAATCCGAAGGAAACGGTTCCCCGGGCGATCCGTTATACCGTGCTCGGCCTCACCGGCCTGTATATCCTTTCCACCGTGGTGCTTCTTCCGCTGATCCCCACGGACCGGATCGACGAAAATTCCGGATTCATGGTAACCGCGCTGAACCAGCACGGGTTCGGCTGGGCAGGGGATGTCCTGAACCTGGTCCTGATCACCGCCATCCTCTCCACCATGCTGGCGGCCATGTTCGGGCTGGGGCGCATGATGCGCTCCCTTGCGGAAGACGGCCTCGCCCCGGCCTGGCTCCGGGACGGCGGCGACGTTCCGCGCCGGGGAATCCTGTTTTCCGGCTTCGCCATGCTGGCGGGGCTGGCGCTGGGGCCTTTGTTTCCCCGGGCG
>ENA-UOOK01003108-UOOK01003108.1-fermentation-metagenome-genome-assembly--contig:-NODE-3108-length-19265-cov-3.191567_pt1 | contig 19265 bp, 16 predicted proteins | sample MGYA00245777_ERZ724023 | MGnify/ENA primary metagenome ERZ724023 (study PRJEB28704, sample SAMN03018312) | fermentation metagenome | biome: anthropogenic terrestrial biome; feature: soil; material...
CAACTGGGTTGATTGCGTCTGTATCGGCGACGGCGAATATGCCGAGCTTGAATTGTGCGACAAAATGAGCGCGGGTGAGGATTATACCGATGTGGAAAGCCTTTGGTTCAAAACAGAGGACGGAAGTTTTATAAAAAACCAGGTCAGGCCGCTGTTCGCCGACCTCGACAGAATCCCGATACCGGATTTTGATCTGTTTGATTATAAAAACCTTGACAGTGTCAAGGTAAACACAGCCATCGTAATGATGAGCCGCGGTTGTTTTTATAACTGCACCTACTGCGGGAACTCACAGTTCAGGAATGTTTATCCGAATAAAAAGATATATGCACGCTTCCGCAGTCCCGAAAATGCGATACTTTATCTTAAAACACTGCTTTCAAAATACCCCAACATACAGTTTATAAACTTCAGAGATGCTATATTCAATATGTTTCCCGATTGGTTCGACAAGTTTATTGAGTTATATAAAAAAGAGATTCACCTGCCCTTTACGGGGAATGTCCGCTTTGACATTCTTACCGAGGATACGGTACGCAGAATGAAGGAAGCAGGATGCTATACAATCGATATGGGGCTGGAGAGCGGCGACCAGGAGATGCGGTTCAAGTATCTAAAGCGTTTTATGACCGACGAGATGATGATAAACTGCTCGGCTTGGTTCCACAAATATGGTATTGCTCAGCTTACCTATAATATTATCGGACTGCCCTATGAGGATATACATAAGGCTTTGAAGACTATAAAGCTTAACGCCCGGATGAAGAGCGACCGAGTTATACCCAACATATTTTACCCGTATCCCGGGACAGTTCTTTACGAAACCGCAAAGCAGGCGGGCTTTTTGCCCGATGTTATCAGTCCCGACTGTCGAGTGCCTCTTAAGCAAAAACAGTTTCCCGAGCACGAGGTCCTGTTCATAGAGGCATATTTCATGCACTTCGTAAAAAGATACAAGATAGCGTTTGCCATGCCGAAATGGTTAGGAAAACCTTATGAAAGATGGCTTGACTGGCGTGTAACAAGCCGTTTTGTACCACATAAGTTTTATGTATTCCTGCATGATGTATATTCCGGGGTCCGCAACCGGTTGAAGGATTTTCTTATTAACAGAATGCCGAAGCTGTATATTAAGCTGCGTATACGCAAGCATAAGAAAAAAGCACAAAAATAGATTTACACGCGGAAGGAACATGGAATGTCAGCGGAAATAGAGAAAGGCGTTTTATATGTAGTTCCCACTCCGATAGGTAACCTTTCGGATATAACGCCGCGCGGGCGGGAGGTTCTCGAGTTCTGCCATTTCGTCGCCGCGGAGGATACGCGGGTTAACAGAAAGCTCCTCTTTCTGCTCGGTATAAAAAAACCCATGGTAAGCTACCATGAGCACAACAAAAACAAAAGCGGCAAAATGATTTGCGAAAGAATTCTAAACGGCGAGACCTGTGCGTTGATCACGGATGCGGGCACTCCTGCAATAAGCGACCCCGGCAGTGATTTGGTGGCGCTCTGTGCCGAAAAAAATATAAAAGTCGTTCCCCTGCCCGGTGCCTGTGCAGCAATCACCGCCCTGTCCGGCTCAGGCCTGCCTTCGGTGCGTTTTTGCTTTGAGGGCTTTCTGCCGGAAAACGCGGGAGAGAGAAGGGAATATCTCGAATCCGTCGTAAACGAAAAACGCACGCTGATTTATTATATTGCACCGCATGATCTCGACAGAGCACTATCAGAATTCAAAGAGGCTTTCGGAAACCGCAGATGTGTGCTTGCAAAAGAGCTTACAAAGCTGAACGAACGATATATTCATTCTACGCTGGAAAAACTTCCCGTGGAATTGGACAATTGTGAGGCTTCAATAAAAAAAGGTGAATTTGTATTGATTATCGAGGGCAGTACAAACAGCGAGACGGCGTTCTGGAGTGAACTTTCGGTAGAGGATCATTTAAAGCGATACCTGGATCTCGGTATGACAAAAATGGACGCTTGCAAGAAGGTTGCGAGAGACAGGGGCGTACCAAAGGGCGAGATTTATAAAATTGCGACCGGTTTATAGTTTAGGAGTATATCCATGAAAAACAAAGCACTGTCAATCCTGTTATCTGCTGTAATCCTGCTTTCCGCCGTTTTGCGGTTTGTACCCGTTGAAGCGGCGTCGGTTGAAAACGCCTTTGATGTCGAAATAACCGCAAGAGAGACGGTTTTTGTCGGAGATACTTTAAAAGTCTCTTTTACTTTTCATAACATAACCAAGCCTCTTTCCGGTGTCGAATTTGTTTTTGTGTTCGACCGGGGAATTTTCGAGCCTGTTATAACCGATAATGCCGATGACGAAATGAACGCTTTTATAAAACAGTCCCCTTCGGAATACTGGGAGCAATCGTGTAATTATAATGTGGAGAACGGCTATTACCTAAGATTCGGAACCGATAATATCGCAGATGAGAATCTTTTGAAAACATCCGCTGATCTTGTTATTGAAGTTCCGCTTTTAGTAAAAGCGACCGGAAACTCCACTTTGTCAGTCCCAACCGCAGATATTATGGGCTTTGACGTGGATCCGATGGTAATATATTCCGGTCAGGGCGATACCCTTGCGCTCACTTCATCAACCACCGATGGAAAATATACAGTTGATATGTCTGTAATAAACAGCATAGAACGCGGCAAACCTGCAGAGCTTATTGTAACTATAACAAATAACCGCGATGACATAGGTCTCATAGCTGTGGAATTCAAGCTGTATTTCGACAGTAATGTCAAGCCGGTCATTACGCAAAACGATAACGGTCAGATGGATGCTTTCATCTCCTCGTCTCCCGCTTCGTCATGGGAGCAAATATGTTCTTTTGACGATACCTATGGTCTTTATAATATCCGGCTTGCTGCTCTCGGTGCGGGTACGGTGGCCGAAGAGATATTAATGACAGGTGAATCCATAACACTTACCATACCCTTTGTTGTAACCGGAAATAGCGGTAGTACGTGCACTTTTACTGCAACCTCAGAGAGCTGCTACGCGGTAAACAATGTTACTAAAGTGGTTACCGGGCAGGGCGGCAGTGCTTCCTTCGTTATATTACAGGGCTCGAACATCAGCCTTGTAAACGGAAGCGATAAAATAATTTATGATTCAGGCGATTTGAGCTATATGAGCGGGTTTCCCGCAGGAACGACAATAGAGAATTTGCTTTCTGAATTTACAAACAGCGGTCTTGTCGTAAAGGACGGAAACGGCGTGATCATTTCATCCGGAATTTGTAAAAACGGATACACAGTTAACCTTTACAGCGGTGAGGTGCTGCTGGACAGCATCACCGTTGTAATCGAGGGCGATGTCAGCTGCGACGGAGAGGTTACGGCAAAGGATTATCTGTATATAAAAAGGGCATTTCTCGGTACAATGACGCTCAATGAAATCCAGCTCCAGGCAGCTTATTTAAAAGAAAGCACAACCATAACCGCTGCAACTTATCTTAAAATAAAACGTCATGTTTTAGGTACATACAATCTGTACGATTAGAAATCATACAGATTGCCGAGGTTATGCTTCACGGTTTTATAAATAAAAAAGCCAACCGAAAATCCGGTGGCTTTTTTACGAATAGGTATATTATTTTACTTTAAAGTATTCGCTTTTTGATGTCATATTGTTGTAAGTATACTCGTCGTATATGAAACTTCTGATAGTTCGGATGTGTATACTCCGTATTCCATCTACTTTCCGTACTCCTCAATAAAGGACTTAACCTCAAGACTGCTGGGAAGAGATGAAATCGCTCCCACCTTGGTAACAGTAAGTGCGCCGACCGCGTTGGCGTACTTGGCGGCGGCAATAATATCGCCCGTACGCAGATATTCAGCCGTTAAAGCGGCGGTAAAAGCATCACCCGCTGCTGTTGTGTCAACCGACTGCACATCAAAGGGTGAGATAATGTCACAATACTTGCCGTCGTAAATATAGCAGCCTCTTGCACCTAACTTTAATACAACATACTTGATATCAACCGCATTGCTTAATGCGATAGAAGCGCGCAGGCAATCCTCTAAAGTGTTGGGACGTATTCCCGTAAGTATCTCGGTTTCCACCTCATTCGGAGAGAAAATCTCCACCTGCTCCAGCTTTGCAAGCGGAAAATCCCTGCGGGCGGGTCCGGCATCGATAATCAAAGGTACTCCCTCGGTGTTGGCGGTTCTTGCGGCGCTGATAACAGCCGTATCGCCTATCTCAAACTGTGTGATTATCGCATCCGGGTACGAAAAAAAGGCGTTTTCAATATCGTTCTCGTTTATTCGCTTATTTGCTCCAGGATAAACTATTATGCGGTTAACACCGCCCTTTTCCAAAAGAACAACCGCAAGCCCGGTCTGCTCAAGCTTGTCCACTTTGAGATAACGCAGATCAAGACCATGCTCCTTATAAAGACTGATCAGCCTGTCACCGTATGCGTCGTCTCCCACTCTGGCGCAAAAAACCACCTGTGTGCCTAACTTTGCGGCAGCTACCGCTGTATTGGCTCCCTTTCCGCCGGGCACAAAAGTATATGCACCCTCGGAAACAATTGTCTCACCCGGTGCCGGCACATATGGTGTTGTCATTAAAAAATCAATATTTGCGCTTCCTACAACGAGAATTCTTTTCATCGACATTTTTGTCACCCGTATTTACCCTTCCTCAAGCCTTGGGAGCAAGTTCCTTTTTAAAAGTTGCTTTATGGCTATAATTTTCAACAAAATATCTGATATTTATACAATTATATATTACACTACTTTTTAAAACGTGTCAATACTTTTCTTTTTTATACTTCAGGCGTGTCGCCATTCCGCCCCGTATATGACGCTCGTTTTTGTTCTGTGCGAGAACCCGGCTGACCGCCTTGTATAACACGGGATTCTGAACCTTCAGGCGTTCGGTTATATCCTTATGTACAGTACTCTTGCTTATGCCGAAATGCCCCGCTGTCGCTCTTACCGTCGAATTATGTTCCACTAAGTAGGTTCCCAGTTCAGTGGCTCTTTTATATGTGTCCAGAATATACATTGTCGCTTCCTCCTGTTCATTTATATGAAGCGAACACTCGTAAAATTCGGTTACTTTTACTTTTGCCGTTATAAAAACAGAAAACAGCGGTTCTTCTCTGCTGCGAATTATTTTGCGGCAATATGCCAATACTGTTTAATAAAGTTGTATGGTTAATATATAATCTACTTATAAACGTATTTTAAAAAGGGGATTTTGATATGAAAACGATTAGGCTTGGCAGCTCAAACCTTCAGGTTCCGCAAATTGCCATCGGCTGCTGGCGTATTCATTTGGCAGGCAGGCACGACGCAGAGGTATATATCCGTACCGCAATCGAGGAGGGCGCGGTGTTCTTCGACAATGCTGATATTTACGGCAATGGCAAATGTGAGGAAATCCTTGCGGATTCGGTTCAAATGAGCAGCAGTATCCGAGATAAAATTATCGTCCAAACAAAATGCGGTATAAGAAAAGGCTATTATGACTTTTCAAAAAAGCACATTTTGGATTCTGTCGACGGCAGTTTGAGGCGGCTAAAAACTGATTATATCGACATTCTGCTTCTTCACCGTCCCGATGCCTTAATTGAACCGGAGGAAGTCGCCGGAGCGTTCGACCTGCTTAAAAAAAGTGGAAAGGTACGCAATTTCGGAGTTTCAAATCACAATCCGGCACAGATCAAGCTGCTTCAAAAGTATATTAAACAACCGCTTTTAGCTAATCAGCTTCAATTTGGAATTGCTCACGCATCTATGCTGTCTACCGGATTGAATGTAAATATGATGTCAGATTTTGCGAATGACCGCGACGGCGGCGTTCTGGATTTTTGCAGATTAAACGATATTACTATTCAGGCATGGTCTCCTTTCCAATATGGATTTGCGGAGGGAGTTTTTCTTGATAACGAAAATTTTGCTCCGCTTAATAAAAAAATAAACGAGCTTGCGGAAAAATACAGCGTAAAAAACACTACCATAGCACTCGCATGGATTTTACGTCATCCGGCAAAAATACAGCCGATAATCGGAACGATGAAGATTGATAGACTGCGAGATTGCATAAAAGCTCTGGATATTTGTCTTACACGTGAGGAATGGTATGGGATTTATCTTGCCGCAGGCAACAAGCTGCCCTAAAATGATTCCGTAATCCTTTTATTTATACCCGGTTTTCGTCAGGAAAACCGGTTTAGTATGTCATCATACCCGGCGACTCTTCATAAGCTGTATTGAAGGGAATGATGACGGTTTTGGCAGAACTGAATAAAGATGGAATTATATTCAACACGATAACAATAAAGGGAGAGCTTTTATATAACGATATATTACTCTTATCCTACAAAATAGATTATCCCGAATTCAATACGGCTTATAAAAATTCTGAAACTGAAATAAATATGTTTTATAAGAACAGAGCATTTGAATACAAAAAGCACTGTGAAAGCGAGCTTTTCGATGCGGCGGTCAGGCAGTACAGATCTGATATGGAAAATGGCTACCCTATAAGGGTTTTTGAAGCCGTAAGCACTTTTTCGGTATCTTACGCTCTTTCATGTATTATCAGTCTTTATACTGATACTTATGAGTATACCGGCGGAGCACACGGTAGTACGTTCAGGGATTCGCAGACCTTTAACCTGCAAAAGGGCTATGTTATGAGTCTGAGTCATCTTGTAACCTGCTCTCCCGATTACAGAGCTTTCATTTTTGGATATATAACAGAAAAAGCTGCCGAAAACCCCGATTTATATTTTGACAACTACAAAGAGCTTATACCGTCAACCTTTTTCAAAAACAACTTTTACTGCACTCCAGACGGGATTGTAATATATTTTTTGCAATATGATATCGCTCCCTATTCAAGCGGAATCATGGAATTTCTTATCCCCTATTCTGAATGCGTTATTAATCCGGCAAATTTGTGCATCAGCAGAAAAATATAATAAAAATAGTTGACATTTTACGACAATGTGATATAATTATTAAAAGATTATGCAAAGCAACATGATTTTTTGCTAATTCGGACATACAAATTTGATTTAGTAAAGCTCACTCTCATTTTTTTATTGCATTATCCTTAATTTTTAACTATAATATATATAGTGTTATGAGATCAGGGGTGCAGAATGGATACCAAGTGTAAATATAATAAGGGCAGATTTGTATCTGTCGGAATTACTGATGGCTTTTCATACTCTCCCGGACAATTTAACATTATTCTTTTAAAAAAGGGATATCTGTCGTTAAAATGCGGCAACAACAGATTGATAGCAAACGGTCCTTCACTGATTAGTCTTTACGGAACCGAAGAGGTTACGCTCGGTGCTTTAAAAGGGAGCGTTGCATCATTCAATTTTGCTCCACAGTTTATAAACATTCACCTCAGTTCAAGGCTTCTTTCCTCGGAGGATTATTTAAGCATCGCAGCGGAGCATCTTTTCCCCTCTTTTAGAATATTTACACACCACTCGGATGCATACGGAGGTGTGCTTCCTCTCGGAGAAACAAGCTCGCAACGAATGAATGTGCTTTTTGACAGGATATCGGTTCTGACCTCGAAACAACCAACCTTTAAATGGTCCTGCAAGGTTCGCTCCGAGATTTTTCTGATACTTGATTTAGCAGAATTCAATCTTAGCACCTTTGAGAGCGGCGGCAATGAATTAAGCGATATGCTGGAATCCATTCACGCAAAAATCGATACCAATTTAAGTCTTCTCAGCTTATTTAAAACTTACAACACCACAGCGCCGACGGTCAGCAGAAAATTTAAAAAATTATTCGGCACCACTGCAATTAATTATGTTTTAAATCTCAGACTTACCCTTTGCTCATGTGTTTTAGCATTCACGGATATAAACGTAAATGAAATAGCCGAGAGTTATGAGTTCAACGATTCCACTTATTTTGCCAGAATGTTCAAGCGTCAGTTTGGGTTGGCACCCCTGGATTTCCGCATTAAAAAAAGATCCGACCGCGATAATAATCTGAAATAAACCTAATAACTTACAAATAGCGAGATTTATATCTCGCTATTTGTATGTTATGTGAAATTGGGGATAGAGATAATTAAATTATTAGTGCAAACCGACATAAAAAAGAAAAGACGGTATTATATTAACAATAAAAAACCTGTTTATTCTCTAATCCTGAACTATTATACACATCTAACATAAGTTTGTCAATAGTTTTTTTAATAATATTGATTTTTGTTTATAATTAGCATTTATGGTATTTTATTTAATGTTCTGATCATTTACCGGCTTTAGCTTTGCATCCTTCATAGCAGGGTTATTTATCAGCTTTCCGTTTTTATCAAAGCGTGAGCCGTGACACGGACAATCCCAGGTATGCTCTATCCTGTTCCACTTCAAAGCACAGCCAAGATGGGTACAGCGTTTCGTGACGGGTTTTACAAAGTTAACCAAAGTCTCTCCGATGTTTACGAAAAACTGCTTTTTAATAAACGAACGCCTCGGCGTGAAAACCTCGTATCCGACGGTGGATTTACCGGTTATCATATCGCTTAAAATTTCCGCACTTATCATAGATGAGGTCATACCCCATTTATTGAATCCCGTTGCAACATATATATCGGTGTTCGCTTTTGAATACTCACCGATATAAGGTACTCCGTCTAAGCTCATACAGTCCTGAGTAGCCCAAGCGTATTTTTCTTTTGCATCGGGATAAAAGGTTTCTTTATAATCGCGAAGCTCCCTGTATCCCCCGCCCATCTTTCCGGTTCTGTGATCTCCGCCTCCTATGAGCAACAGGTTGCCATAGTTACGGAAAGACATTCCGTTTTGTTCCGAATCGACATACATACCATGTATATCCGGTGCGTTTTCGAGTGCGATAACATAAGAACGGCTTTGATACAGCTTTGTGAAATAAAAGCCTTTGGTGTTTATAAACGGAAAATGCGTCGCTATTATGATTTTTTTCGCCTTTATTTTACCGTTAGCAGTATACACTGTTGTTCCCTTTATTTTTGTAACGAATGTTCTTTCGCGTATATTCAGATTTACCGAAATACCGGCTATAAACTTCATCGGATTAAATTGCGCCTGATTACCGAACATCACCGCCGCTTTTACATTCAGCGGAAGAGGTATTTTTTTGCACAGCTCCGCTTTAAAGCCGAGACTGTTGACAGCTTTGACCTCCCTTTCTATCTTTGCTTTTTCTGTCAACGAAAAGGTATATGCCGCTTTTTCCTCAAAATCGCAGGGAATATCGCGGCTTAGCTCCCTGTATTTCTGTATCGCCAACAGATTGTTTCTCAGATATTGTCTTGCTTTAGAGTCCCCGGCATTCTTTATCAGATCAGCATATATAAGTCCGTGCTGCGCCGTAATCTTTGCCGTGGTGTTTCTTGTAACGCCGCTGCCTATTCTATCTCCCTCAACGAGCAGATAATCTGCTACTTTTTCTTTTAAAAAATACGCACAGAGAATCCCCGCCATCCCACCGCCTATAATGAGGAACTCGCAGCTCTGATCACCCTCAAGCTCTTTGAAAGAAGGCGTGTTTTTTATTTCTTCGCCCCATATGGAACCCATATTTATCACCTCCCTATAATTATCTGCATATTAGGTAAAAATATCAATTTTTTATAACAAACGCATTATTGCGTTTCCAAACCCAATATGATAGAATGCAGTAGAATTATTTTATGAGGAATGTACCGATATGTTTATTAAAAACATCGAGCTGCTAAAGCAGATTATACCATTGAAAAAGCCTTTTAAAACAGCGCTCAGACAAGTAGAATTTCTTGAATCCTATATCGTCAGGGCAGTCGCCGATAACGGTTGGTGCGGTTACGGAAGTGCGTCTCCCACGGCCGCGATAACCGGCGAAACAGATGCTTCCATAATCTGTGCCATAACCGAATATATAAAACCCGCTTTAATCGGTAAAAAGCTTGATTTTTCGCTTATCGACATAATCACGGCTTCAATTGCATACAACATGTCTGCAAAAGCCGCGGTAGAAACTGCCCTTTACGATCTATTGTCACAGGAATCGGAAATGCCCCTATACAGGTATCTCGGAGGAAAAGAGGAAAGATGCTTTAAAAACGATATCACAATAAGCATTAATTCCCCAACCGAAATGGCAACGGATGCAACTGATGCGCTTTCGAGGGGAATATCGATCATAAAACTAAAGCTCGGCAGTACTTTACAGGAGAATATAGAGCGTATTGACGCTGTCGCCTCCGTAAGTAAAAAAGCTCCGCTGCGGCTTGACGCAAATCAGAGCTGGAGTATTGAAACAGCTATAAAAATCAGCGACCATTGTGTAGATAAAGGTTATAACATAGAACTTATCGAACAACCATTCAAGCGGCACGAAACAGAGCTTATGGGAAAATTCAAGAACATAAGCCGGTTCCCTATACTTGGCGATGAGAGCGTATTTGACTCGCATGATGCAAAAAAAATAACCGATAACGGTTTTGCCGACTTCATTAATATTAAGCTCGCTAAGTGCGGAGGCATAAAGGAAGCGGGTATAATCAACAGTATTGCGGAAAAAGCGGGTATACGCTGTTTGATGGGCTGTATGCTTGAGTCGCCGATAGGTATAATTGCAGCTGCCCATTTCGCTGCCGCTAATAAAAACATAACCATGATAGACCTCGATGCCACCGAGCTGCTGGAACACAACCCGGTAATCTCTGCGACCACCTTTACTCCCGGCGAAATTTTTGTTGGTAATAGTGGCGTGGGTTTAGGAATTTACGATATAGGTCGCACCGAAAGGATTGCATAAGATGAACATACGGGACAGAATTCAATCTATAATCGAGACAAATCCTTCGGATATTGGAGTTCTAATCAATAGCGGTGATACGATAATCTTCGCATACAACGAAAAAAAACCGCTTCGCAGTGCCAGCATTATCAAGCTCTTTGTTCTCTCCTACTATATCGATAAAAACATCCCAATGGATATGAAGATAAAAACAGATAAATCTGCATATACGCACTTCAGTGTGATAAGCGAGCTCGGTATACGCGAAGCTACAATTTATGAGCTTCTTTTGCTGATGATTTCTTCGAGTGACAACACTGCTGCAAACATACTGTCATCCCTCGCGGGGCTTGATAAAATAAACGATTATATCTCATCCACGCTTGGGCTTACTGAAACTTGTATGAACAGGCTAATGCTCGACTTTGAGGCTGCCTTGCGGGGATACGATAATTTTACCACAGCAGCTGACACTGTGTTTATTCTGAATCGATTATCAAAGAATCCCGCCGCTATGGATATTTTAAAAAGGCAGAAGGATTTATCGGGTCTGATGCGTTATATTTACAGCGGAGTGGATTTCTACGGAAAATCGGGCGAGCTTTGTAATGTAAAGAACGATTCTGGTATCTTAAAATCGGAAAGAGGTGTCGCTGTCGCTGCGGTTCTGACCGGTAATATCGATAATAAAACAGCTGAAAATCTTTGCGGTTTATGCGGTCTACTCGCAATCGGAGCCAATGAAATAATATACTAAAAAAAGCGTACCGGGAAATCCGATACGCTTTTTCATATTATAATATTCTATTACAATCTTGTCGCACTGTTTACGGCAAAATCCTTTGAAAACACGCTTAAGTTTGCGAAAAGGTCTTTGTTTACACTGTAAAGTACGGTTCTTCCCCTGTTCCTTGTATTCAAAATCTTCGCTTCGGCAAGCATATTAAGGTGATAGAACACCGCCGTAAGCCCTTTACCGAAAGCGTTGGCAATTTCGGTCGTGTTCATCTCACCTTTTTCTTTTATCATGTTGATAATGCTGATTCTAAGGGTATCAGCAAGCGCTTTTGCCACGATAAACATATCGAATGCTCTTGAACCGAGCATCTCCTGCAGCTTGTCAGTCGTACCGTAGCCAATTACAAGACAGCGTGTGTCTCCTTCACCAAAGACTGCCGCCATCTTATTCTCGGTCGCGGAAACCGAAAAGTAAGCAATATTTTCGGAGTCTGTTTTTATGTTAAGCGCGTTAAGGATTTCTGTTCTTACAATTTCCGATTCGAGCAGTCGCAAAACATATTCGATTTTTATCCTTACCTTCTGGTAGTGCTTTTCCACAAGAAGGAGCTTACTGTTCAGTTCGTTTATTAAGAGCTCATTAAAATAGCTCTTGTTCATACTGTAAAGTACGATCATGAGTTTGACTTTGTCAGGTACATCAATGTTCTTTATAAGCTTATATACCTGTTCGGGCGAAAGGGATTCCGAATCATCAATTGATTCGCACTTTAAATAATAACTCAAAACTCTGCCGAACAGACCGGGAGCTTTTATTGATGAAAGAGCTGTTTCGATATTATTTTCATTTGAAAAAATGTTACTGTTAGCAATCAGAAAATTTTCGGAAATAAACCCAGATAAACCGTCAGGTGAGTAGAAGAATAAAAGCAGATCTTCATCAATTGTTTCACCGTTAAGAACCGAAAAATGAGTTTTCTCATAATCCTCCGGATCCTCGATAACTTTCTCCAATGATGATTTGTTGAAATGGTAATTGAATAATCTGACGAGGTCATAAATCTGCCCGGGAATTTTCACGTATTTCATCTTCGCCAATCCTTCCATATTAATCTTATTTAATTACCATGCTTTTTTATATACAATTTTGCAACTTACCGGCAAATTGTAAAGCAGAGTAATTATTTACTTAATGAGTATATCATATTTATTTTTATTTGTCAACATTTATTGAATAATATTAGTTATTTGTTTTTATATTTGAAATATTTGTGGCATATTTTACGTTATCTATTCATATATCTCACAATTATTTATAATTTAATTTATATAATTTGTATATTATTACATTTTTTTGAATATTTATAGTTAAATACAAATAGTTAAACCTTTGTTGTAGTCGCCTTTTGCTTTAGTATAATACCCTGCCAACTATAATAATATTCAAACTTGGGTTTTTTATACATTGAAATTATCAATGATTTTCTTCCGCTTGATTTGTATTTTTTTTGTTCTACACCGGATATTGAGTTGAGCTAATAAAACAAAAAAGATAAAAACCTTGAGTATGCTTTTAAACTTGACGGATCTGCTCGAAAAGTGCTATAATCAGCTTGAGCCCTAATAGCTTAAGGTTCTTTTATTCACTATACACCGGAGGAAGCTATGAAGATTTTATTGAGAATAAGCAGGGAGGCTGTAAAATACCGAAAGCAGTATATAATTGCAATATTATCGACCTTTACGATTACTTTAATAAATCTTGCCGCTCCCAGAATACTCTCAAATCTAACCGATACCCTCGGCTCGCTTAACAACATGGACACACCCCATATAATTTTAAAGCTCGCAGTTTTACTGATTATTCTATATGTATTGAGAACCGCATTCAGGTTTATGACCAGTTATCTCTCTCATCGCGCCGCATGGAAGCTTGTCGGAGATGTGCGCGTGAAGCTTTACGATAAAATACAGAACCTCTCTATGAGCTTTTTTCATGACAAGCAGACCGGCGAGCTAATGAGCTGTGTTATAAACGATACCGCTACTCTGGAAACGCTGTATGCGCATGTAATTCCGGAGCTTATAACGGGGTTTATCACTTTTTTCGGGGTTATGGTCATACTTCTGATGATAAACGTCAAGCTGACGCTGCTTACCTGTATACCCATGCCATTTATAATGACGATAGGGTTAATTTTTGTATACAAGATAAAACCGAAATTCAGAAAGGCTCGTGCTGAGCTTGCGGAATTCAACGCAAAGTTGCAAGATAACTTTTCCGGTATCCATGAAATACAGGCGTTCGGACAAGAGGACTATGAGGAGAAAAAAATAAACGAGCAGTCCGCTCATTATACCGAAACAAACCTGAACGCTTTAAAATACAGCGCATTTTTTCATCCTACAATCGAATTTTTTTCCTCTGTCGGCACGGTAATCGTTGTCGGAATCGGCGGAATGCTCGCCTATAATAATTCGATGTCGGTTTCGGATATAGTGGCATTTCTTCTCTATCTTTCGCTGTTTTATGCCCCGGTCGCAAGCTTTGCCCGTCTGCTTGAGGATACTCAGATGTCCCTTGCGGGTGCAGAGCGTATAATATCGATATTAGATACAAAGTCGGAAATTACCGATTCGGAAAATGCTGTTGATATTGGCAGGGTGGAGGGAAAAATAGAATTTCGTTCGGTTGATTTCAGCTATAAAAACGGTATACCGGTGCTTAAAAACATAAGCTTTACCTGTGAAGCAGGGAATACGATTGCACTCGTCGGACCGACCGGTGTAGGGAAAACAACCCTCGCACAGCTTATTGCACGATTTTATGATCCGACTTCGGGACAAATTCTTGTTGACGGGCACGATATAAAGAGCATAACCATAGACAGCCTTAGGCGGAATATAGCCCCAGTATTGCAGGACACCTTCCTTTTTAACGGTACTGTTGCCGAAAACATCGGTTATGCGGACAGGGACACAAAAATGGAGGAAATAATTAACGCTGCAAAAGCGGCGAGGATTCACGACGATATTATGCTTATGCCTGAGAGATACGAAACAAAGGTCGGGGAACGAGGTATGAGGCTTTCGGGCGGACAGAAACAGCGTATTGCGATAGCGAGGGCTATCCTGCGCAAAGCTCCGATTATTATTTTGGACGAGGCTACCGCTTCTGTTGATATGGAAACCGAAAAGGAAATACAGGAAGCTATCTCCGAGCTTGCAGGAACACGTACCGTAGTTGCAATTGCACACCGTTTGTCCACAATTAAGCGTGCGGATATAATTCTTGTTTTAGAAGAAGGTAAAATCGTTCAGCAGGGTAAGCACAGTGAGTTGATCAAACAGGAGGGCTTGTACTCAAGGCTCAGCAATGCTAACAAAAGCGATTGAAAACGCAGCGGAGGGTTACCCGCCGCAGAAAGAGCTGTAAATGAGCAATACGGATTTTAAACTGCATTCGGAATATCTGATTAAGCTACTGCGAGCTGCTTTGAACAGCGAGTGTATTTCGGTTATGCCCGACGAAATCCCGGCAAAAATTGATATGAAAAAGATATTTTATCTTGCAAAGCTACATTCGGTAGCCCCTGCCGTATATCCGGTTATTAAGGATTCACCGCTGCCTGCTGCAAGACTGTTTGAGGAGGAATATAAAAGGTCCTGGCGTAAAAATGCCATACAATATATCGAGTTAAGTAATATTTTAAGTAAAACCGATGAATTTTCCATCAACTGCATCCCTTTAAAGGGCAGCGTATTGAAATACCTGTATCCCTCTCCTGAGATGAGGACGATGGCTGATATAGATTTTCTGTACGACGGCAGAAAAACAAGCGATATTCTTCTCATCATGTACGCACTCGGTTATACAGCAAACCCGGATTCGCCAAATCACCATACCTTTTACAAAGAACCTGTTATGAACGTGGAGTTCCACGAGAATCTGTTTAAAAAAGATAATGACTTTACCGAATTCTTTAACCCCGGATGGCGTTATTCAAAGCAAACAGGCAAAGATAAGCCACTCAGGGAGCTTACCGACGAAGGGTTTTATATATATCTTGTAGCGCATACCGCTCAGCATTTTCACAATGGCGGTGCTGGTATCCGCAACGTCATGGATGTATGGGTGTATCTTAAAAAATATAAAGACACCTTAGACTGGAAATACATAGATTTGGAATTCAGGCGTGCTGGTATCTATAATTTTGCCGAAAACCTTAAAGACCTTGCAGATATCTGGTTCGGCTCAAGCAAAGCATCGCCACTGCTTGACGAATTCGGCGACTATATAATCAGAAGCGGCACTTATGGAACTCGGGCAAATCAAATCAATAACACCCTTTGCAAGGAGGGCAGGTTAAGCACAAATAAGCTGAGAGTTATATTCAGGACTATTTTCCCTCCCTATGAAATTATAAAAAGCAAATACCCAAATGCAGGAAAATATCCGTTTCTTCTGCCCATATACTGGATAAAAAATGATTTAAACGCACTGATAAACCGCAAGCAGGATATTAAATACTGGATAAGAACCATATCAAAAGCGAATGAAAAAAAGATTAAGGACCATAGCGAATTTATGAAAAATTGTGGGCTATAAAAAACCGTACCTATCATGTGGTACGGTTTTTTTATTATGAGGATATATAGCCTGTGTATGTAGGAACTATATCCGCTATCAGCTTTTTTATATCACAATTCTCATCTTTTAGCGCATTGCGCAGATTCTCAAGCTTTGAAAACAGCTCCTCGGCATTCACTTCAATCGGTTTTCCTATAAAAATCAGTTCGTTTTGGGTTGACTGAATACCCTCCTCCTCCATCAACAGTTCCTCGTACAGCTTTTCTCCCGGCCGCAGACCGGTAAATTTAATTTCTATGTCCTCATACGGCTTGAATCCCTGAAAGTTTGATTAAATTATATGCCAAATCTTTTATTTTTACCGGCTCTCCCATATCAAGAATAAATATCTCCCCGCCCTTGGCTATAGCTCCCGCTTCAATAACAAGGCTGACCGCCTCGGAAATAGTCATAAAATAACGGATTATCTCAGGATCCATGACAGTAACCGGACCGCCCTCGCTTATCTGCTGTTTAAACAGCGGAACAACGCTGCCGTTGCTGCCCAATACATTTCCGAACCGTACCGCAACATATTCGGTATCTGAAAGCCTGTCGAAAGCCTGCACGATCATCTCGCAGATGCGTTTTGTCGCTCCCATCACATTCGTCGGATTTACCGCTTTGTCGGTTGAAATAAGCACAAACCTGTCTGCAGAGTATTTATCCGCCGACCTCGCTATTGCCAAAGTACCGAAAACATTGTTCTTTACAGCCTCGTTTGGACTTGATTCCATTAGAGGTACATGCTTGTGTGCCGCAGCATGATATACTATATTCGGGCGGTATTTTGCAAAAATGGAGTCAACGCGGTTTTCATCCCTTACCGAACCGATAAGCACTACAAGATCTATATTAGGATATTTCCTTTTAAGCTCGTTTTGTATCTCGTATGCGTTGTTTTCATAAATGTCAAAAATAATTAGCTGCTTTGGGCTATGCGCCGCTATCTGACGGCATAACTCTTTTCCGATAGAACCTCCGCCACCTGTAACAAGGATTGTCTTACCCCTTAAATATCCTGCCACAGCCTCCAAGTCTACTACGATCGGAGGGCGTCCGAGGAGGTCCTCGATTTCAACGGACCTTACATTGCTTGCGTCGATTTTTCCGTTTACAATCTGAAAAATGCTCGGAAGAGTCTTGAGTTTGCATTTGGTTTCCTTGCATATATTCAGTATTTCAGCTCTGTCCGCGTTGGTCGCTGTTGGAATAGCGTATATAATCTCATCAACCTTGTATTTTTTAACCGCGTCGGCGATGTCTTTTCTGGTTCCTACCACCTTGACGCCATGCAGTCTGCTACCTGTCTTCGAGTCGTCGTCATCGATAACGCAAACAACCCTGCAATTCCAGAATTTATCGCTCGAAAATATATCACGAATAAGAAGGTTGCCCGCTCTGCCCGCTCCGATTATCATGATACGCTTTTCGGGAGAGTTATGACTGACATATCCTCTTTTGATGGTCCTTATCACCCGGTAAAAAAACCGCGGTATTATCGTCATACATAAGAGTAGTAAGAAGTAAATAATATAATAGGTCTCCGGCTGTGAGCCGTTGAAAATACTGTTGCCCGTAAAATAAAAGAGGCTTGAAATAAAGCTTGCGATAATAACCTTTCCCGCTTCGTGAATACTTGCAAATTCCCAGATACTCCTATAAAGCCCCAATAAATAATAAACAGCGATTGTTATAATAACATTAACGGGCAGATATGAATTTATATCACCCCTTAGTTCCTCCCCTGTTGCTAAAGAAAACTCAAACCCGAGTACCAGAGCGACATATGAAGCCGAAAGGATAATCATAATATCACACAACAGTAATAGAGCAACTTTTATGAATTTTTTCAATACGAATACATCCTCTTGTTAATAATGATTTCCTGCTTAGTAATACTAACACAATTACTATGTTGTAACAATAGTCATTTCGCTGATATTTTTGCCTTATATTTTTTGTTTTTGTAAATATCCCGAAAATCCTATGGAGAATTGCCGGTTATACGTCGATTAAGTCAGATGTATACTGATTCCGGCAATATTTTACTACATTTTAACGGCGAAATTTGGCGAAGCAGGGGTTGTGCTCCCTTTCGTCCGAAAGCGTCGTTTTTCCCTCATGACCCGGGTAAACGGCATAATCCCCCGGAAGATTATACAGCATTCTCAAAGTGTTGTCCATATCCTCATCGTTCCCGTCAAACGCAGTTGTGCCGACTCCACCCTTAAAAAGAGTATCCCCGCAGAAAATAATGTCACCAAAAATATAACATACACTTCCCTTTGTATGACCGGGCGTCGGCATTACATAGAACTCAAAATCCTGAACTTTGTATATACCTTCCTTGTCAAAAAGGATATCCGCATTATCAAACGGACGCGGATCAAAAGGCACCATCGTTGAAAAAACATCCCGCTCAATAAGGTAATGAGCATCATCCTTATGAATGCACACAACCGTTCTTGCCGTTTTGAGATCTCCGAGTGCAAGTATGTGGTCAAAATGCCCGTGTGATAAAACAAGAAAATCAACATCCTCAACATTGATCCCCATACTTACAGCATTGGTGTAAAATTGTGCTGAACCCCCAACATCAACAAGCCATTTGAAGCCATCAGCTTCAAAGTAAATACTTAATCCGTGTTCGGTAAGGAGATCTTGCGAAGGGTGCGGATTATTGTCTATTATTACGGCAACTCTCATTTTAAACTTTTTGTCTGACTATATTTCAACCGTTTCCCAAGTCCATTACTGCCGTCCATTTTTCTACGTTTGCCCATGCCCTTGCCTAATAACGATTCATCATTTGGCTCTTTGCCTGTGCAAAATCCTAACTTCCTCCCAGTCATCGGACCTTTTCCTTCCGGACCCTTATGGTTCATTTGTGTCATAACAAAATATTTATTCGGTTTGTGAAATTGAATTTATTTTTTCCATCTGGTAATGTTTATTTACATGGCCTTTTACAACAAGTGTCAAAACTGGGGTGACCGATTATGGTTACAAACGTGTCCTTCGCCATGTTCTTCGTGATGATGACAACCTTCGCCCGAATCCTCAATATTACCTTTCAAAAAGGTTTCTACCAGTTGGTTAACATCGCCGGAGC
>ENA-UOOK01003109-UOOK01003109.1-fermentation-metagenome-genome-assembly--contig:-NODE-3109-length-19263-cov-11.954446_pt1 | contig 19263 bp, 13 predicted proteins | sample MGYA00245777_ERZ724023 | MGnify/ENA primary metagenome ERZ724023 (study PRJEB28704, sample SAMN03018312) | fermentation metagenome | biome: anthropogenic terrestrial biome; feature: soil...
CAAGAGCTTCTATGCCAGGAATGATGGACACTATCTTAAACTTAGGTTTAAATGATGAGTCTGTTGTTGGGTTAGCTAAACTTACGGATAATCCACGTTTCGCTTATGACTCTTATCGAAGATTCATTATGATGTTTGCGGATGTTGTTATGGGTGTAGACAAAGAAAACTTTGAACATATCTTAGAAACAAGAAAAAATGAAAAAGGCATCCATGATGATAAAGATTTAACCGCTCAAGATATGGAAGAAATCGCTAAAGCATTCTTAGTTCGTTACGAAGAATTAAAAGGCGACAAGTTCCCTCAAGATCCGGTTGATCAATTACTAAGTGCTGTATCAGCAGTATTTAGATCATGGGATAACCCAAGAGCTAATATTTATAGAAGATTAAACCATATTCCTTATTCATGGGGTACTGCCGTAAACGTACAATCTATGGTATTTGGTAATATGGGGGATGACTGTGGTACTGGGGTTGCCTTCTCAAGAAACCCATCTACAGGTGAAAATACCCTTTTTGGTGAATACTTATTTAACGCACAAGGTGAAGACGTTGTTGCCGGAATTAGAACACCAAAACCAATTAGTGAACTAGAAAAAGATTCTCCTGAAATTTACAAACAATTCCATGAAATTACAGATAAACTTGAACATCACTACAAAGATATGCAAGACTTAGAATTCACTATTGAAAGATCTAAATTATATATCCTTCAAACTAGAAATGGTAAACGTACTGCGCCTGCTGCCGTTAAGATTGCAACAGACATGGTTAAAGAAGGTTTAATTAGTGAATCCGAAGCTGTTTTAAGAGTAGAACCTAAATCATTAGACCAACTTTTACACCCTAACTTTGATTCAAAGGCATTAGCTGCTGCTAAACCTGTAGGTCAAGGGCTAGCTGCATCACCTGGTGCTGCTTATGGTAGAGTGGTATTCTCTGCTGCTAGAGCAACTGAACTTAAAGAAAAAGATGGTCTACCTGTTATTTTAGTTAGACTTGAAACTTCGCCTGAAGATATCGCTGGTATGGTTGTTGCCTCAGGTATTCTTACAGCTAGAGGTGGAATGACTTCTCACGCAGCTGTTGTTGCCAGAGGGATGGGTACTTGCTGTGTAGCTGGTGCTGATCATTTAGTTGTTAATGAAGAACAAAAATTCTTTGAAATTAATGGCAAACGTTTTGTTGAAGGCGACTACATCTCATTAGATGGTTCTACTGGTAAGGTTTATGGCCAAAAGATTCCTACTGTTGAGGCTACGATTAGTGGTGAATTTGCACAATTAATGGCTTGGGCGGATAAATACCGTGCGTTAGACGTAAGAACAAATGCGGATAACCCAAGAGATGCTAAAGTGGCTTATGACTTTGGTGCCCAAGGGATTGGTTTATGCCGTACAGAACATATGTTCTTTGAAGCAGACAGAATTAAACCAATGCGTGAAATGATTCTTTCCTCTACCAAAGAAGAAAGAGAAAAAGCGTTAGCTAAGATTCTTCCTATGCAACAAAAAGACTTTGAAGAATTATACAAGGCTATGCAAGGCTATCCAGTTACAGTTAGATATTTAGATCCACCTTTGCATGAATTCTTACCTCATACTAAAGCTGAAATCGAAGAATTAGCTAAAGATATAGGTGTTAGTTATGAAAAACTCCAAGAAACTGTTGACTCCCTACATGAAACAAACCCAATGTTAGGTCACAGAGGTGTAAGACTTTCGATTACTTATCCTGAAATTGCGGTTATGCAAACAAAGGCCGTTATTGGTGCAGCAATCGCTGTCACAAAAACAGGCTTAAAAGTTGAACCAGAAATTATGATTCCACTTGTTGGCGAAGTTAAAGAATTAAAATACATCAAAGACTATGTTGTCAAAACTGCGGATGAAATGATTAAAGCTTCAGGCTTAAACATTAAATACCATGTTGGGACCATGATTGAAATCCCTAGAGCTTGTATTTTAGCCGATGACATTGCTAAAGAAGCAGACTTCTTCAGCTTTGGTACAAACGACTTAACTCAAATGACATTTGGATTTAGTAGAGATGATGCTGCTAAGTTCTTAAGTTACTACTATGATACTAAGATATTTGAAAACGATCCATTTGCCCATATCGACCAAAATGGTGTTGGTAAATTAATGGAAACTGCTGTTACACTAGGTAAACAACAAAGACCAAATCTAAAACTTGGTATTTGCGGAGAACACGGCGGAGACCCACAAAGTGTTGAATTCTGTCATAATATTGGCTTGTCTTATGTATCTTGTTCACCATTTAGAGTTCCAATTGCGAAACTCGCTGCTGCACAAGCTAACATCAAAAATCCTCGATAATAATTAAACAATATTTAAAAGAGAAATGCACAAACATTTCTCTTTTTTCATCTATTTAAATTAGTCTATTCCTAATATTAATCCATTAGACATTTGTTCACCCATTAAGGGGCATTAAATTAAATATTTTTTATTTATATGCCCCTTAACGCCTATATTTTATATGAAACACATAAAAACATCTATCTTATCGTTGTTTATAAATAATGGAATATATACCGCAAGCCAATGGGCAAACAAAGTAATCCAAACTCTTTTTTACTTCCTTTAATAAGAAATTTTCAACAGTAAGTCAATCGTTTGATGAGTTTTCAATAATTAATTTTCCAATAACCTGATTTTGTTGATCCTACCCTATGAATCTTGTTTGATTCCTTCAATTTTTCTAAATGATATTTAATACCATTTTCTGAAATACCAATTGCTTTTGCCATTTCTTTTCTTGTGATATTTGGTTTTTCCTTAATCAACTCAAGTATGTTAATTATTCTTAAACTTTCTTGGGTAGTTTCTTGGGTAGTGTTCCTCAAATGGTATTTTATATTTGGCAAAGACACAGTAAAAAAATTAGGTGTCTCCTCAAGTTCGGGTTTAAAGTTGTACTGTTCATATGATTTAAGCGTTCTTTGAAGTCCTTTGCCGTAGTTTTCAATCATATCCAACTTATCAAGTAAATTAATAAGCCTTGGGTTTCTTATACTTTGTTTTCCCCTTAAAATTTCGTCTAAAGTAACGCCAGCATAAATGTTTCCCGGAGAAATAACTTCCAGTCTATCATCAAAGAACTCAACTTTAATTTGCGCTGGTCTAGTATAATCGGTATGACAAATTGCGTTAACAATTGTTTCTCTAATCGCTACTTCTGGATAGGATCTAATTTCTATTCTTTCTGGTTGATATTTTACAATTTCAACGTATTTACTATTCATAGCATCAGCAAACGATAATATTTCTTTGGTAATACTAACGATTGATCCGCGAAACTCTCTTTTATTTAGAAACGTAACTCTATCGATTCCTTGATAAACGGCAACCTTTATGTATATGGGATTTTCATCACTAACAAGCAATCCTAAATTGCAAGTATTTCATGTCTATTTTTGCAAGTATCTCATTTTATAAAATATTATGTTGTTTCTTGTATATTATTTTTATCTTCTAGGTTTTTATAATGGTAGAAGCCCTGTTTATAAAATTGTTTTAAACGGTTTTGGAGTTCTTTTGGTTGTAATATTGTAGCATTAGATCCAAAGCGTCTAAAATATTGATGGATTTGACTGTAGCTACAGTTAAATGTATAAATATTGTTTTCTATTTTAACAGGTTCGGGTCTATTGACATAAGAGGTTTTAAACTGCTGAATGCCATTATCTGTTAGTTTTATTAAAATAGGTTCTTGGTTAAGGGTGGTAATGCTATATTGGGGGCCCATTTCTATCATTTTATTTAATAATTCTTTTTTAGATTCACCAATGTTTCTTTGATCATTTAAGATAGTAATATCTTTTAGTCTGGATAGACGGAATGTAATGGGCTTACCCGTATCATTGGTACAAAGCAAATAATTAAATAGTTCTTCTTTAGATTTAGCGAGTGTATAGGGTGATATTTCACTAGGCTTATTAGAGGTTGAAACAACAAATAGCTTTTTATCCTCTTTAATAGCTTGTTGAATTTTATCATAAGCAGGTTTAAAAATGATTTGTTCTCTTAAGTCTTGAGGTAGTCTTGCATAAGATGAAAACAAATTTCTGTAAAAGTTAGATAAAGAAATATTATTGAGTAGATAGTTTTCAATATAAGTGATTGCCCCTAGACTTGCCTTAGTTGGCTTAATAGATAGGGCAATATCATATTTTTCATCTTCATCATAAGCCTTCATCTCACCTAGCTTTTTGGATAGTTCGATACTAATTTGATTTAAATGTGAATCACTCATATTACTATTATCTTTTAAATACTTTTTGATTAAGTGTGTTCTTTCTTTTTCTTGTTCGTTAAATAGTTCATAGTAATTCGTAATCAAAGTAACATAAAAAAGATTTTTGTTTAATTTAAAATCTTGTTTATAAAATTCAAATAGCTCCATATCTTTTTTTAAGATGTTATATACAGATAAAGACACATTGACTTTAATTTTTTCATTCATTTAAATCAACCCTTAACATTATCATACCACAAAAGGTGGTCAAATAAATAGGCTTATTAACTCTGGTTTTTACTATAGTGTTTTTTAGGGGGTCAAAATGTTTTTAACAATTGGCAATTTTTTTGTGTGTTTTTTTAGCTTATAATTAGTGTGTAGTTGCAAGAGCTAAAGACACCAACAGCAAAACTATACTGCTTATTGACCAATTCTAGTGTCTTGTAAAATGAAAAAACTAAAGGTGCTATCAGCAATCAATTAGGAAAAATTTGAACTGTTTTACTTGCAACTACTTGCACCTTGTCAAAACTTCATGGAGGATAATACTATGATGGCAGAACTAAATAAAGAACTTAATGTTACAACAACAGAAAACGGTGATACGGCTTTACTATCTACCGGTAGTAAAAATCTTGATTTTTTCTCTTTAGCGGGCGCAATGCGTTATAGCCATCAAGATTTAATACCTCTATTTATAGAAGCCTTCTATGAAGATAAGGCAATGAGTCTTAAAAACTTATTTTATTTAAGAGATATTAGAGGTGGTCTTGGTGAAAGATCTTCTTTTAAACAGTTATTATTAACTTTAGTTTCATTAGATACCAATATATTAATTAAAATCATCCCTTTCATTAGCAAGTATGGCCGCTTTGATGATTTACTACCCCTCCTTGACACAAATGCCTCTAAAGCGGCTATAGACTTGCTAGAAAAGCAATTTAAAGCGGATTTAACTAATTATAAAGACAACCCTAATACGATTTCTTTAGTCGCTAAATGGTTGCCTTCAATTAATGCATCTAATCCAAAGACTATTTCTTATGCTAAACAATTAGCAACATCTTTTGGTATGGATTATAAGACTTATAGAAAGAATTTAGCTGCCTTAAGAAAAACACTAAATATCGTTGAAAACAACTTAAGAACAAAAGACTATACCTTTGAGTATGCTTCTTTACCAAGTTATGCATCTAATAGATATACAAATACTTTTTTACGCAATGATAATGCACGTTTTAATGCTTATTTAGAAGCCGTTAAAAAAGGCGAAAAAAAGATGAATGTGGATACCCTTTATCCTTATGACATTATTACGCCTTTTTATAATGACCACAACTTAAGTAACGATTCAATTGATGCCCTTAATTTAAGGTGGCAATCTTCAAAAAGAAACACCTTAAATAAAAAATCTATTGTCGTTAGAGATGGTTCTGGATCCATGTATTCAAATGATAATTTTCCTATTAGAGTTGCGACTTCTTTAGCCATTCTTTTTTCAGAACAATTAACCGGTGATTTTAAAAATAAGTTTATTACATTTTCTGAAAGACCTCGTTTAATCACTTTACCTGATGAAGCTTCTATTTACAATAAACTTTTAATCACAGAAAAATATGATGAGGCCTCTAATACCAATATTGCTAAAGTATATGAATTAATTTTTAACATTGAATCTAAATCTACTTTCAATAAAGAAGATATGATTGACCAATTAATCATTATTTCTGATATGGAATTTGACGAATGTGTAGAAGGTGTTTCTACTTATGACACATTCAAAGAAAAGTTTGAGAAAGCCAATTTAACTTTCCCTCAAATTATATTTTGGAATGTCGATGCTAGAAGCACTCATATTGCCGCTAAAGGTGATAATGTAATAACTGTTTCAGGAGCCTCTAAAAACATTATTGATAACTTAATCAATAACGATGTTCCAGATCCTTATGCGTTCATGTTTCAAGTATTATCTAAATACGATGAGGTTGTAAAAACAATCTAATAATCAAAAAGGACTATATGCATTGAAGTGGTAAACCCCTTCATAGACGTATAGTCCTTTTTATATAATTTAATTTATCTTAATTGGTTGTATTTTATACCAACACTTTTTCTTAACCATTTTAAACAAAACTTCTTTTTCATCTTGATATCCTTCATTAAGTATTTTTCCATATTCATAGTTAATTGCGTATATGAAAGCATGTAAATCAAAACACTCAATTTCATCTTTGCTTATTAGAATATGTGTATAACCTTTATCCCATCTCTTTTTTATAAATGCATTAACATCTTCGAATGTACGACAACCGCTAACAAACTTATTTTTCATTTCTTGAGGAATATTTTTTGACCTTACCGCTCTATAGACAACAGCTTTGATTATAAACTGTGGAAAATCCTTATATAGTTTCGCTAAAAACTCCCTCTGATCTTCTGTAGGGTTATTTGTACCTAAGTAACGATTTAGTGTGTTAGAAAATATTTCTAATCCATATTCTCTAAAATAAATATCGATATCACAACACTTGTGTTCCACGTTTAAGCCACCTTTCTTTTTATTATTTTATAATACTAAATTAATTTTTAAATGATTTCTACAAGCATATCTCCAAACAAATATATCTATTGTTTAATCTTTAGATCGATATCGTATTAATGTAAATATAACTAAGACTGTCAAAAACCCTGCTCCAAATTTGTTTGCAGCCTTTTGAAATTCACCTAAAATAATTCCAGTTGCTTTATTATATACATGTAGGTTTATCCCTGCTATAAAAATACCAAATAAACTTAGACCCTTTTTCATTTTCTTCTCTCCTAACATCATTTTTGGATGTCGCATAACAATCAATCAAACAAGAAATTTCTATTCCTTGTCTGCTTAATTATATCATAAATATAAACTAATTAATAGTGTCTAATTATTACATTAATTTTGTTTGTGTATAAAACAAAAAGTGAAATAAACTTTCTGATCTTTTCATTCATTATCATAAATCTAAACTATTATGGCGTATAACGTTACTAGATACCTTCAAGTTTGATCCACTGCTTTGTCAGTATGGTTTTAAAATGGTTCTTAATCTCAACTCTTCATATCTACCTACTCATGAAAGGAGGTATCTCTCTGATGCCTAAATTCTTTAATACGATTACCATTCCTCTTTCTAATGAAGAGCTATCTGCTATTTATGAGGAATATAAGTTGATCGCCAGAAATCGTGGCGACGCTATCTTACCTTATCATAAATTCTTAAAAACGCCTCACATTAACACTTTTGTAGATATGAAATGCTTAAACTGTCATCATGAGTTACGTGAACATTTTGGAGATTACGCCATGGAAATGGAAGGCATGACCACCCCATTTCCTATTGATTGGTGTCCTGAATGTATGACTCAACATTTAGTCCCTAAAGATATTTATCATAAATTAATGCTTAAAGTCTATAAATAATAATTTCATCTTCTTTCTAACCTCTTGTTAGAGGTTCTTTTAGGTTATCTAATTTTTCATTTTTAAAATACAATTTCTATAAAAAAGAAAAGGATTTATTCGTTTAAATTTACATAAAAATAATAACCTATGTCAATTTACTTGAACATAGGCTATTTTCTTTGAGGATTAAACATATTTTAGTTCTCCTTTTCTAAACTAATATCTCAATAATCCTTATCATAATTTTTATTAAACCAAAAATTAATTCGCACATAAATTTTGTTATAGAACTAAAAACTTCAAAAACTATTCTAAATCCAGGTAATCCCATCAATAATCCAAACGAAAATACTACAATAATTAATTTAAACAATTCATGCCCCCCTTTCTTATAGTTTTTCAAAAACATTAATAATAGTTTTTTTTGAGTCCGGTTTTATATTTCAAAAATTCTGCGATGATAATCCAAAATAAAGAACAAATTGCTACACCCATTATTTCAGAAACTATCATATCTTTTATGGGTAATGTTTTAACTAATGATTGATATACAGTTCTTGTAGCAAATATCATAATTAAGGAAACAAAAGTCCTAATAACCCAATGAACAAAGCTCATCATTGTTGTGTTTGAATCTATCTCATTATATAAACGCCCAACAATAATAAATGCATAAATATAACTTATGACACCAATTATGCTGCTTAAAACTTTATCATAAATACCATTTCCAGTTAATGCAAAATATCCTACAATTATACCGTGTCCCAATCTAAATAAATACTTCATTTTCTCACCTCCGTTTCACCTTTAAAATTTCAAGCGCTGTACTGAACGCTTGTCATTTACAGTTTAATAAACTGAAATAAGAAATGGTAGTGTGTTTGAAAAAACTTCAAGTTTAATCAATGAATTTTCTTTTTATTCAAGTTCTTTTAACAGTATTTCTTTTGGTTCTTTAATATCTTCTTGATAAACTAGCGTATATTTTGAATATTCTTTTGAAATTTTATAAAAATTTATACTATTTATCAAAAGAAAAATCCCACTTATTAAAAGAAAAATCCAATGATTTTTAAAACTTATCGTGCAAAAAAGAATAGCAGTAAAAAAAATTGCCATATGAACCAAAAAAAGAAAAGCACTAGAAAAATATCCCGTCATTTCATACTCATATATTTTTAATTTAAATCTTTTAGGTACATCAATTAGTGTGTTTATAGTACCGTAAGCAAGTAGGATTATTAGAATAACTAGCGTGAATATGTACCCTTGTTTAGAATTGTCTTCCGTATCTAAAAACCTAATTGGATAAAAATAAAATAGTGTCAAAAGCAATGAAATATAATGAAACATCTTACTCAACCTATAATTTTTATGTGTGCTACTATCTCTTTTATAATATATGTCATCAGGAAAATTTATAATAAAGGTCCTCTTTTCATATGTAACTGTTCGGAATAAGAAATATATTAGTGGGATTCCCGTTATAAGCAATAGCGTTATTAAGGAATCATTTTTCTTTGATACTAATACTGCAAATAAGAATAACCCAAAAATCACTAAACTTGCCATTATAATCAACAAAGGTTTATCAAATACATTAGAGTAGTGTTTAACTCTACGAACCTGTTGTGCTTTAATCGGTTGATAAGTTTCGTTAGTAAATCTTACCTCAATGACTTTTTGTTCTTCACTTGAATATACTAAATCATTAACAAGAACTTCTAAAAATGTAGCAGCTAGTCTTATATATTCTATATTTATAAGACCATCTTTCTTCCACTTAGAAACAGTAGATTCATCTAAATTAGCATAATTTGCAAAATCTCTTTGTGTTTTCTTTTTTTCTTTTAGCAATCTAAAAAAATTATTAGATGCTATGTTTCTTTGTTCAATTTGTTCTTTTATTTTCATATTTTCCCTTCTTTCTAATTATTTAAATACTCCTACTCTACTCTAATTTTAACATCAAAATAGTCATTGTTCTACCTAGGTGAAAAATTTAAAAACTCTCTTGCCCTAATTGGGTAAGAGAGTTTATCTTTGTTTGTTTAATTATTATTTAACTCCAAATCATCCCAACAAATTCAGGATAATCTATAAATGGATTTCTATTGCCTTGAGCATTATAAATCACATTATTTCTATTTCTTTCAAAATCATCAACTGGATCTAGTTCATGCCAAGCTAAAAATAAACTTAAACTACCAATATCGTTGATGTTTGCTAGAGAATCTCCCCATCTTAAATTCATATATAAGATGATTCTCGCAACATCCCCTATATGGTCATCACCTGGATACCATCCATTGGATCCTACAGAATGATAACCCCCATTTCCAGAAACAAATGGTTTATTGCCTCTACTTGAATTAATAGAAGGGTTAGCCGCTCTTAAGTTATGTAAGTCAGCCCCAGGACCATTTGTTTTAGTGTCGGCTAAGCCGCCACTAGGAAATTGTAATAATGATTTAGCCCATACATGTTCTTTATTCCATGTTTTAGCACTATCCCAAGTGCTATTTACTGAAGCACCATTATAAATAAGAATTATATTACTAGGATTGTTTAAATCTTCATCTGCATCTTGAAGGCTGTTATTTGCAGAATCATAGGTTGTTGTATAATTAGGATTACCATTAGAAAAGGTTGTAATAATGTTTTGAAGTTGAACCTTAAAGGCTTCACCCGTTAACCCTTCTAATGTTTTATAATACTCTGAATAATTTGGTTCACTTTCATCACCAACAACAACCTTTAAATTATAATAGGTAGTCCCTACTTCATTGGTAGCACTATAGTTCACATAATAAGTGCCTACTTGATATTGTTGATGACCATTAGATACTAATTCAACCGTTACACTACCATTATTATCATAAGCTGTTAATTCTGGTGGTGTAAATTCATCCCCTACAGAGAGATAATACACCTCCTGTGCAGGAGGTGTAATTATTGGTTTTATATTGATTGGATCTGGAGGGGTTATGCCGGGTTTGAATTATAAGTTATTTTAATACTGTGTATATAAACAGAATTTGTTGTGCAAGTAACTGTAATTTTAATAGCTCCTGATAAATCTAAATCACTAATAATCCCTGCCGATCTTGGGGTTATTCCTCCACTTGTAGTAACATTAAATGTTTGAATTGTTGTTTCTCCGATTGTTGTCACTATGTTTCCCGCACCTTTTGATGCATTTGTAGCATAGATGATTTCAATAGATGTTATATTGTTAATTATTGGAGAGGTTCCGTTGGCACCTGAAGCACCTGTAGTAACTTGAATACCCTGATCCGCCTTTCCATATCCATCTTTCCCAGAAGTCCAATTATCTGTTATAGAGGGCCCTTCATCAAGTGATGAGTCCGCTCCCCATGATTTGCTTGTAAAAGTATAGACCAATGTATGTGAAATTGATTCGGGATTTTCCCATTTAGCAAACAATATGATATCACTGTTAACAAGATTACTAAATACATAAGCCGTTTCTAATCCTTCATCGATAAACCATCCGGCAAAGGTGAATCCGTCTTTAGTTGGATTTGCTGGTTGATCAACTGTTTGTCCATTTGTTACAACAATAGGATCTATGTTTGACCCACCATTTGTATTGAATGATACTACGGAAGTAGATGAGGCATCTACCCAATCAGCTTTAAGACTTAAGTCATTAGCTGGCATTGTTGTACCAGTGAATGGAGTGCCATCTAAATTATTCCATCCATTAAAGTTAAACCCTGCTTTTATTGGTGTTGGTAATTCTAATACCGTTCCATAGTTTATATTTTGTGGTTCAATTGTATTACCGCCATCTGTATTAAAGGTAACAGTATATTGATTTACACTCCATTGTGCAGTATAAATTTGATTATCAGCCGGCATTGTTGATGGCAGTTCTGGACTCCATCCACTAAATGTATAACCTTCTTTTGTTGGGGTTGCTGGTGGAGTAATGGCTGTGCCATAATTTTGTGTAATGCTTGTTACTGGTGTACCACCATCCACATCAAAGGTTAATGTAACACTCTTAATTGAGAATTTAGCATATAGGGTTAAAGATTGATTAACAGGTCCTGAAAATGGAATAGTTAGTTCTTCATCTAAAAACCAACCATCAAATGAATGACCTAGTTTTAGTGGAACTTCCAATAACGTTTGCCCATCATTAACAAAATCAATTGTCTTATTACTTTCAATATCATAAACTATTTCATGGCTAGCGATAAATATACCTTCCATGTCATGTGACCCCAAATAAGTAGTCGTATCAATAGGGTGGATTGTCCACTGTGTATTATCATAAGTTGTTTTGGGTGATAAAACATCATTATTTCTAACTAAAGTAACATTTTCACCCCACTTAATTTGTTCACCAATTACACCAAAAATATCAATGTTGATTCCATTTTTAGCTAATGCTATTGCATCATCACCATTAAAATTAGCAACTGCGTATTCGATATTTGAAAGATTTTTCAGTGTTTCATTTGCTGAACTATTAACAATCACATATGTTTTTCCGTGAGCTAATTCGCCTGTTAGATTTAAAGTATTTGTTTCTGTAGAAGCCCCATTAGCAAATAACTTAATTGAATAATTAGATAAATCTACTGTTGCTCCAGTTCCGTTATATATTTCTATGGCTTTATTATTGCTTGACCCCTCGATATATTCAGAGATAAAAAGGTCTGTCGCAAATATACTTTCATGTCCACCTATCATGTTATCACTATATTTAACAACTTGTGTTGCACCATCTTTAAATATCGCATAAGCTCTAATTGAGTTATAACTATCTTCCGCAAAGCTTCTTAAGAATTCATTGGTTTCTTGATTATAAGTGTTTGAAGGAATAATGGTTGCGCCTAAAGAATCAAGTGTTAATACATCTTTACTTCTAGAGATAATAAACCCGTATTCAATAACATCTAACCCATTAGAATCAAATTGACCTACATAGGAAGTATGCTCTGTTCTTAAGTTAGGTTCAGCAACCATATTAACAATAGGTTGTTTAGTTCCATCTGCTACTGAATTAACAACTCTATCTTCTACTAACATAGTAAACTTATATGTTTGTTCATAAGAAAGAATGTTGCCTTCCCCATCTACCCAATGTGTTTTACCTTTTGGTAGGTCTAATTCTACCACGACATTAATATTGACTGGATCTTGTAAAACACCATCAACGGTTAATGACCCAGCTGTTCCAGTAGCGGTATAGGTTGCTACAAAGACAACATCTCCTGTAATAGAACCAATTTCTATAGAAGAATTTAATGCAACCCATCCAGCAAATTTAGCTTGAGGTTTATCAGGAGTTTTAGTTGGTATTAAAGATTCAGCACTTCCATTATCATCCACAAATCCGTGTTTAATATAAGCCCCATTTGAGTCAATAAAGGTAACTGTGTGTTTGATTGGATCACCATAAACAGCTTTTAAGTCAAGAGAAGCTTTAACTATAATAGATTGCTCTCTAGCATAATCTTGTCTTAGAATCCCATTAACAACCCAGTATTTAAACACTTGCTCTTCTTTAATCGCAGGTGCAGTGATTGATAATAAAGATCCGTGTGTAGCTTTAAGACTGGTTTGAGATTCATCTACCGTACTTACGTTATGTGTAACTGTAATAGTAACCTCACCAAGTGCTGCACTTAAACCTATAGAGGTTCCAATAAATAAAAATAGGGTTAATAACACACCAAAAAATTTCATTTTTCTCATGGTTATTCCCCCCAAATCTCTTCAGAGCCTAAAGTTCCCCAAAAGCTCGATCCATTAGTACTAGAAGTAATTGCCTCTTCAATTTCAAATTCCACAATTTCGATTTGTGGTGTTTCATAAGTTTTTTTGGTATTCACTTTTTACCCTCCTATAAATCATCTAACTATAGTTAGTATAACAAATCATTTGTTTATCTTCAATGATCTTTCATAAATTACCATATTATTTTTAATAAAAAAATATATGAAGACATATTAGTTTTAGTAAATAAAAGTGATTATTGTATCAAAAAAGAAGATTTTTAAGTCTTCTTTTTTGGTTGGTTTTCTTTTTAAATTAATGAGTTATGCCCAAGATTCCTTTTTAGGGTTATAGTAGTTAATACTTGTGATAATATCGTAATAATCATAAGCAACAATGGCGATCGACATAAAGAAATCATAGATTGGTTCAAATAATTCAGGGAGATCAATAAATGGATTTCTGTTACCTTGATAACTATAGATAACTTCATTACGGTTTCTTTCAAATTCATCAACCGGATCATCTAGATGCCATTGAAGTAATACTTCTAAGTTCCCCATCTTTCTACCAGCGTCATTGGTATAACCACCTTGTTGAACGACTAACTTAAACCCATCATCTCTATAGGCAACGGCGACATACATTAACATTCTCGCAACATCACCTTTATCTCTTTTACCAGGGAAGAAACGTTGTGTGCCCAATACCCAACCATCTGTTGCTCCTAAGATATTATTAAAGAAATAATTACTTCTTGTTTCATTTGTAGAAGCACTCGCAGCTCTAATATGATGCATATCAGATTTAAACGGTTCTGCTTCACCAAATGAACTTTGAGGCCAAATATGTTCTTTATTCCAAACATCTGGATATTGATCTTTTTTAATTGGTAAGTGATCATACATCCCCATGATACTAGTTGAATCTGTAGGGTGTTGGTCTGCTTGTTTTAAAACGTTCGTGGTATTTACATAGGCTAAATATGAAACACCTGTATTAAGAATATCTTCTAACTTATCAATTAAAGCTTCACCTTCTAAACCTGTTAAGTCTTTATAATACCCTGTATATTCACCCGCGCCAGGTTCATCACCGGATAAGTAAATATCTGTCATTACTTTAGTCAGAAGAATTGTTGTAGAAGGATCTGAATTTCTGTAGTTATCTCCTACCGCAACAACATAAACTGGGGTTTCTTTATCAATATAAGAACTATAAAGTTTTAAGTTAATAGAATTGGACCCCCAATTACTAATCGTTTCACTACCTATATAAATTTCATAACTCTTCGCATTTGGAACACTTGTCCAAGATAACCGACTATCAAGAACCGTTAAATCAGTTGGAGCACTAAGTTTTTTATCCTTTAGATAATAAACTTCATTTTCTCTAACTAAAGTCACAGAAACCGATGGTTCACTAGTAGTATATTCTGCACCCTTCGCAATAACATATAAGGTCAAATCACCATTTTGACGGTTTAAATTAGATAGTTCATAAACATTTGTTGTAACAGTGCCAAACAATGAATCATTAAAATAAATCTCATATTCATCCGCATTTAATACGGCTTCCCATGTTAAAGTTCCATTAGTTGAATTAACTTCTAATTTCGTTGGTGTATCTAAGCTATTAGCTGGTTCAGTACCACTAATATAATAGTTTCCGTCTCCCGCTCTAACAACAATCAAATTATCAGTTTTAGGACTAACTAAATACCCAGATGCCTCAGCAGTAATATATATTGTTAGTTCCCCTTCTATTCTATTTAACTTAGTTAAGTCAAATGAGTTTTCAGTGGTTGTGTCAAATAAAGAATCATTAACATAAACGTTATATTTTTCTGCTTCTTCAACCACTTCCCAATAAATAAAATTAGTCGCCAAAGAAACACTTGCTGGTTTTTCTAATGTTTTATCTTCGCCATTACACGCAACTAAAACAATTGATGCCAGTGTTACTGTGATTAACAATAAGACTCTTTTGATATTTTTCATTTTTATTCTCCATTCAATAGTGTTTGCATTGCTATTTTATCATAAATTAGCTTAACTTAGTAGTATTATCTTATTTCATTTAAATACCCTCTAATTAACACTTTATAAAAAAAGAGCACAGCCAAGTTTGGTTGTGCTCTCAATGATTACTTTTTATCAAATAACAAATTTAAAATAAAAGTTATTTTTATACTTTGTATGATTAACCTTATCCAGGTGTAACCATTCCATAAATCTTAACATCATCGATGTATAATCTATCATCTGATGTTGGAATCGGATCAGCGACTACATAAGTAAATTTAAATTGAACTGTACCAGTTTGGTTAGCTTCTGGAACATTATAAGTAAATTCTGCTTTTGTATTAGATAGGACAAATACTTCTGGAGCAATCCATGTAGTACCACCGTCAACTGAAATCGTAACTTCAACGTTACCACCTTGACCGTTATTTGCGGAATAGAAAGTTATCTTGGTTGCGTTGATAATTTCAAATGCTGTATAAGCATAAATTGGATCTGTTGTATATGAATCAGAAGCTGTTCTATACCATCTCATTTGTAAAGATTGTGCTCCACTGATAGCTCCTGTTGTTGCTGGTGTACCATAACGAACTGCCCATTCTAAACCTTCAGGACCCTTTAAAGCTTCAGGTTGGTTATATTGAGTTGCAGCAGTGAAATCAGGTGCTTCAAAACCAGTCTCATAAATAACAGATTCAACTGCTGCTCCATCAGCTGGAACCACAACATTAAATTCTTTTGTTAGTGATTCTAGTCCGATTGTTAGAGTCGCAGTCATTTTAACTGTAGTTTCTTCTGCTGGTAATGTCACAACACCTTCGTTAGTGATAACGGCTAGGTTATCACTTTCCCAAGTGATAACCGAACCATTTATTCCTGTTAATGGTAAGCCCATGTCGCCAGCTGCTAGAACGTTTAATTCAATCGATAATGCAGCCTGGTCAAGCGCTACTTTTTGTGCATCCGTTAATACTGATTCAGCAATAGTCATTGATTGTGTAGGTAATAATTGTGGATTATCAAACCAACCAATTGAAACATTCGTTAAATCAACCGTAACACCGTTTTCTGTTCCAAGTAAGAATGTTTGAACTGCTTCAGGGAGTGTAGTAACTCTGTTATCCCATCTAAAGCCAATCGTCTTACTATCTGAAGTTGTTAGTGTGAATGATACTGTGTTATAACTATCTTTATTGTAGTTACTAATTGTAACTTGACTAATTGAGGCAAGTTTGTTTTGGTGTTGTAATAATGTTGCTGCGTCTAATAGACTTTCGTCTAATGACTTTGCAGCAGGCATAACGCCATCACCAACTAAAACTGCTTCAGTTGCGTTAACTTGTAATAAACCTTTATAAGCGCCTTTAGTACCGGTAACTTTAACTTCTTTACCGATGTTAGCAGCTAGGAAAGTCTTAATTGCTGCTTGGTCTTTAACATAGATTGAAATTGCCGCTGTATCGTCTTGTAAAGTATATGTGTCGTTATTAACATAACCTGTTACAACACCTTCAGTAAGAATAAATCCATTTGTAGCAACTTCTAAAGCTTGAGCAATTGTCATCACTGGAACCGCACCAACTTCAATCATGAAGTCTTTAGATTGGCTAGTTTCACCTAATGTAACAGTAACTGTTAATTTAACATTAACAATTTCAGTTGTAGGCACAACAACCACACCGGTAGTTGCATTTACTGATGCATGATCAGATACCCACGCAACAACTGTGTCATATTCTCCCGTTAAAGGAAGTGTTAAAGTCATGTCTTCTGTAATCTTAGTAGGAATTTCAAAGCTTGCAACAACTGAATTTACTTTTTGAGCATCATTCATTTCTGCAACCTTAAGGTTAGATTCACCACTATAAGTTAATTGCATGTTAGCGTTGAATTGGCTTACGTGTGCACCAACAACGTCAACTTGTTTACCAACAAATGTTTGTAAGTATGCAATACCAGCGGTATCACCACTTGATTCTACTCTAATACCAATTTCTTTTGTACCATCAGTCATGAATAATGTTCTGCTATTTGTTACATATTCTGTCGCAGTTAAATTACTAATGGATACTCTTTGAGCTTGAAGTGTAGAAATAACTTGATCAATCGTCACCACTAGTGGTTCAGGTAGTGCATTGCCTTTAGAAACAACTTCTGCAGAGGTAAGGTTTGTTAATTGAACTTGATTATTATAAATATCAATTTCACCTTCAACTTTAACTTTATCACCAATTTCAATATCAGCAATCTTATCATTTAAATATCTTACGTTAATCGCTGCAGTACCATCATTGATATAATAGTTTGCTGCTGCATTACCAGTGAATATACCTTCAACTAATACGACTGAACCATCAGGTTTAACTCTCGCATCAACAATGTCTTCAACGACTAATTCACCAACCATCGTTGAAACTTCAACGGTTTCAGTTAATGAACCAACAGTTAATGTCATTGTAATAGTCACTTCTTGGATACCAGATGCTGGTAATGTGAATTCACCTGTTGCAACATCGAATAAGTCAGGATGACTGGTTGCGTAGGCAAAGTTTACACCTTGAACGGATTGAGGTAATTTAACAGTCGTTGCTGCTGGATAACCAGGACCAAAGATACTATTTGCTTGAGATTTCGCAATTGCCATCTTTTCAGCATCTGTTAAGCCTTCAACAACAACGTCTGCTTCAGTACCGAAAAATTGCCCGTAGAATAATTTATAATCTGATCTAAATCCATATAATAAGAAGTCAATTGTAATAACTTTACCGGCAAATACTTTAATCGCTTCTTTATTAGATTGATAGTATACTTGTAAAATATCATTGCTTACATATTCATAAGTCTTATCAGCTTTTGAAGTACCAACAAACACAGTTGAACCAGTAAAGTCTACTGGAACTAAATAGGTATCATAGTTTTCAGAAATAGGATCTGTTTCTACGTGTACTTTCGCTGTAATTCGATATGAAGGATAATGATTCCATAAGTTTGTATCACTTGGTGGAGTTGTCTCAGCAATAACGTCTTCTAATGATTTTTCAACATAGTCAACACCTTTAGCGTCTGCTGTAGAACTAACCGCTGTAATAGGGCTACCTTCAGCTGCAGCTAATTGTCCTCCACCATAATAGTGTGCCACAACACCTTCAAAGTCATAAACGTTACCAACTTTGATTAAACTTCTAATTGTTGAGTCAAATACATAAGTTGTATCAACACCATCTGTAACAAAATAACCACCAGCGATCATTCCAAATACTGTAACGCCTTGAAGTTTCACATATTCACCAACATGTGTGAACATTTGAGCGATTGTATCCACTGGAATGGATCTCATTAATGATAATACTTTAACGTTTACAGTCTTCGTATATTCAACGTCATTAATCGTAATAGTTGCAGTTAATTCAACAATGACATCTGGTGTATCAATTGCACCACGTGTAATTGTACCAACATAAACATCAATATTATCAGCGTTCTTAGTAATCGTAGAAGCTACTTCGATTGCTGCATTGTTACTGGTCCAAACAACTTCATAAACTGCACCGTCTAGGTCTGTAGTTGTTGGGAACATTTCAATATCAGCAATAACGCCATCAGTTGCATAACTGGCTGGGAAAGCAGTTGCTTTAGTTAAAGCTTCATTGGCTTTTTCAGCATCTGTCTTATCTAAAGCTTCTAAATAGAAGTAGAACATTTGTTTAACTTCTAAAGTGCCCGCTTTAATTGTTGCTTCAACACCAACGTTTGTATTACCTTCTTCATGTGAAG
>ENA-UOOK01003111-UOOK01003111.1-fermentation-metagenome-genome-assembly--contig:-NODE-3111-length-19258-cov-4.442743_pt1 | contig 19258 bp, 13 predicted proteins | sample MGYA00245777_ERZ724023 | MGnify/ENA primary metagenome ERZ724023 (study PRJEB28704, sample SAMN03018312) | fermentation metagenome | biome: anthropogenic terrestrial biome; feature: soil; material...
GATATTCTCTATTCCGATGACGCGCAGGTTCTGGAAACCTGGGGAGTGGAGGGAGAAACCTATGAAATGGTAAACGGAGAAAAACGGTATTTGGAAAACATCGACAACGCCCACTGGGAGGACTGCGCCAAGAACGGAACGGTTAAGGGGGACTGGCTCTGGGGAGATTCCGTATTTCCTAAGCTGCGCTTTGTGCCTATGGAAATTGAAATCGAAGAGCGCGGCGGCGGAAAAGCGGAGTACCAGAAAAAGGTCATTTTCCATGATCCCCGTTTTCCAACCGGAAATGACAGCTATTTTGCCGTTCCCACTGATGAACAGCTTGCAAAAAAAGCGGAAATCAGCACCGATTTGGATACCTACTCCAGAGAGCTTGCCACACAGCTGATTCTGGGACAAAAATCCCTGGACGACTGGGATACCTATATCGGCGAGCTGAAAGAACTGGGGCTCGATACGCTGTTGGAGATCGATACGGATCTTTACAATCGTTTTTTGGCCGCTCAGAAATAATTGGTTTTATCCCGGTAATATGGTATACTGAATGCTGTAAAAGGAAAACAGGCTTATTAAGGTCTGTTTTCCTTGCCGTTTTTATGGCGGCAGAGAGAAAGGGGAAAAACGATGAGCCGTAACCGGATGAGAAGCAAGCTTTTCAGAAAAACCATGCTGTCGTATACAGCCATACTGGCCATCCCCATTGTTGTTTTCTGCGCTATATTGTATCGTCAGATCTCCCGTGAAAACCAAAACGCCCTTAAAACTCATTATGAAGAAAGGGTCTATAATTTAAGCGGTATTATGGATCGGGTTTTTTTTGATGCCGCAAGCCTGGGAGATCGTCTGCTTTCCACAAACTGGGTGAAAAGGATCCGTTCCGGCTCGCCTATTATCGGCCGGTACTTTGATTCCATCCGCATGCAGGATATCAGCCAGGAGCTTTTAGTCCATGCGGCGTCTCTCGGAATAGTGGACGATATTGCCGTTTTACTCCCCCAGAAGGAAGAAGCGGTAACCTCATACGGCTGGGGGCTGCTTTCCGAAATGCTTCGCGGCTGCGGCATCGATTCGGAAGACGGTCAGAATGCTTTGATAAGACTGACCAACGGCAGCCTTCATTTTCAAATGCTGAACGCGGGGCAATCCGGAATTCTTCCGGATTCGAACACCATGCTTATTTTACAAAACCTGGATGTGGCAGGGACTTCCCGTGCGGTTTTGCTGCTGACCGTAAAAAAAGCAACCATGGATTCCTATTTGGAAAAGCTGAAATTTGGAGATCTTCTTTCTTTTTCCATTCTGCAGGAGGATCAGGCGATCTATCGCTTTGAGTCGGTGGATTATTCCGACAGTCCTGAGGGAAAAGCATTTTCAGCCGATATACCGTCTTCCGTTTTCGGGTGGAGCTATCAGATTCAGCTGAAAAGGGCGGCGTCCTCCGGCTTTTTTGAAACCTTTGCGATTTTGTTTATGGCGCTGGTCGTTTCCTGCTGCATAGGCGCTCTGGCGGCCTATCTTCTGGCTTCGCTCAGCTATAAACCAATTCAAACACTGGTCACGAAAATCGGCGGAGACAGGCAAATGCCCGAATTTCAGTCTATCGCTTCCTGTTTTGACCGCCTGACCAGGGAGAAGGAAACGCTGAACAATCTGCTTATTCAGTATCAGGATGCCGCGAGAAACAATATGCTGGTCAACCTGCTCCACGGATATTTTGCCAATGAAAACATCCGTCAGCTTTTGGATAAAACTCACCTTGATTATGATAACCGGCAATATTTTACGGTTGTCGTTTTTTGCTGCCTCGAAGCCGGTAATAAGGACTGTTTTGCGATTTATTTAAATATTAAGGCGGGGCTTATGGCGGAAAAGGCGTCTTTTGAGCTGATTGAAAACCCTGGTACGGCCATTACCGCCATTTTAAGTTTTTCCGAGCCGCGTGATATACAGGAAATCAAGCGTGCGGCAGACGATTTGACCGTTTATATTCAGGATAAGACGGGCCTGATGTTATGTGCCTTCTGCGGAACCATGGAGCAGGGGCTGATCGGAATCAGCAAATCGTACCAATACGCCAAGGAACAGAGTGCCAGCCTTGCGTTTTTAGCCGGACAGGATTCGTCCGCAGGGGAATTTCGCTGTTATTATCCTACGGACTGGGAACTGCAGTTTGTAAATAATTTAAAGCTAGGCAACGCGGACCCCGCGCTGAAAATATTAAAGGAGCTGAAAAAAGAAAACGACAGCCGGAATTTATCCGCCGCCCGGCAGGTGAAGCTGGTTTCCATGATTTTTGACACGGTCCTCAGAGTAATGGACGAGCTGAATATCGATTATGCGGAATCCTCGGAATTTTTTGAAAAATATGTCGGCCACGCCGGAAAAGAAAAGCAGTGGGAATACCTTATGAACCTGACCCGAAAGATCTGCAGCCGGACCTCTTACTTCGACTCGGGTTCCACCAAGGAAACCGGAAATAAAATATTAAGCTATGTGGACAGTAACTATTTCCGGTCCGATTTATCGTTAAAAGAGCTGGGCGACCAAATGAATTTATCGGTATCGGCGGTTTCCCGCATTTTTAAATCTACGGTAAAAATCAACTTTTACGATTATCTGTGCCGGATTCGCATGGACAAGGCAAAGGAGCTTTTGCTGAATACGGACGAATCCGTAGCAAAAATATCCCGCAGGGTAGGATATGAAAACGAGCTTTCCTTCAAACGCGCCTTTTTGAGATATGAAGGGATCAGGCCGAAGGAATACCGGCAGCAGAAGGAAACAAAAACGCAAAAAAGCGCATGCGGGCAGGAGTAATCTGTTTTAAGGCGCCTATATAAATTTTAAAAAGCGGAGGTAAAAGAGTATGAATTACGGTTTGCAGATGTACAGTGTCCGTGATGTGACGGAAAAAGATCTGGATGGAGCACTCAGAGCGGTTTCGGAAATCGGGTATCAGTCTGTGGAATTTGCCGGTTTTTTTGGCCATCCGGCAAAAGAAGTAAAGAAGATGCTCGGCCGGTATGGACTGAAGGTTTCCGGCACTCATACGGGATGGACGGAAATAGCGGAGCATTTCGAGGATACGGTTGCCTTTCATAAGGAAATCGGAAACACCAATATTATTGTACCCGGAGCTGATTTGAGCAGTCAGGAAAAAATCGACGCGTTTGTTGAGATGGCAAACACCTTTCAGGCGAAGCTGGCGGATAAGGGAATAAAAATGGGGTATCACAACCACGCCCGCGAATTTATCCCCAATGCGGACGGTTCGATGATTTATGAACAGCTGGTACGGCGAACAGATTTAAATCTGGAGCTGGATACTTATTGGGCCTATGTGGGAGGAAAAGATCCGGCGGTTATGATGGAACAGCTTAAGGACCGCCTGTGCTTTATTCATTTAAAGGATGGCGACGACAAAGGAAACGGCGCTCCGCTTGGACAGGGAACCGCTCCGGTTTTTGAAGTGCGTAAAAAGGCAATGGAACTGGGAATTACCATGGTTGTGGAAAGCGAAAGTCTGAAACCGGACGGGATCACGGAAGTACGGGTATGCTTTGATTACTTAAAATCCCTCGAAAAATAAAAAATTCGCTTTGAGGAAGAGAACTGCAAACATAGGATGCGCTTTCTGGCATCAGATGTATGCCGGCTGTTTTCTGATCGGGTGCGTAATCCGCAGTCAGGATTACCAAACCATATACCGGCCTGTTATACGGTAAACGCGTGGGTACCAACCTGCAGCAATTCCATATAGGATTGAGAGAGGGCTGTATATCTTCCCCCGCCTTCGACGGGGGAAGATATACAAATTATTCTCATTCTTGCCTGGAAATGCTGTAATAAAAAGTTGGTACCCACGCGTTTGTGTTCAATTCAAGGTATGGCAAAAAAATTGCCATAGGATAATCAGGAAAAATACCGCATTAGGGCTGCGGCGGAAACCTTACTCATTCGTTTTGCCTGGTTCAGCACTTGATAAGCAAACCACGGCGCTTTCCAGTCTGCGCTGCTTGATTTTTGTAACCTTGATTGTCAGTCCATATTCTTCAAGCTCCGGCGTGCTGCCATCGCTGGGAACAGTTCCTAAAAGGCCGAAAACCAAGCCTCCAAAGGTATCGTGTTCCTTATCAGGAAGCAATACGCCAAGCTGCTTTGATACTTCCTCTAATGGCGCAGCACCCTGTATGCGCCAAGTCTTCGAATCTATCCGCTCAATCAGCGGTGATTCTGCCGGCACAGAAATATCATCATCAAGGTCGCCTACCAATTGTTCAAGCAAATCATTCATTGTGACGATTCCGCTCATTCCGCCATATTCATCCACAACAACGGCAAAATGATTTCTGGATTTCTTCATATTGCGGAACAAGACATCCGCTCGGACAGATTCCGGAACAAAACAGGCGGATTGTACTGCGCTTTTCATTACATTGTCACGGGTTCTGTCTTTCAGTCTGAGGTAGTCTTTGGTATAGAGAACCCCGATGATATGGTCTGGACTGTCTGAGCAGATAGGATAGATAGAATGTCTGCTTTCCTTGATGGTTTGTTCCCACTGTTCATCGGTTTCGTCAAGCCACAAAAGAGAAACCTCTGTACGATGGGTCATAACCTCACCCGCAGAAATATCATCAAACTCAAATATATTTTGAATCATGCTCTGTTCATCAGGCTGTATGGTGCCCTTTTGCTTACCAGCATCCAATATCATGCGGATTTCTTCCTCCGCATTTTCGTCGTCTTCATTGTTTGGATCAACGCCGAATAGCCGCAACAGACCGTTGGTAGACACGGTAAAAAGCCAAACGGCCGGGGTAAATATTCTTGAAACCACATAGATAAGTCCCGACATACCCAGAGCAATTTGTTCAGCTTTTTTCATGGCAAGCCGTTTGGGGATCAATTCGCCAAGGAGCACGGTGAAATAGGTCAATATAATTGTAATGATTGCTACAGAGATGACGTTAATGATAGAGACAGGAATCTTAACACCGATACTGACAAACCACTCTACCAACCGGTCAGAAAAGTTTGAAGTGGCGACGGCACTGCTTAAAAGATTAACCAAAGTAATGCCGACCTGAATCGTTGCAAGAAAGCCTGCGGGTTGTTCGGTAAGCCTGGTAAGACGTAAGGCGCGCTTATCCCCGGCGGCAGAAAGCTGTGCAAGTCTGTTATCGTTCATGGTGATAACGGCAATTTCCGCACAAGCAAAAATTGCATTGAAGAATATAAAAACGAGTTGAAGCAAAAGCAACCATAACAAAGGATGGTCAGTCAAAATTACAACCTCCTAAAATACGTTTTAATTTGAGTTTGGGTCTTATATTACTAAAACATTTGCCGGACAGATACCGGAACACATTGTGCTTACAGCAATAAAAAAACACACAACAAGAAGGACAATATATAATTGCCCTTTGCTATGTGCGGAAAACACTGAAATACCTGTTTTTGTCCCCTAAGTAAAACTAATTCTGTGCATCGTCGATTAGGCGGCTCTGAATCAGAATCAGAAGAATGGTTCATGGTAAGTACACTCATCCTTTCAGAGAGACAGTATAATATATTTTGAAGGATTTGTCAATTTCTTTAACTGCAAAATAAAAAGGGGCCGACTCTGCTGGCTGGGTAAAGATGGATTGGTGACGCAGAAGATATAGGGAAGCCGCTATATTGAAATCACCGGACAGGACCGCTTATCAAATCCTGCCCGGTGATTTCTGTTTCTGATACGATTTTCTTTTATATTTACTCTGTTTTATGAAACAAAAGCTTTCCGCGTCAGTATAATGGACTGAAGCATTTTAGGCTGTCATAACTCCACTCTTTCTACGGCTCTGTGGGAATAAAAGGAGGTGTTCTCATTTCATGAATTCAGACAATTCCAACGGGCGCAGCTATCTGGACCAAATCAGAATAAACGAAGGAACGGAAAAATGCAGGAAAGTTTTAAACGATTCATACCGTAAAAACATCAGACAGGCCGCCGTACTTTTGAACGACCGCCGGCTCACGTTTCCCTGCCTCTACAACCTTCGCGATCAGTTAGAGACGCTACATATCCAAGGATATTTAAATCAACGCAATATCATCGCTATGCGAATAGTCAACCAGCTGAAAGGCTCCGGGACTTCCGAAGCTGATTATCTGTCATCCAAAAGGAGTTTGGTATACTCTGTTCTCACATGGATGTTTGAAACCGGTTTTGCCGAGGATATTCCCGAAGACCTCTATGAGGAAGTTCTGGACGTGACCGTATCGGTTTTAATAACTGTCTATGGTGACAGAGGTATCTTTCCGACTTTAGTAGAGCTGATTTTTACTCGCAACAGGAAAGAACGCTATATTCATGATCTGGTTTGGGCGCTTTTTCAGATTCACGATCCCGGCGTACTGAAATTGATTGCCGAACGTATTCTCTCCTCAGAACCCAAAGATACCATACTGGCGGCCCAACTGCTTAATATAGACGAAACAGAAGTCCCCGACAAAATGAGCGACAAACAAAAGCTGTACACCGAATACCTCTGCTGGCTTGAAGAAAATGAACCTTACCTGTATTTTACGGAAGAGAGTTTTCAATGCGCAAGCAGACCTGCTTTTTGTGCTGTCGATCTGGAACGAAAATACCTGCAGGAAGCCGTTTCGTCTTACGACAGACAGCCGGTCGCGTCCTCAGACCAAGCGCTTAACACCAGCCTGGCAGCCTTTAAAGTACTCAGCGGCAATGACCAGAAGATTTTGTCGGAGTATTCCAGCAAGATCCATGATAAGAGTATTCCGGCATGGAAGGAATGGCTGCAAACACCGGTCGGCGAGCAGATGCGGGCCGCTTTAGGAAACGAGAGGGCCCTATGATTACAGTTTCAGACACCCCAACGAAAATTACAGCGTTTGACGGAAAATATGACGAGGACAGCGTTGAGATGCAGGTTTTGAAGCAAATGGCAGACAGCACGGAAAATTACCGGTTCAGCAATCTGGGGCGGCTTGAATTTGAGCTTTCCCTGCGCAGAGCAATCGTTAACGCTGCGGCAGCACTAAACCGCAGCGGTCTCGGCTTCGCTGTTTTCCACAAATCGGAGTGCAATACGGAGTATTGGGACAGAACAGGCAACGGCGGCTTCCGCCTTAAAGAGGGAACAAATCCAAGTGATGCCATCAGAGATATTTATGAAAACGGTCAGAAATATGCCACGGAGTGCGCAACAGCCATGGTGATCGTATATTACGGAGCCCTTTTGGAAATTTTTACGGAAGAAGTATTTAATGAACGGTTTTCATCAGTCTATCTGATGAACTGGCATGAATTGACTCCTTTGCTCAGGGAAATCGGGAATCCGCGCAATGTAGCCGATGTCCTGCTGGGTGATCGGTGTTATTTCAAAAATCCTGAAGTCAGCCCCAAAAAGCCGGAACTGCAGGGTGAAAATGTTATTGTCCTTCCCGACAAATTGTACTACGGCCACGGCATGGGCATTAAAACCGCAGACCGCATCATCCGTGTGCTGAACGCCAATCGAAAAGAAGATGCAGCACAGTCTGCTTATTTTATGGAAAACTATGCAGCCCGCCCAAATTTCAAGAAGCTTTCAGAAGTTGCCCAAAATGTTTCTGCAAACTCTTCTTCCGTGCTTCATTGGCGGCCTTTTCCTGTTCCTGTCTTAGGCCGCTCCGGTATATAATCAAGCCCTGTCACCGATAAAATGCAGGAGGAAGCGGTGGGGAAGATGGGCGTATCTATTATGCAGAAAAAGTATCAAATAAGGCAATACATTAAAATCACCGGACAGGATTGCTGCAAATTCTGTCCGGTGATTTCTGTTTCTGTCCCTTGCCGATTACCTCGTGTCTCCTGGAAGGGCTTACCGCCGATAACGGGATTCTGGAGGCGGAACAGTTTATTCTGGAAAATTCGGATACTATCAGTTACCACAATTACGGTACTTATAAAGGTAAATATAACTGTATCGGAATCAAACCTCCGCATTGGGCAGACAGGCTCCCAGATCCAGCAAAGCCCGTTGCAGCGCCTTTACGTCCAGTTTTTCAGGAGCTTCTCCCCGCTTTATGCAAAGAGCAGCCGCCGCCCCGGACGCCTGGCCTGAGATATAGCATCCCGGCATCACCCGCATGGAGCCGTGCATCAGCCGGTCGGTTCCGATGCAGCGGCCCGCCACCAGTACATTCTGCAGGTCCTTGGGTACGAGGGCGCCGTAGGGGATGCCATAGCTTTCGCCTTTTTTCAGATGGCGGGCCTTGAAATTGCCGTTGGTTTTCAGATGCTCCGCCAGAGAATTGTTGCTGGGATGAATATCCACGCTGTAGCAGTAGCGGCCGATCTCGTCATCATAAACCGCCAGGGTTTCAAAGGCCGAATAATCCAGGGTTTTGATACAGCGGATCCTGCGGGATTCCCGGATGCCGGGAAGAGAACCGGTGGCGATCAACTCCATTTTTTCATAACCCGTCAGGTACTCCTTGAAATAGCGTTCATATTCCTTTACATATTGGCGGCCTCGCAGAAGCCCTTTGGTCAGAGAGCGCTCATCGGTGGCGTCGAGACCAAACAGATGTCCGATATTGCCGCCTCCCACGCTGTCGGATATTTTCCACATTCCCGGCAGACTGCGGTCTGGAATAGCAAACACACCGTCTTCGATAGCCCTTTCGATCTTACGGCTGTCAGGCTTTATTACCCGGCTCCAGTCTATCCCCGACCATAGGGAGCAGAGGGAACCTGCCATCATATTGCCCGCCTCGTCACCCTTTTCAAAGGAGGCACCTGACATGACGCTCAGATCCCCATCGCCGGTGCAGTCGATATACATCTTGGCCTTTACAGCAAAAATCCCGCTTTTGGCAGTGAAAACTGCCTCCTGTATTCTGCCGTCTTCCACCGTCGCGTCAATAAGCTGGGTCTGGAAGAAAAACTCCACTCCGGCTCTTTCCAAAGCTTCGTCATACAGGCGCTTTAACTCCTCCGCCCTGATGCTCATGCTGCCTTTTGCATATACGCCGGTTTTCAGGTCGAAATCTTCGCCGTAAAGCCCCTGCATAATGTCGTTTGCAAAGCCGGAGCATAAAAAGCGCTCGCCGTCTCCCATCGACATGAAGGCGGGCACCATGCCGGCGGTGCCAAGCCCTCCCAGGCAGGAGTGCCCTTCCAGCAGCAGCACCTTTGCCCCTGCTTTGGCCGCCGCCCAAGCCGCGGCGCAGCCCGCGGGCCCCCCTCCCGCTACCAGAACGTCGGGCTCAAAACGCACCGGGATCTCCTTTTGATAATGAAGCGTTCCCATGGAAATTCTCCTTTATTTATTATTATGGCGTAAATTCAGACAGGAGCCTTATGCCCCTGTCTGAACCCATAAATGATGCAGATTATTTCTTGAATAGATCAAGATAAGAAGGCTTGGCTTCGAGAGCCAGCTTCACGATATCCTGATTGCTGTCGTACCATTCCTGAGCGCCTTGCTCATATTCCAGCCCGCCGGCCTGCTCCCAGCTCCTGAGAAAATCGTCATAGGAGCTTACCGGCTCGGTCCCGGCGATTACTTTCAGGAAATAGTCGTTGGTTTTCTGAGCAAGAGCGGCATTATATTTGTCGTAAGCCTCAAAGCTGCTGAAGGCAAACGGATCATAGATATAGTCATAATCCAGGGATTTCAGATTCATCTCATACCAAGCATCATAGAGAATTTCATCCTTGGCCACGCGGCTGAGCCAGGTAATGGGATGCTGGGTGACGTTGACGCTGGTCTGGAAGTAGTTGCCGTTCGTCATATCCTCTTTGTACTTGGGCTGAATCGGAATCGGAACTCCCTGATCGGAAAGGGAATAGTGCACTCCCTCGGTTCCCGCGTTAAAGGACCACCATACTTCTTTTTCCAGGCGTGCTTCTACCATGCCTACTGCTAAATCGGCGTTTTCGGCGGAGTTTTTCGGGATGGCGATGACATTGATAATAACCGAGCCGGAGTTAGGGTCGATATGGCGCTTGCCTTCACTGTCCTCCAAAGGCAGAATACTCTTAAAGCCAGCTTCCGGAACGGTTTCTTGCAAAGCTCTTACCCAGGTAGGGGTGGCCGTCCAGCTCATATGAGACATAATGGCGTCACCGGTAGACATTTTCTGGGTGATATTTTCTCCCTTGTTCACCGGCCAGTCCACGTCGATAAGTCCCTCTGTGTACAGCTTATTCATATATTCCAGATACTGTCTGGTGCCGGGATTGCGCAAAAAGCTCTGTACCTTTCCGTTGTTGATTTCAAAGGCGTATTTATCCACGCCGAAGCCGGAAAGGATGGTTTCCTGCAGATACTGGTTGCCTGTCAGCGGAATCTTTCCTGTCTTTTCCTTGATGTTCTTTAACAGCTGGTAAAATTCGTCCACTGTGTTCGGTTCTTTCCAGCCATATTCTTCAAAAATATCCGAACGGTAGCCTAAGGAACCGGATAGCTGAGTCGTACCTACCTCGGGGATGCCGTAGGTTTTGCCGTCGGCCTGTTTTACGGAATACCAGCCTCTGGCGTCGGTGTTTTCCTTGATACTGGGGTGGGCGTCCAGATAAGGATCCAAGGCAAGCAGGGCGCCCTGACCGGCCAGCATGGCATATTGGGCAAGGCTGAGCTTTAAAATGTCGTAGTGGTTGCCCGAGCTGATTTCCAGGCTCAGCCGCTGGTTGGCGTTTTCAGAAGGCAGCAGGTTATATTCCACTTTGTAGCCGGTTTCCTCTTCCAAAATCTTCGCCGCGTATTCGCTGTTGGGGTCATAGGACGCGTAGCTGCCCAGCCATTTGAGGGTAACCTTTGATTTCAGGTCTTCAGAGACGGAAGACAGCGACTGGACGGATGAGGAAGAGCCCGAAGACAAGCTTCCCTGAGAGCCGCTTTGGGAACATGAAGTCAGAAAAATGGAGCAAGCCAGTAAACTCAAGATAAGCCGTGCAAATTTTTTCATACTTTTTCCTCCTATTATAAAATAACCAAGGTATACGCTCAGCCTTTTACTGATCCAACAACCAGCCCCTTTACAAAATACTTTTGCAGAAAGGGATAAACCATCATAATGGGAAGACTTGACAGCATAATGGTCGCCGCGCGGATAGCGTCCGGCGTGAGGTTCATTCCGTCGGTCTCCACGTTGTAATCTCCGGTGATAATCCCCTGCTCCAGCTTCTGAGATTCGGTAACCAGTTCAAACAGGTACTGCTGCAGCGGCTTGAGCTGCGGATTGGTTATGTAGAGAACGCCACGCATATAGTCGTTCCAGAAGCCGACGGCGTAAAACAGGCCGATGGTGGCAAGCGCCGGAAGGGCCATGGGAAGAATGATTTTCAAAAGGATCGTCATATTTCCCGCTCCGTCGATTCTGGCCGATTCCTCTACGCTTTCAGGCAGTTCTTCAAAGAAATTTTTGAGCAGCAGCATGTTGTAGACCGAAAAGGCGGGGGGCAGAATCAGCGCCCATAGGGTATTAAGCAGTCCCAGCCCGTTCATAATCAGGTAGGTGGGCACCATTCCTCCGTTAAACAGCATGACAAATATAAAAATCAGCACCAGCGGGCGGCGGCCCTTGAGCCACTGTTTAGAAAGCGGGTAAGCCACCATGCAGGTGATCACCATGGCCATGGCCGTACCGGTCAGCGTCACGATCAGGGAGTTGCGCAGGGAATACAGAAACTGGGGTTCCGTCAGCACATAACGGTAGGTCCCAAGTTGAAAGCCTTTAGGCCAGAGTCCCACCGAACCGGCGTTTACCGTTTCCTCGCTGGAAAGGGATTTCGCCAGCATATTTACAAAGGGCAGCAGCATGGTCAGGGAAAGGATCAGCAAAATCAGGCCGTTGATACAGTCATAAACCCTGGGGAGCTTTCTTTTTTTGATGTTCATACCCACCTCTCCTTACCACATGCTTCTGCCAAAAGCTCTTCGGCAGAACAGATTGGACGAAGCAACCAGGATAAAGCTGACGATGGAGTTAAAAAGGCCCACGGCGGAACCCATGCTGAAATTGAGCTGTCCTAAGCCGATACGGTAAATGAAGGTATCCATAATATCGCCGGTGGCGTAAACGGTGGGGTTATACATGACCAGAATCTGGTCGAAACCGGCGGACATCAGGCTGCCCAGCCGTAAAATCAGCATCATCATAATCATAGAGCTGATGCAGGGGACGGTAATGTACCGCATCCGCTGGAACCGGGTGGCGCCGTCGATGGTGGCGGCCTCGTAATATTCCGGCGAGACCCCGGCGATAGCCGCCAGATACACAATGGTGCCCCAGCCGCTTTCCTTCCAAATGGAAGACCCCAGAATCACCCAGGGAAAGGCTTTGGTGTTCATGAAAAACCGTACTGGCTCTCCTCCTAAAGCGGTAATGATATTTTCCACAATACCGCCTGTTCCCAGGATTGAGAGGAAAATGGAGCCGACTACCGCCCACGATATAAAATGGGGCAGATACAAGGCGGTCTGCACCGAACGCTTGAAAAACACGCCCGGCATTTCGTTGATTCCCAGGGCCAAAAGAATCGGGACGGGAAACCCGATTACGATTTTCATCAGGCTGATGACAATCGTATTGCGAAAGGCCTGCCGGAATTCCTGCTCAGCCCAGAGATTACGCCAATATTTAAAACCCACCCAGTCGCTTTTCCAGATAGCGTCCAGCGGATTGCTGCCGGCGAAGATGTTGTAGTCTTTAAATGCAATGAGGATTCCGTAGAGCGGCAGATAGTGAAAAATCAGGATGAAGATCAGTCCCGGAATCAACAGCAGGTACATATCTGCCGACCGGTTCAGAACCAAACTGCGCCTCTTCCTTTTTTGTATTAAATGCATATAATAATTCCTCCTTAAATCAATTTTTATTATATATTATCTAAATACGCAGGTGGTATTAAAAAAAATAAATAAAAATATCAATATGTGATGATTTTTTTGATCGTTTTATCATACACATATTGATATTTTACAATAGATTCATTTTTTTATATTTTTTTCACAGCAGCAGGATAGGGGTCGGCGTTTTTCAGCACCGGATGTGCAAATTCCGCCAAGGTCCCCCCTTTTTCGGGCCGGGAATACCACAGGCCATAGGGTCCGCCGTAAAGCAGCCGGATGCGGGCGATCACGTTGAAAACGCCGTAGCTGCCCTTTTCGTTCTGGGGAACGGCACTGCCGGGAATATCGGCGGCATCCATTTCGTTAAAGCCGTTGAGCCTGTCCATGATCTGTCTGTCCATCGGTTCGCCGCCGTTCCAGACCGAAAGCAGCAGAGTGTTTTCTTTCACCCGCGCCTCCAGACGGATATGGCATTCGTCATCGTTTGTGCCATGCATCACGGCGTTCTCCACAATCGGCTGCAGCAGAAACTTCTGAACAAACAGAGATTCCGTTTCGGGGGAAATATCGGTCTCAAAGGCAATGCTGCGGGAGTATGCATAAGCCTGCAGGCGGAGATAGGACTGCAGGGTGGAAAGCTCGGTCCGCAGAGCCACTACATCCTTGCCCTGGCTGAGGGTGCCCCGATAAAAGGCTACCATATGGTCCACCGCCTCTGAAGCATCCTGCTTGTTGTCCCACAAAACGCTCCATCGGATAGCCGAAAGGGTGTTGTATAAAAAGTGGGGGTTGATCTTGGACATCAGCATCTGATACTCCATAACATGATAGGTGGATTTCAGCTGGTAATAGGCGTCCACGTTATCCCGGTATTTGCGGTACATAGCAGTAAAGCTCTGGTCCAGCAGGGCGGCCTCATCCTGCCCCTCCAGAGCGGGAGAAGGCTCGCCCTCTTTAAAGCAGGCGTATTTTCGGGCTACCCTGCGGATACGGGCCAGCGCCAGCCGTGACACCAGATAGATCAGCAGGAAGGAAAGGGCGGCCATCAAAAGGGTGAGCATTAACAGGGCGGCATGCTGCAGCTGGGCCTGCTGGTCAATCAAGGCGTCGGAATAACCGGCCTCCAGATAAGAATCGTTGAGCAGAATCTGGCTTTTAGCTGTCCAGCGTCGACGGTCAAAATCTTCACTTTGAAAGATCACGTCCCCGTCGGTGGTCTGCCAGGAATAGGAGCCGCCCGTCTGCTCCAGAACCGCCTTGGCGACAACCGGCTCCAAAACCGACAGGCGGATTTCGGTACTCAGAATAGCCAGGGGAGAGCGATTATCGGAATAAAGCACCCGGCAGTAGCAGAGAAGCCGTTCCACCGGCTCGAAGTTGGGATACAGGGGATAGCTTTCGGCCAGTGTCCAATACGCGCCGGAACCTCCTTGCAGGAGATCCCCCCTGTCGATGCCCACCGGCAGCTGCTCCACGTTCCTGACATATTTCATATCAACGAACAGCTTGGCATTAAACAGGTAAAGGTGATTGGCATACCACCGGGGGTCGCCGAGTCCGGTAAACAGCGGGTCGATAACATCCTCATAAATATCCATGTTGGTCTCAATGGAAACCGGCCCTTCGCGCTCATAGACCTGCTGCAAAATGTCGCGCAGGCTTTGGCTGGAATAGATAAAATCAGATTGACGGGCAGCCTCGGTGAGAAAGCTGTCCAGATATGAGGCGGAGCTTTCGGTCAACAGCTGCAACTCCTTTTTCACATGGGAGGTGATCACCTGACGGTAGATGCCCACGCAAATTTCGCCGAATAGCACCATCATTACCAGCAGCACCGGCAGGATGAGGGTGTTGAGCTGGGTGGTGATGGAATGGCGACTGGAAAATCTGGTAAATAGTTTTTTCATGGCTGTGATGATTCCTCCGGTTTCCTCACGCTGTTTAGCTGCCGGTACTGCACCGGGGTGCATCCGAAGGCGCGCTTGAAAACGTTGATGAAATAAGCCACGTCAGAAAATCCTACCTGCTCGGCCAGCTCGCAGACCTTGCTGTCCGGAAAATCCCTCAAAAGCCTTGCCGCCGCGGCCATCCTCTGGTTGGCAATATATTGGTGGATGGTGCTGCCCGTTTGATTTTTAAACAACAGGTTGGCGTAACCCTGGCTGACATATATATTTTTCAAAACGTCCTTTAGCTGAATGTTTTCGGACAAATGGGCGTCCACATAGTTCTTGATGCTCTGGGTCAGCCTTTTTTCATCGCCGGTGTCGCCGCCCAGCTGAATACACTCGGCAAAAATCTCCCGCAGAAAGCAGATGAAATCCTCCCGGTCACGGAGATCGGCAAGGGTAGCCTCTGCCGAGAGAAACCTCCCGTATTGCCTTGTCCCGTCGCCGGACTGAGGAGAAAGTTCGGTAAAAAGCAGCGTGATGATGCCGGAAGAGAGCTGCCGGATCTCGCTTAAAGGGACGGAGGGAATCCATTTCCTCAAAAAGCCGTCCGCGGCGGCCCTCTCCCTGCGGATCAACAGCTCCTTCAACTCGGTTTTCAGCAAAGCGAGATTTTTTCCATCTCCTGTGTCATGGGAGGGCCGGGCTGGATAGAACGCGGCTCCGCCGGTATTCTGACAGGCGTAGTCCAGGGCCTCGACGGCTTCTTTGGCGGCCTGCGGCAGCTTTGCGGCGGGGTGCCTATGGCTTACGCCAAAATACACCCGGCGCTGCAGGGTCCCGGAAAGCGCGTCAAACATCTCCTGCAGGCCGCCCCGCCAATCGCTGGTCTCCTCTTCGGGGGCGGGAAGCAGAATATAGGAGCTTTCGCCGGACGCGATCAAAACGGGGAGTTGCTTGTTTTCCTCTGTCAAAAGCTGCTGCCGTTCTTCTGAACCAATATCGGCGCATACTGCGTAAAATCCGTCAGGCCAGCCAAAATGCCGCAGAATACGGCCGGTATCCCCCGCCGAAAAAGGAAGCTGCAGCATCCGGGCGGCCACCGCCGCCTCCAACACCCGGGGGGAATCTTCCAGATAGCTGTAAAGCTTAAGAAGGCGACTGTTTTTGCGCTGGTTTTGAATTTCCTCTCCCACGCGCAGCATCACATCCTCCAGTTCTTTTGCCAGAATTGGTTTGAGCACAAAGCCGGAGGCTCCCCGATTCATAGCCATACTGACGAATTTGAAATCGTCAAAGCAGCTGATGCAGACAATCCGCACCGGCTCGCTGATTGTCCGCAGCGTTTCCATCATGGCAAGACCGTCCATATCCGGCATAACAATATCAGTAATCACGATATCGGGCGCGAGCTGCTCCGCCAGGCGGATTCCTTCCCTCCCGTTGACGGCCTTTCCCACAATGCACATACCCAGCTTATCCCAGTTAAGCAGCCTCTCAATACCGTCCAGTTCCATCTTCTGGTCATCGACCAGCATTACCTTCAGCATGGTTTTTCCCCTTTCCGAAGTAACAGAGATTGTAACATGCGAATTCCAGTTGGCTCAAACCACAGACTTATGACTATGCGGTTATTATAACATATATATTTTTTCAATTTCAACCGCTTGCTTTTTGTGCAAATAGACAGGAGACTTGATTCTGGGACCTTAAGGAGGTTTTTTCTCCCACGATTATTTTAAACCATGGTATTCGATACCATGGTTTTTAATGGGCGCTATAAGCCGGTAAAGGTGCATAAGACAGAACAGGATCAGACCTGTGGGGGAGAGCTGTATGATCTGCAAGCGGACCCGCTGGAAACTGTAAACCGTCACAACGATGCGGAATACAGGGATATTAAGATCAAATTGCTGAAACTGGTGTGCGATAGAAAGGCACAGACCTGTGGTCCTCTCCCTCTTCGAAAAGCTTATCGGTAAAATCATATCCGCATAGATTCGGAGTGCTTGCCGCAGGGCAGCAGCTATTATTTAAAAAGATGTAATTTTATATCGCCTGTGAAAAAAGGAAGGCGCCCTGAGAGATCAGGGCGCCTTCCTTTTTTATTGTACGTAAGGGCTTGCCGGATTGGAAATACCGCCCAGTGCTTGTCCCGCGTTATCCACCATTTTATCCTCCACGGCAAGGTCCCCAAGGGCGATCATGCCGATCAGGACATTATTTTCCACAACGGGAAGACGTCTTACCTTTCTCTGGCTCATGATTTTCATCGCCTCATGGACATCCATCTGAGGGCCCGCCGTTACCGGGTTCGGAGTCATTACCTCGCTGACGGCCTGCTGTACGTTCTTTCCCGCCGCAATGCAGCGCAAAACGATATCCCGGTCCGTTACGATGCCAATCACCTTATGCCCTTCGCATACGGGCAGCGAGCCGACATTGCATTCATTCATCAGTTGCGCGGTTCGCTCAATGGTGTCCTGCGGTCGGATGCTTGTAACATTCCTGGTCATTAAATCCTCTATTTGCATATTCTTATCTCCTTTCTTGATTATCTGTTATTTTATCCAAAAGGGACTTCCTTATACGAAGAGATAGCAGCCAAAAGCTGTGCATGCAGGAAAGCCATGAAGTAAAAACTTATTTTTCCCGTTGACAACCGAAACGGTTTGTACTATAACCATAGTGATAAACCGAAACGGGTTAAAGAATGCTTGAAAATAAATACATAGAAACAATGGAAATCTTTCCTGCTTGGGAGATAAACCGGGAAGAAAAGCCTGCCGGTTGGATTTTAGTTCATGGTTTTTCGTTTTGAAAGCAGGACATGGAAGGGGATAACATTGGACACGTTCAACGCGTTGCCGCCGGAGAAGCGTGAGCGCATCATAAATTCCGCCCTGTCTGCGTTCGGCGATAACGGCTATAAGAAAACCTCCGTTGCGGATGTGGCGAACGCATCCGGCTTTCTACGGAGATAAAAGCCGCACTGATGAAACGGCACTTTGCGATTCTGACCTTTTTAACCTCCATGTATTATGAGCAGGACAAGAGCGTTCGTCCGATGATCGACAGGCAGCTTGGCGACTCCCTCTCACTCCGACAGGAGAATATGCTGCGGGAAAATCTATATAAGGAGAATAGATCGTTATGCCAACCTTTGAAATCTTAAACCTCGTAAAGCGTTTCGGGAAGTTCACCGCCCTAAACGGAGTAAATATGTCTGCCGAAGCAGGCGAGGTGCACGCGTTTCTCGGCCCCAACGGCGCAGGAAAAACGACCGCCATCCGATGCCTGCTGGCGATTCTGAAACCCACCTCCGGAAACGTAAAGCTGTTCGGCCAGGACGCATGGAAAAACGCGGTGGAGCTTCACAAACGCGTCGCCTTCGTGCCGGGCGATGTGAACCTGTGGCCGAATCTTACGGGTGGAGAAGTCATCGACCTTTTCCTTTCGATGCGGCGTGCCGGGAGACCCGACAAGGAGCGGCTGGAGCGTTTTATCCGGCAGTTCGAGTTGGACCCGTCAAAAAAGTGCCGGGCATATTCCAAGGGCAACCGCCAGAAAGTCGCGCTTGTCGCGGCGCTTTCGTCCGACGCGGAGCTTTATATCCTCGACGAGCCGACCAGCGGACTTGATCCGCTTATGGAGAAGGTGTTCCAGGACGCTGTGACTGAACTGAAGCAGGCAGGCAAAACGGTGCTGTTGTCGAGCCATATTATGAGCGAGGTCGAGAAGCTCGCCGATACGATCAGTATCATCCGCGAGGGCAGGATCGTGGAAAGCGGCACCATGGCACAGATTTCTGCCAAAGCGCAGGGGAAAACCCTCGAGGAACTGTTCCTCTCCGAATACGAAGGGGGAGAGCGGCCATGAGTGCAGTATCCGGCTTTGGAAAGTACTTTAGTTTTCTTGTCCGCCGCGAGCGGATGATGAGCCCTGTTTGGATTACCTGTGTGGCGGGTACTGCCATTTTGTTTACGGGAATGTATCCCGGCCTGTTCCCTGACAGACAGGCCATGCTAGCGATGGCGGCAACGATGAACGCCCCGGCTATGACGGCGCTGATGGGCCCCGTGTACGGCCTGGAGGCCATTAGCAGCGCAATCATCATGGCGCAGGAGTGCTTGATCTGGTATGCGCTTATCGTCGCGGTGATGAATATTTTCTTTATCAGCCGTCATACGCGATCCGACGAGGAACTGGGCAGGCACGAGCTGTTCCGCGCTCTGCCCGTGGGACGCCTGACCGGCGCAGTGTCGGCGCTGTTCGGAGCGTTCCTGCTAAACCTCATGATTTCCCTGCTGATCGCATCCGGTATTCTCTGGCTGAATATAGACGGTACGACCATCCCGGGAGCGTTTGCCTATGCGCTTTCCATCGGAACGCAGGGCTTTTTGTTCGCCGCGCTGACGCTGCTGGCGGTGATCGTGTGTGGGGCGGCAGCATATGCCGGTTCGCTGCTCCTGCCGTCACACTACAGCGCCACGTCTCAGGTGGCCTACTCGGCAC